>Ga0213863_10000684_pt1 | contig 25229 bp, 20 predicted proteins | sample PICome_8_FD_160128 | JGI IMG/M metagenome (GOLD analysis project Ga0213863, IMG submission 160128) | Coastal seawater microbial communities near Pivers Island, North Carolina, United States - PICO497 | ecosystem: Environmental > Aquatic > Marine > Coastal | place: USA: North Carolina... | reverse complement strand
CAGGTTGAGCAAGGACAAATGCTAGCGGTGTTGGAAAAAGAGCGGGCCCAAGCCTCCTTTGAAGAGGGAAGGGCCAAGGTTGCCGCGTTGCGCATAGCCCTTGTCCGCGCAAGTGCGGAAGCGCGTCAAGAACCGTTGGTTTTCAGCGATGTCGATTTGGTCTATCCGGCTTTTGTGGCAGCGCAAAGGGAACTTTACAGGCAAAAAAGAAGAGCGCTCGAAGAATCTTTGGCGCTGCTGCAGAAGAACCTCGATTTGGCTCAACGACAACTGGGAATCAATGAAGAGCTGTATGAGAGCCGAGATGTCAGTCTGTTAGATGTGATGGGTTCCCAGGCTCGCGTGTCAGATGCGGAAAACAAAGTGTTGGAGGCGAAAAATAAGTACTTGCTGGATGCGTTCGAGGAAAGTGCCAAGCTTGAGACAGAGCTCGTTATGGCTCAGCAGCAAGCGAAAGAAAAGAGCGATGTTTTCTCTCATACCGAGGTTCGCGCTCCGGTGGCTGGCATCGTGAAGCACTTGAATATTAATACATTGGGTGGCGTGATGCGCGCTGGCGACCAACTGATGGAAATATCGCCCACTGAAAGTGAGTTGATCGTGGAGATCCGTATCAGTCCAGCAGACGTTGGTCAGCTGGAGTTAGGACTACCGGTGGGTATCAGCCTCGATGCCTTTGACTCTTCGATCTACGGCAAGCTCGAGGGTGAGTTGGTTTACCTCAGCTCGGACACTTTGTCTGAAAAAGATGCTCAGGGTAGGACGGACACCTACTATCGGGGCCGAGTACGGGTAGATCAGGGGGCGAAGGCAAATGATCCAAAGTTGGCGGCGCTGGAGCTCCGTCCGGGCATGACTGCAGGGGTAGACGTTCGTACAGGCAAGCGTACGGTAATGCACTTTATTGCCAAGCCCATTTTGCGAGGATTTTCGGGGGCGTTGACCCAGAAGTAATGCGACGTAACGGGCCTGCACCGCCCCGAGTTTCGAACGCTGGCATCAATTGAGTGTTTATGCCGCAAGAAATGCACCGTTCGTCGGTTTTCACAGAGCTTTTGTTCGTTTTGCGCTAGAATGTTCGTTCCCTTGAGATTCGGTGGGTCCTTTTCTTCCTAAGTGACTCGACCTTATGTCTCGCTGGGCTTTTGGGTGGTCTCTTTGACCACCCTTTTTTTGCCCTCATTTTTTCTGAGCCTTTCAGAGGGTTGATTCACTTTGTGCTTATCCGAGTTACCCTAGAGGCTAAGTTTTGCGACAAAGAAATCTGATGCAAAAGACTCCGAGTTGGCTTACTCCCACAACGCTTCTGGTGCTGATGTCTATTGCAATGCCTCTGGCATTCAATACATGGTCCGCGTTACTCAATAATTTTGCGGTTGAGCAGGCTGCTTTTTCCGGCGTCGAGATCGGCATTTTACAAAGTTTGCGAGAAGTGCCGGGCTTTCTCTCTTTTACCGTGATTTTCGTGTTGTTGGTCATTAAAGAGCAAACCTTTGCTGTCATCTCTTTGGCGTTGCTGGGCCTTGGCGTGGCCTTGACAGGTTTCTTTCCTTCCGAGTACGGCCTGTACTTTACGACGGTGCTGATGAGCATTGGTTTTCATTACTTTGAAGCCATCAAGCAGTCGCTCAGCCTTCAGTGGTTGAGCAAGGAAGAGGCGCCGCAGGTGTTGGGGCGGCTCATCGCTGTTGGTGCCATGACGTCTCTCATTGTTTATGGCGTCCTGTGGGTATTGTTGGAAGTTTTTGCTTTCAGCTTTCTCTGGAATTTTGCATTGGCCGGTGGACTGTGTTGTACGCTGGCTGCGGTGATGTGGCTGGGCTTCCCACACTTCCCGGCAAAGACCGTACAACATAAAAACCTGGTACTGCGACGGCGCTACTGGCTGTATTACCTGCTGACGTTTTTGTCGGGCGCTAGGCGTCAGATTTTTGTCGTGTTCGCGGCCTTTTTGATGGTGGAAAAATTCGGTTATTCCGCCTCAGAGGTCACCCTGCTGTTTTTGATCAATTACGCATTCAACTGGTTGTTTGCAGAGCGGATTGGGGCGCTGATTCATCGCATCGGCGAGCGGCGTGCACTTACCATCGAGTACATTGGGCTGATCTTCGTCTTTGTTGCCTATGGCTTAGTAGATGATGCGACGACGGCGGCAGTACTTTACGTGATCGATCACATGTTTTTTGCGATGGCGATTGCGATCAGTACCTACTTTCAGAAGATCGCTGATCCAAAAGACATGGCGAGTACGGCTGGCGTTTCGTTCACGATCAGTCATATTGCAGCGATTGTCATCCCGGCCGCATTGGGCTTGGTGTGGATGTGGTCAACGTCTCTGGTCTTCTTTATCGGAGCGGGATTTGCGGTGCTTTCATTGCTGGCTGCGCAACTGATTCCCTTTGACCCAGGCCCGGGTCAGGAAACTGTTCTTCCCTTGGGTCGCGACCAAGTGGCGGCTGCCGGCCCATAGGCAGCCACGGACGCGCGGACTAAAAGAACGAAACGCTGTTGGGGTCGATATCCCGGCAAATGCCGCCCGCCAGTGCGTCGTACTCCGACTGTACAAACTGTCCATCACGAAAGGTGCGGGCGTAGATTTGGCAGCGCAGGGTCTCGTCCGAGAATCCTTCGTCCGTCATCAAGGCCTCCTTGATGCTCGTCAGGGTGACCTCTTGATCGTCCATGAAAATGCCTTGATCGGCCGGACTGTCCAGAATGATGCTGCGTTTGCCGTCGGTGCCCCAAGCCAGCCAGGGTACCTGTCGGCCGTCTTGGCCGGTGCCCGGATTGCCGTTTGCGGCGAATTCGGTCCAGTAGGCGCTCATGCTGTTGGCCAGTGCAAATTGAGCTTCGTCGCCCGGGTAGAGCGCCCCGGCACCGAGGCCGTTGCTGAAGTCATTGAATGCGAAGGCGATTTCCAGGCCATGGGCGGCTCCCAGTGCCTTGCTTAAATCAAATCCGAATTGACTCGGCTCCTCGTCCCAGTCGAACCGATACGTAAACACATCCTTGTTGCCTGATGCGGTCATGGCCCTGGCTAGGCTGTCGACGCCGCGCTCTTTCCAGCTCAAGGCCCCGTACTTCACCAGTCCCAAATAGTTCGCCTCATCCACCAGCCGCGGAATGAAGCCCAAAAACAGCTCCACGTATCGGGGATCGCGAAACATGAATAATGAAGGCTCGTCGCGGTTGGTGCCTAAGATTACGGGGACTTGGTTGTGGTTTTCTGGGTTGGAAAATATCTCTTGGGTCGAATAGTTTGGCAGGACAAAGCCGTCGCCCAAGTTGGCCGGTAGATCAACCATGCCAAAGGCGAAGCCATCAAAAAGCGCATAGAAGTCGTCTGGCTTTTTGTTGTACAGGTACTGCCGAAGGTTGGCTCTGGACATGTCTTGTGCGTACTCGGCAGCGATCCTCTCGTCTGCGACTGTGCCATCGGCAACCAGCAGTTTTGTGAGAATCTCTGCTGAGCTGAACGCGTGCCCGCCGTTGTTTGCTGTGTTGCGAGCCACGGACATTGGCGTCGTTTGAAAACCACCGCTTTGCACAATTGCTCGATGGAATAACCCCTCCGCCAGTGGTGAAGCCATCATCGCCAGTGTGTCGAAGGCGCCGGCAGATTCCCCAAATAGCGTGACGTTGCCTGGGTTGCCGCCAAAACCTTCAATGTTGTTCTTTACCCATTCAAGTCCGCGAATGACGTCCAATGTGCCGTAGTTACCCGAATCATCCTTAGGATTACCGGTGCTCAAGCTTGGGTGACTGAACCAGCCAAAAAGTCCCAGGCGGTAATTGATGGTGACCACTACGACGCCATGTTTCATCGCCAGATTCTCGCCGGAGTAGCTGGCACCCTCGCCAATCGTATTGCCGCCGCCGTGCAGCCAGAGCATCACCGGCGCATTTTCCGCGTTGGGCGGCGAATAGATGTTCATGAATAGGCAGTCTTCGCTGCCGACAGTGACTCTGTCGGGTTCCGCCTCATCGCTCAGAGCTGATGGTAGCTGCGGGCAAGCATTCCCAGGTGCCAAGGTTTCAATGATGCCTCCCTTGCGTGGCGCCTTGGGGGGTAGCGGGGCTCGCCAACGCAGGGTTCCCTTTGGGGCCTTTGCGTAGCGGATGCCCTGCCAAATCCAAGCGCCATTGGCGCCGCTGTAACCCAACAGATTGCCTGACGTGGTTTTGCGCAACGTAGCATTGTCGGGCACAGGGACGAAGGTATGTTCTTCAGGTTGGTTGAGCCAATAGCCACCGACGGTTAGCGCAATGACAACGAAAAAACCTAAGATGATTTTCATACAGATCTCCGGGTGAAGTGCTGATCTCTATTCAGCGGTTTCGTCAGCCAAAATGCTGGACAGCAGTTCTAAACTGCCTTTCATTCCTTTGGCGATAAAGGGCTCGATCTCAACAGGTTCAACGTGAGTTTGCCAGATGAACAAGGTGCCCTCTTCGTGAGCTTCTAGGGTAATACTTGCAACATGAGATTGTAGGGGGGGTGTTGATTCGATTACTGAATATTCTAGATACATGCGGCCTTCATCACGCTCGTTGATACGTTCAGCCAGCCCTCCGGCCCCAGCCATTTTGAAGCGGCGGACGTCACCGTCGAATTCCGCCGATTCGACACCGGGCACCCAGTCAACCCGGCCAGGTTCGCCGACGATAGACCAAATCACCGATGGGCCGTAGGGCAGAATTCGTTCGATTTTGATGGCCATGTTAGTGCTCCAGAATTGAGGCTGCGCTCGGCAGGGATGTTGAAAAAACAGACCTTAGCTCAGTGCGACGCCTGTGGCGATCTAATCGCTGTGGTGTCGGCGTTCTCTCACCTCGGCATCTGTGATAGAACACCAGTCGGAGAAACAGGAGGGGCGTTGGTATGGCTCAACACGATATGGTCATTCGAGCCGGTTCGGTGATAGACGGAACCGGTCGGGAGGCATTTACCGCAGACGTAGCGATCAAGGACGGGTTGATCGTTGAAGTAGGCAAGGTGTCCGGCGCTGGACAGCGCGAGATCAACGCGGATGGTGCGCTGGTTACACCGGGTTTTGTTGATATCCACACCCATTACGATGGCCAAGCGACGTGGTCAAATCGTATGTCACCGTCAAGTCATCATGGCGTTACCACCGTCGTTATGGGCAATTGCGGGGTAGGTTTTGCCCCAGTACGACCTACAGATCACAATCTGCTGATCGAGCTGATGGAAGGCGTCGAAGACATTCCCGGTGTGGCCTTGAGTGAAGGCCTGAGCTGGGAGTGGGAGTCGTTTCCCGACTATCTCGATTACCTGTCCAAGCGTCAATTTGATATGGACATCGGTGCCCAGTTGCCGCATGCGGCGCTGCGTGTATACGTCATGGGCCAGCGCGGTGCTGACCGCGAGCCAGCAACGGCTGAAGATGTGCTGGAAATGCGCCGTTTGACGGAAGAGGCGATTCGCGCAGGAGCCTTGGGATTCACCAGCTCGAGAACGCTGAATCATCGTAGTGTTCGCGGCGAACCTACACCGACGTTACAGGCGGAGTACGACGAACTGGTGGGTATGGCCAGCGCGCTGCATAGCAGTGGTCGAGGTGTGATGGAAATGATCTCAGATTTTGATGATCTGGATGAGGAATTCAGCCTGCTTGAATCCATGGTGCGCTCTGCTGGACGCCCCATGTCTATTTCGCTGGCCCAAGGCATCAGCGATCACGGCTGGCGTAAGGTCTTGGGCAAAATCGAAAGTGCGAGCAATGCCGGTCTCGCCATGCGAGGGCAGGTTGCGCCTCGACCGATCGGTATTTTGTTGGGATTGACGACGACCCTATCACCGTTCACCACGCGGCCATCGTTCTCGGAAGTGGCCAAGCTGCCAATGACCGAGCGCGTTGCCGCTCTCTCTGATCCCGCACGTAAGGCGCGTATTTTGGAAGAACCCACCGGTTACGGCTTTATGCGCCTGTTCCGGTTAATGGATGAAGGGCGCAAAATTTGGCTGATGACCGATCCGCCGAACTACGAACCGGATCCCAAGGATTCGCTGCACGCCCAAGCAACGGATCGTGGGATCGACCCTTGGTCTTACGTCTATGACATGCTGTTGCAACGTCAGGGAAATGCACTGCTCTATACGCCATTTGCGAACTACGCGGAAAACAACCTCGACTGCTGCCGCGACATGATCCTGCACAAAGATACGGTGATGGGTCTGGGCGACGGTGGCGCGCATGTGGGCACAATTTGTGACGCAAGCTTTATCACCTCGTTGCTCACCCACTGGGGGCGTGATCGTACTCGCGGTGAGGGGATTGATTTGCCTACCTTGATTAAGTGCCAGTCATCAGACACAGCGCGTGCTGTAGATTTAACCGATCGCGGAACTCTCGAGGCGGGTATGCGCGCGGATGTGAACATCATCGACTTTGATAATCTGAACGTGCGGTTACCCGAAATCGTCAATGATTTGCCTGCCGGTGGCGCTCGATTGCAGCAGCGAGCAGACGGTTACCAAATGACCGTGGTAAAAGGTGAGCCCACCTATATTGAAGGTCAGGCGACCGACGCCTTGCCCGGGCGCCTGGTGCGAAAAACCCACTCGCCAGACCAGTAGCGGAGCTGTTGCTGTGCGTCAGGGTCCGCTATCGCATATCCGTGTCTTAGATCTGACCATCGCTCGGGCTGGGCCTATGGCGGTTCGACTGCTGGCGGATTGGGGTGCCGATGTCATAAAAATTGAAGCCCCTCCTCGTAAGGATGCGCAAGGCAATTCGGTTACCGGCGGTCGTCGTGGCCCGGATGAGCAGAACTTGCATCGCAACAAACGCTCCTTGGCCATTGATCTCAAACACGATGAGGGCCGGGCGCTGTTCCATCGTCTGGCCAAGGACGCCGATGTGGTCGTCGAAAACTTTCGCAGTTCTGTGAAGTACCGTTTGGGAGTCGATTACGAAACGCTCAAAACCATCAACCCCGGGCTTGTCTATGCCAGTATTTCTGGCTTTGGCCAGGACGGCCCTGACAGTGAGCGGCCGGGGGTAGACCAGATCATTCAGGGTATGAGCGGTTTGATGTCGATTACCGGTGAGCCGGAACAAGGACCAATGCGCGTGGGCATCGCCATTTCAGATACCTCGGCAGGGATGTTTCTTGGGCAAGGAATCTTGCTTGCCCTGCTGCACCGAGAGCGGACAGGCGAGGGCCAGTGGGTCCATACCTCCTTGCTCGAAGCCATGATGTCTAAGCTGGATTTCCAAGGCGCTCGCTACACCATGAGTGGCGAGGAGCCCGTTCAGCAGGGCAATGACCACCCGACCCAAGTGCCCATGGGAATGTTTGAGGCCAAGGACGGATTCGTCAATATCGCGGCATTTGGCGGCCAAATGTGGCAGCGCTTCTGTGATGCTCTGAATGCTACGGCGCTGTATGAGCATCCTGACTATCAAAGCATTGGCAGCCGGACTCGCCATCGAGATCAAATCAAACGGGATATGAACGCGGTAACCTGCAGGTTTACCGTGGCCCAGCTTGTACAGGAGCTGAACGGGGCGGGCGTGCCTTGCGGGCCGATCAACACCATCAAAGAAGCCTTCGACAATGCCCAAGTCAGACACTTGGGCATGGTGGTGCCAACCCCTCACCCTGAAATGGGTGACCTTGACCTTGTGCGCAGCCCGATCAATTTGTCGAAGTTCCCGCACGCTCCTTCACTGGAGCGAGCAGCCCCGGATCCCGGAGCCGACGGTATCGACATTCTGGTGGATTTGGGTTTTGGCGACGAGGAGATAACCGCGCTATGTGCATCGGGAGTCATTGAATGATGGGCTGGAAAAAGAGTGTTGGTTATGCGGTGGGTGATTTAGGTATCAACCTATACTTCATCTCGTCCATGACGTTTTTGCTTTATTTCTATACCGACGTGCTGGAAATCAGTGCCGCGGCTGCGGCTGGTGTGCTGCTGGTGGCGCGGATTGTCGATGCGGTAACGGACCCGATCATGGGGGCGATTGCCGAACGCACGAACACTCGATGGGGGCGTTTACGCCCCTATTTGCTGTTGGGAGCGATTCCCCTGGGTGCGATTACGGTGCTGACTTTTACCGTACCGGACCTCAATGAAAACGGTCGGGTGTTGTGGGCTTATGCAACCTATATCGGCTTTGGCATTCTTTACACCGTGGTGACGATTCCCTATTCGGCACTGACGGCAAGCTTGACTAACGATTATCAAGAGCGGACGCAGTTGTCGACTTGGCGCATGGCTTTTGCATTTGCCGGTGCCGTGGTGGTTACGGTCGGTGTGCCGCTACTGGTGCCACAGTTTGAGACCGAAGCGTTGGGGTACCAATCGGTGATGGGCCTATTCGCAGTGGTCGCAACCGTGCTTTTGGCTCTGGCTTTTTTCTCCACCGAAGAGGTGATCAAGCCGCCTGCCCAGCAGCAGCTTGGTTGGCGCGACAGCATGCAGGCGGTCTTTGCCAATGGTCCGCTGATGATCGTCATTGGATTGTTCACCTTGGGGATGCTCAGCTTTACCGTGCGCCAAACCGTCACGATTTACTACTTTACTTACAATATCGGGCGACCTGACTTGATCGGTCTCTTCTTTGGTCTAGGCCTCGCTGTGATGTTTGCGGGCCTGCCCTTCGTGCCCTCATTGGCGGCTCGATTTGGCAAGGCAGGAGCCATACAAATAGGCGCTTTGTTCACTATCGTGTCTTGTGTGGGTTTTTATCTGACTCCCGCCAGCGAACACGAATGGACCATTTTCTGGGGCTGCCTGGTGGCCTTGGGGGGTGCGCCGGTGGCGGTACTCGGCTGGGCGATGATTCCCGATACCGTCGAATACGCCCAATGGAAGCACGGCAAGCGGGCAGATGGTGCGGTATACGCATCGGCGAGTTTTTTTCAAAAGCTGGGTAAGGCCGTTGGCGGCGCCGGCGTGGCGTTAGCACTGAGCGCGGCAGGTTATGTCGCCAATCAAGAGCAGACGCCGGAGACCCTTGAGGCGATCAAGCAGATGCTGACCTTTGTGCCCATCGTTCTGATGAGTTTGGCGTTAGCGCTTGCGCGCTTTTATATCCTCGACGACGCGCTGCATACTCGGATCCGCAAAGAACTGGAGTCTGGTGATTCGTGAGCGGTGGGTTGGCTAGCGGCCGGAAGTCGCTGGCACCGGCGGTGATGGAACGCCACAAATTGGCGTCTTCCATCTCGTCCTCTACGTCTCGGGTAAAATGCCAGAGCGTGCGAATGTAAGGACCGTCTGAGTCTTCGCTTAACTGGCCTGCCCAGCTCGTCATCGAGCCATAACCGGCAAAATTCACCGTAAAGGCAATCAGATCGCCTTGGACAAAGCCGGTGAGCGGGAACTTTTGCCCCTTGCCGGGCTGGCCCAAATTTGTCTGGTAAATACCACAGAGCAGTCCCTTGGAATGGTACAGGTGCACTACTGAGCCCCGGTCATTGGCCCACGAACCAGAAAACACCGGGTTCTGGTGCGAGCGTGGCACGTTGGGTGCGGCGGCGTAGCCGTTCACAGCGTATAGGGCCAATGTGCAAAATACGATGGCGTACTGCACTGTGAACGATGCCTGCCGACAGACAGTTTTCATCATTGACCGTCTCTTACTCTTGATCACCCAACCAGCAAGCACGTTAGTGGATTGGCGCTCAAATGTAAGCAGGCAAGCGGGGGCAATGTCGCCTACTCAGGATCAGTTCACACTTGTCCGCTCTGAGCCTTGTATTTGAAAGCTGTCAGGAGGCTGAGTTCTGTCTTTGCCACTCCAGCAGTAGCAGCTTCATGGAAGAGGCGACGGCAATGGGCTGGTCGAACATTAGGTGGTGATAGGTGCCGGGGACCGTCATCACGGGCAGCGTGCCGCCACTGGCCTGTAGCATGTGGTCGCCATAAAGCGCCCCCTCGTCCTCGCTTTGTTCGCCAAGCATCAGCGCGGTTTTACAGGGTAAGGCCATCAGCTTGTCGTGTTGATCCTTGCCCATTTCCAGATAATCGAACAGGCCAGGGTCAAACTTCCATGTCCAGCCGTCGGGCACCTGCTTGAGACCGTAGGTACCCAAGTGCGTTAGGACCTCTGGGTGTACGCCGGGTTGCTCCGGGATGAAACGAAAGCGTCCCAGGGCCGTTTCAAAGTCATCGTAGATGCGTAGTTTGCGACCGGGCTCAACCCCTTCGCGTTCAACACGCAAGCCCCATTCCATAGATTCTTCGGGGGGTGCCACGGTGAAGTCCATAAACAGAACGCCGCCCAGATTCGCGCCGTAGTAATGACCGGTTTCCAGCGCGACAAAACCGCCGAAACTGTGGCCGACAACGATAGGTCGTTCGCCTAATTGCGCTGCCTCACACACCGCCCAAACCTCGTCTGCAAAGCCCTTGCCCGTATAGCGTTCCCGCCAGCCGCTGTTGCCGTTGCCGGATAGGTCGATGGCGGCGAGACGAAAGCGATCGGCCAAGAACGGAGCGGTAAAGCGCCACCACTCCAAGTGCGCATTGCTGCCATGAATCAGCACAACGCCCGGATTGCCAACCTTGCCCCATGTTTCATAAGCAATCTCGATGCCATCGACGGTGACACAGGCGGAATCCGACGGGCATTCCATGGATCGGGTGTACCAGAAGGGTAAATCGGACACGTTTGACTCCGGCAAAAGCGCCATACCCTACACCGGCACCTGGCATTTTTCACGTACGAGAAAACATGGTGAGCTAAGCGGATCGCGTCTAGACTCAGGCGATGCGATTTAGTACCGATACCCAAGTCATCGACTGCCCTTACTGCGGCGAGAGCTACGAGTTGGTGGTTGATACCAGTGAAACCGAGCAGCGTTACATCGAAGACTGTTACGTTTGCTGCGCACCGATTCAGTTTACGGTGAGTGTGTCGGGGGCCGGAGAATTCATCGTGTTGGCGCAGCACGAAAACGATTGTTAGCGAGGCGCAGCGCCAATTTAATCGATGAATCTCTACCGTTTATCGTGTTTTGGTTGTTAGCGGTACGCATAGCCGATTTGAATTAAACGCGCAGAGTGAGGGAGAGTCATGGAGCATTTTTTAGAGGACCTAATCGTCGTCGATGCGGCGACATTTTTGGCCGGTCCGGGAGCCGCCACCATGTTGGGAGATTTTGGCGCCAAGGTCATCAAAATTGAGCCTCCCAGTGGCGACGGATACCGCGGTCTGGTGGGACGTTATCCGGTGCCCTATCACTGGCTGCTGACCTCGCGCAACAAAGAGTCCTTGGCGCTGGATCTGAGTAAGGATTCGGGCCAAGCCCTGCTGCATCAACTCATCAAAAAAGCCGATGTGATGACAACGAACTTCATGCGCGGCCAGCTGGAACGCTATCAGCTGACCTATCCAACGCTAAAAGCCATAAATCCCCGCTTGGTGTATGGACACATCACAGGGTACGGCGACGATGGCCCAGAAGCCGATCGCCGTGCGTTTGATGTCACCGGTTGGTGGGCGCGCTCTGGCATGATGGAGTTCGTACGCGATCCAGATCAAACACCGCTGATGCCCGCGCCTGGCATGGGCGACCATTCCACGGCTACCGCGTTGTTCGGCGCGATTATGAGCGGTCTGTATAAGCGCGAACGTACGGGTGAGGGATGTCACGTCAGCACGTCGCTGGCCGCCAACGGCGCGTGGGCTAATGCCATGGCTCTGCAAGGCGTGGCTGCCGGCAATGATCTGGCAGAACACCGCCAGAAAGCCGGCTGGGTTAACCCGCTCAGTGCCGCCTATGCCTGTGCTGACGGTGGCTATTTGGTGCTGACGATGATCAATACCGCCCGGGAATACCCTCAGCTTTGTGATGCGTTGGGGCATCCAGAGTGGCTCCAAGACGAGCGTTTTAGCGATATTCGTCAGGCAATGCGTAACAGGGGAGATCTGCAGCAGATGATTTCTGATGCCTTTGCTCAAATCGATTATGGGGAAGCTGCGAGGCGTTTAGATGATCAGGGAATTACGTACTCGAAAGTACAAACCATGAGTGAGGTGTTAGTGGACCCGCAGCTTCGCGCCGCAGGCATCGTCATAGAAACCGGCGATACTCAGGGCGATTACGAACTCACCATATCCAGCCCAATCAACATGGTGGGTGAGGCCAAGAAGGCCCCCCAAAGAGCGCCCGATATCGGAGCGAACAGTTTGAGCGTACTACGTGAACTGGACTTCGACGAAGACTATATCCAGTCGCTGCTTGGGGCTGGCGTTGTCGTCGACGGGAGCAAATAGATGAGCCAGCCAAAGCTGACCTTGGTGACGCTAGGCGGCGCTTTCGGGCTTCAAAATGTCAGTCCCTTCTGCTTGAAGGCGGAAATGTTAATGAAGCAACTTGGCTTGGACTATGACATTGACGTTCAGCCGGATCCGCGCAAGGCGCCCAAGGGCAAGTTACCCTACTTGATTGCCGATGACCGAACGATCGCCGATTCAGAGTTGATCGTGGAATACCTGAACGATATCACTCAAGGTCGAGTGTTTGACGGTCTGTCTGCCAAGGATCGCGCCGTTGGACTGGCATTGACTCGTCTAGTTGACGATCACTTGTATTGGATCTTCGTAGCCAGCCGCTGGCTCGACGACGAGTGGTTCCCAAACATCGTGGAGGGGTTTTTCCATATCGCCCCAAGACCGATTCGGGGGTTCATTGCCAGACAGGCGCGTAAGGAGATTACACAAACGTATCACCTGCAAGGCTTGGGCCGTCATACCCAGGCAGAGCAAGAAGGTTTTGCCCGACGCGATCTGCAGGCATTGCAGGACGCGGTGCACGGAAATGGCTTTCTCTTTGCGGATGAACCCTGCGTTTACGACTTTGCCCTTGCCAGTTTTATGGCAGGGGTGTTCGATCAGCAACCCGCAACGTGGATGACCCATGTGGCGAATGAATACGGTGGTTTAAAAGAGTACACCGAGCGGGTCCAGCAGCAGGTTGGCGTATTCGGTCGCGCAATCCAATAAAGGCTGTTGCCCTTTGATGCAACTGAAGAACTGAGGTTTGCTTCGATCCTCTGTGACGTACATCAGCCCATCTTAAAGCGCCTACGCAACGTTTTTATTCCATGGATTTTGTTCTACTGTGGTGCTTGACCACCGCGCGGAACGCTAGCGAGCGTTAACGCGCGGTTTCGGTTTGGTATGACAATGGAGGTCCTATGATCGAATTTCACAACCCGCAAGGCGAGCGTGCCGTGCCGGCAGATCCCTATACCCTTGGCATCGATTTAGCCGCGAAACCTCTCGCAGTGGTTGGATTGCTGGCTAACGGCTTTCCAGATTCCGAGAATTTTCTCCGGCATGTGGGTACCGAGCTGGAGCGACTGATTGACGGTATTGAGGTGCGTGTCTGGAACAAGGGCAATGCATCCATCGCAGCTCCAGACGGCATGCTTGACGAGATTCAGGCCCAGTGCGATGCGGTCATTGCCGCCTACGGTCACTGAGGCAGCTGTACCACCGGCACCGTGCGTGACGGCATCAATACAGCAAAACGCGGCATACCCTCTGTTGCCTTAGTAACCGAGGATTTCTGGCCACAGGGCAATTTTACTGCCGAGAGCTTGGGTATGCCCTCAGTGCCTCGAGTGAAGTTACCGCATCCCTTGGCTGGAACCGGACAGAGTCATCTCAAAGACGTGGCCAAACGTCTTGCGCCGCAAATTATTGAGCAGTTGAAACATGACTGAACTCATGCAGGCGTCCGACGAAGGCGCAGCGCTTGAAGCATTGCACAGTGCTGGTTTGACTGATGGCTTGCCCGTGGTGGTTCCGACGCCGGATCGTGTGGCGAACATGGTCTTGGCCAGCGGCATGGACGCAGATATGCGCCTTGGCGTCATGGGGCCAGCGGGAGGCGTCGCAACGGTGGAAAAAGTCGCCGTTGCCGCCGTGATGGCCGGATGTCTGTCAGAGCATATCCCGGTGGTCATCGCCGCAGTACAGGCGGTTCTGCAAGACGAGTTTGACCTAGCCCAAATGCAGTCCACCACGCATTGCACCGCACCTTTGATTATTGTGAACGGGCCGGGCCGGCTGAGCTGCGGTCCAATAGCCAGTGGTTTCGGCGCGCTGGGCCCGGGTCACCGGGCGAATGCCAGTATTGGTCGCGCGCTGCGACTGTGCATGATCAATATTGGCGGTGCGCGTCCCGGTGAGTCGGATATGGCGCTGTTAGGCCACCCGGGCAAGTTCACTTACTGTCTTGCCGAAGATGAGGAGCACTCGCCTTTTTCGCCCATGCACGAAGGGCTGGGTTTTGCTGCTGAAGACACAGTAGTGACCGTGATAGGGGCCGAAGCACCGCATTCGGTGATGTACAGCGGCGATGCAGACGACCCGCAAGACGCCAGTAAGCTGTTGGAGGTGCTTGTTATCGGTCTGGCCAATATGGCCACGAATAATGCGGTACTGACCGGTGGTGGCGCTGTGGTCGTCCTCAATCCAGAGCACGCCAAAATTCTTGCCGACGCCGGCCTAGATCGCCCGGCGATTTTGCAGCGATTGTGGGAGCTCACCCACTATCCAACGGAGCGGCTGGCCTATTTCTCGGCAGGTTTCGCCGAGCGCATCAAGAGCGACACCTATCGCTGCTTCAATCGGCCGGAAGACATATTGCTCTTAATGGCCGGGGGCAGCGGTCTGTACTCCATGGTGATGCCATCGTGGTGCGCGGGTGCTCATCAGAACCGTTACGTTAGCCAGCGGGTAGAGCTGGATCTATACTGCGAAATTCCGGGCCTCAGTCAGTCCTGACGCCGCTTCATTACCAACACGGAGTCCTTAATGACCGTTATCAAGCAAGATGATCTGATTCAGAGCATCGCCGACGCACTGCAGTTCATTTCTTATTACCACCCGACGGATTTTATACGCGCCATGCGCGGAGCGTGGGAGAAAGAAGAGTCTCCCGCCGCAAAAGCTGCGCTCACTCAGGTGTTGGTAAATTCGCGCATGTGCGCCATTGGCAAGCGACCGATTTGCCAAGACACCGGCATCGTCAACGTGCTGGTCTCTGTTGGTATGGACGTGCAGTGGGATGCGGACATGGCCTTCGAAGACATGATTAACGAAGGCGTACGCCGGGGGTATACCCATCCGGATAATGTGCTGCGCGGTTCGGTACTGACTGACCCCAATGGAGCCCGAGCCAACACCAAGGACAACACCCCTGCCGTGGTCCACACCAAGATCGTGGCCGGCGATACGGTGGAAATTGAAGTGGCGGCCAAGGGCGGCGGTAGCGAGGCTAAGGCGAAGTTTGCCATGCTGAATCCGTCGGACTCCATTGCGGACTGGATTTTGAGCGTCGTACCCACCATGGGCGCTGGTTGGTGTCCCCCGGGTATTTTGGGCGTCGGCATTGGCGGCACGCCGGAAAAAGCCATGTTGTTGGCCAAGGAGTCCTTGATGGAACCCTTGGACATGCACGAACTGCAGGCCAATGGAGCCAGCAACCCCTCGGAAGAACTTCGCATGGAGTTGTTTGAAAAGGTCAATGCGCTGGGCATCGGGGCGCAAGGCCTGGGTGGTTTGACTACGGTGCTCGACGTCAAGGTCAAAGACTATCCGACCCACGCAGCGAACAAACCCGTGGCAATCATCCCTAACTGCAGCGCGACGCGACACGTGCACTTTACCCTAGACGGGTCGGGGCCTGCCCAATTCACCGCGCCGGATTTGTCTGAATGGCCGGATATCGAGTTCGAGTTGGGTGATGAAGTGAAGCGTGTGAACCTCGATACCTTGACCCCAGAGGAAACCCAGTCGTGGCAGTCCGGCGATACTTTGTTGCTGTCGGGCAAGATGCTTACCGGCCGCGATGCAGCACACAAGAAGCTCGTCGATATGATCGAGAACGGTGAAGAGCTGCCGGTAGATTTCACCAATCGTGTGATCTACTACGTTGGTCCGGTGGATCCCGTGCGGGAAGAAGTGGTGGGGCCTGCGGGCCCGACAACGGCCACGCGTATGGATAAATTTACCCGCACCATGCTGGAACAAACGGGCTTGCTCGGCATGATCGGCAAGGCTGAGCGGGGCAAGATGGCGATTGACGCGATTCGTGATAACAAGGCGGTTTCAATGATCGCCGTAGGCGGGGCCGCTTACCTCGTAGCCAAGGCGATTACGAACTCCACATTGCTGGCATTCCCGGAGCTGGGGATGGAAGCAATTTACGAATTCGAAGTAAAAGACATGCCGGTTACCGTGAGCGTGGACGCTACCGGCGAATCTGTGCATATCGAAGGGCCGAAGATTTGGTCCGCCAAAATCGCGAACCGGATACCCGCGGTACAGGCTTAATTCGATCCGGCGAAGAAGCAGAGGCTTAGCCGAGTGCGTCTAAGTAGCGCTCGGCGTCCAGCGCCGCCATACAGCCAAAGCCTGCGCTTGTAATGGCTTGACGATAGATGTGATCGGCGACGTCGCCTGCTGCGAAGACGCCGGGAATGCTGGTGGCGGTGGCATTGCCCGCAATGCCGCTGTTGATCTGAATGTAGCCGCCTTCCATATCGACCTGGTCGGCAAAGATGCCGGTGTTGGGCGTGTGGCCGATGGCAATGAACACGCCTGCAAGATCAATGTCCTGCTCCGCGCCATCGTTTTGCCGAATGCGCATGCCCGTAACACCCATGTTGTCACCGAGTACCTCATCAAGCTGGTGATTCCAAAGCGGTTTGATGTTTTCTTTTGCCAGTAACCGGTCCTGCAAAATTTTCTCGGCCCGTAGCGCGTCTCGTCGGTGGACTAAGTAGACGGTCTTGGCGATGTTCGACAGATAGAGGGCCTCCTCAACGGCGGTGTTTCCGCCGCCCACCACAGCAACGTCCTGGCCGCGATAGAAGAAGCCGTCACAGGTCGCACAAGCGCTCACACCCTTGCCTTTGAAGGCTTCTTCGCTAGGCAGTCCAAGGTATTGGGCAGAGGCCCCTGTGGCGATGATTAGAGCGTCACAGGTGTAAGTTGCTTGATCACCCATCAAGGTCAGCGGTTGACCGTTCTGGGTCAGCTGGGTGGTATGGATGTGATCGTTCACAATGCTCGCGTCGAAACGCTCTACATGTTCGGCCATTTGCACCATGAGTTCTGGGCCTTGCAGCTCGGCATGCCCACCCGGCCAGTTTTCGACTTCCGTGGTCGTGGTCAGCTGGCCACCCACTTCAACACCCGTGATCAAAACCGGTTTGAGGTTGGCTCGAGCGGCATAGAGCGCCGCAGTGTAGCCAGCAGGGCCGGAGCCAAGCACGATGAGACGATGGTGTTGGGTATTGCTCATATAGCAGAAGCCTTGTGAAACAGGATCGACTCAGACGATCCGAAAATGTCAGGACGCAGCAGTTTAGCGCGATAAATGCAGCAAACAACCGCATGGTGGCCGATGAAGCTAATTGTTCGACTAAATCATGCCGGCATCGCGCATAGCCCCAATCTCTTGGGCCGAATACCCCAGTTCTTTAAGGATTTCCTCCGAGTGCGCCCCCAGGGTCGGGGAGGGGCCTTGAATGGATGGACTGCCCGGTTCAGCGACATGAGAAGCCCTAACGACTTTTACGGATTTTTCTGGGTCTTGGTGGTGCGCCATGTCAACGATGACCTCCCGATGCGCCAATTGAGGCTCTTGGGCGATGGTGGGAAAGTCTTGTATCGCAGACACCGGTACGCCGATGGCGTCCAAGGCGTGCAGCCAGTGCTCGGTGTTCTCCGCCGCTATCAGCGGAGCAAGTATGCTGTGCAGCTCATCCCTGCGCCCCAGTCGTTTACCCGGATCGTTAAACTCAATGTACTGCTCGGGTATACCCAGTTCACCAAAGAGCGCCTCGACTTGGGTCTCTTTCATGGCGATGACTTGCACATAACCGTCACGGCTGGCAAAGACGTTAGATGTGGGCTGCTTGGTGGGTGAAGCGTTACCGTTCAGTTCAGGCACGTTGCCAGTAACCAAATAACCGGTCATTTGCGGAGCCTGCATGAACAATGCGGTGTCCAGCATGGAAATATCCACCCGCTGGCCTTCACCTGTGTTGGCTCGGCGTAGCAGTGCAGCCGTAATCGCAAAAGCCGCATTCAGAGCCGTGCTCATGTCCACGGCAAAGTAGCCAGATCGCACGGGCCCGGTTTCCGCGTGGCCGCTGATGCTCATCATGCCAGAATAGGCTTGAATGGCACCGTCAAAGGCAGGCAAGCCAGCGCGCGGGCCGGTTTGGCCGAAGCCAGAGATCGAGGCGTACACCAAGTCAGGCTTGATCGCGCGTAAGGCGTCATACCCATAGCCTAAACGCTCGATGGTCCCCGGCTTGAAGTTTTCGACCACGACATCGGCTTGGGCCACCAGCTTGTGAATAATCTCGCGGGCATCCGGGTTCTTGAGATCCAGTGCTAGACTGCGCTTACCGAGGTTCGCCGACAGAAACGAAGGCGCCATGCCGTCACTGCTGGACGACATCAATCCCCGTGTCATGTCGCCGCCCACTGGCTGCTCGATTTTAATGACCTGAGCACCCAATTGCGCCAGTTGTTGGGTCGCAAAAGGCCCGGCAAGGACCTGGCTAAAATCCAGAATTCGGACCCCGGTCAGAGCTTGTTCTTGAGACATGGCTTATTTCCTATTTCGAGTTGCCGCTATCGCCGGACGAGTTCAAACACCCAGAGATTGTTGCTTTGTACTTCGTTAAGCATTGTGTCCAGCGGCGGCTGAGCGGACATGTACTTTCTCGCCAGTTCACCCATTACGGGTCGGAGCAGTTCCGGGTTCTTGGTGCGCTCTAAGGTTACGCGATAAGCCTTGCCGTCAATTCGCAGCAGGGCAGTGCCGTTTTTCTCGGCGTGCATAGGCCAGTGTTTCCACACTTTGCCGACGGTGGAGTTCATGTAGCCGGACGGAATGAAGACTCGATTATTATGTTCCATAATCCAAGACGTGCGCGAACTGACCGGGTCAATCAATTGAAACTCCACCGTGTCGAGATCCTTGGTGAAGGACCAATCCTGTGGTGCAGGCTGCGCGGATTCGCTGAAGGCACCGCCGGGTACCACGCCCCAAGGACCGTCGGCGAAGCCCATGGCGAAAATGAATAAGGCACCGGCAATGGCGATGCCGATAAAGGCTTTGATGACGAATTTGCTGACTGAAATAAGTGTGTTCATGCGTTCCCCCAAACAGCATAGACAGATTAGGTTTCGGAAAGTCTACACCACCGGTGCTTGATGCGAGCATCACCAGAAAAATACCAAGGAGAGACGACATGGGCGCAGCATTGATTACCGGCGCGTCAGCAGGACTCGGAGCAGAGTTCGCTCGACAACTGGCCGCGAAGGGCTTGGATCTTGTTTTGGTCGCCCGGCGGAGGGAAAAGCTGAACGAGGTCAAACAAGAGATTGAGAACAGTTACCCCAATATAAGCGTCAGCATCATTGAAGGCGATTTGAGCCAGCCGGAAACGCCTCAAATCATCGCTGAGCAAATCAGCGCACAGGGCATCGAACTGCATTACTTGGTGAATAATGCTGGCGCGTCAGGACCGCGCCTGCTGCAAGATCAGGACATGGGCTGGCGGCCGCATCACGAGTATTTGACCCTGATGATGACGAGCATTGCTGAGCTATGTCACCGGCTGGTGCCGACAATGGCCGCCGCAGGCTATGGCCGAGTGATCAACGTCGCATCGGTGTCGGGGCGCATCGCCAGTGCTGGCGACAGCCACTATGGCCCGGCAAAAGCCTATGTCATCGCCTTGTCTGAGGCGTTGGCTCTGACCGTGAAGGCCCAAGGCGTTAATGTCAGTGCGCTATGTCCCGGTTTTACCCATACGGATTTTCACGCCACTGCTGGGATGAACGAAATCAAGCAATCGACGCCAAGCATGCTGTGGTACAGCGCCGAAGAGGTCGTGCGAGAGGGTATAGCCGGCGTCGAAAAGGGCAAGGCCATCGTGGTATCCGGGAGGCTGTACCGCTGGCTGGATCCATTGATGCAGTCTGTGTGGACGCGATGGATGTTTAAGGGAAGAGGCCTACCCGCTTCCTCCAGTGACTAGGCAGAAAAATCTGCGCTGATGCGGTGCTGAGCTGATTGACAGCACACCCAGAATCGGTACCATACGCGACCTCGAAAGAGTGCTGAAAGACGGGTGTTTAGCTCAGTTGGTAGAGCGGCGCCCTTACAAGGCGTAGGTCACAGGTTCAAATCCTGTAACACCCACCAAGTCTCGTCGATCGTGACCCCACGATTGATGTTTTCGCTGCGGAGCGGTAGTTCAGCTGGTTAGAATACCGGCCTGTCACGCCGGGGGTCGCGGGTTCGAGTCCCGTCCGCTCCGCCATATATCTTAAAGCCCCAATTCACCTGAGCAGGCGGGTGTGCGCATAAGCAAAACTTCCCTGATTATAAACAATGTTTATAAGCATGCTGGTGGGGTCTCGTTGGAAGGCGCCGGGGCTCCTATCTCTTCCAATAACTCTGTAGTTACCCACCAGACACATCAAAGTGAGTCATAAAAAATACAAGAGCAAAAAAATGCTGTTTTACCTGCCTCTTTGCTCCTGTCTCTCAAGTCTTCTTTAGCTACAAAGCCTTGCCATCGTTGGCTGATGTTTGCTTGAGAAAAGCTAGAGGATCCTAAGCAGACCAACACACGTTGACCCTGCTTATGCAAATCACTGAAATGCTTAATTGAAGTTTCTTCGATACCAACAACGGAACTATCATAGATGCCAACGAACTAAAGACTGTCAAACCAAAAAAGGAATAGCGAGAGCAAAGTGATTCGGATATGGGGAGGCGCGAGCACGCGCGCAATGCGTGCACACTGGATGGCACACGAACTCGGACTCGACTATGAACCCAAACTGATCGGTTCACGAACTGGCGAGACACAGACAGATGCATTTCGAGCTCTAAATCCAAAAGGAAAGATTCCTGTGCTTGAAGACGACAAATTCGTTCTCACCGAGAGCGTCGCTATTGTGACTTACTTGGGAGACACCTACGGCAAGGATTCAGGGCTGATTCCCGTCTCCAATACGGTCGAGAGGGCTAGGTATAACGAGTGGTGTGCATTTATCCAAATGGAACTCGACGCACACACGCTCTACGTCCTGCGTAAACACCGAGACCTTGCAGTGCAATATGGTGAAGCGCCCGCTGCTGTAACGACAGCCATCGAAGGCTTTCGAAAACAAGTGCAGGTTGCAGATGACGCGCTGAAAGAGACGAATTATCTGGTCGGCGATCGTTTCACGGCCGCAGACATCATCATGACAACCACTTTGAAATGGGCAATTGCTTACGAAGTCGCGCTCACGCCAAGGCTCATTGAATACACAGATTTCCATGCCGCACGCCCGGCCTATCTAACGGCGGGCCGATTGACGTTCAGCATTTCATCGGGTGCATGAACCTCTATCGCTTCCGTTACTCTTGGTCTCCTCTGAATATGTAGCCCGCAGGGCGAAACCAGCAAACCCACCAAACAACGTAGAGTCACAAGAAAACCGACTGTTGCAATGATTTTTTGATATGCGAGCGCATGCATTTGTCGTACTTTTCCATAAGAGGTAAGGGGAATGGACGATAGAATTAGCTCAGAAGAGTCTGTTTTGCTATCAAAAAGCGGGGAGGAAAGTTCTACGATCATAGAAAACACCGGCGAGCGTTCGCGTGTGCCAACACGCACCAAGTTTTTTTTTGGCGTTGGTGCTGGGGGAGAAGCAGCGTCAATGTGGATTTTCAACGCTCTCGGCCTTCTTTTCTATCAACAAATACTTGGATTACCCGCAGGTTTAGCAGGTACCGCTTTGGCTTTAGCCATCTTTGCTGACGCGATCACTGATCCTCTGATCGGCGCGCTTTCGGATAGATTTCGCTCGCGAATTGGTCGAAGACATCCCTTTCTATTTACCGCTCCAATCCCGCTCGCCATTTGTGTCTTCTTGATTTTTCACCCGCCGCAGTTGGTGGTGCAGTCGCAAACCCTTCTTTTCTCTTGGCTTTGTTTATTCACCATCCTGCAACGAACGTTCCAAACATTCTACGTAGTCCCCCACTTAGCGATGGGGGCTGAGTTATCGAAGGATTATATAGAGCGCACTCGCGTGATGGCTTTCAATAACCTCTTTGGCTTGTACGGCGGCATGTTGATGCACTTGATTGCCTGGTTTTTAGTTTTTGGATTTATCTTTGCAGATCAGGGCGCTCAACTTTACAGGCCTGCATACACCTGGATTGCTTTAGCTGCTTGCGTAATCATTCTAATTTCGATTTTTGTGTGCGCTTTTGGAACTCGCGATCAGATAGATCACCTAATAGCAAACGAGAACAGAAGCTCTGAGCCCGTTTCTTTGGGCTCCTTTTATCGTGATATTTGGTCGGTGTTGCAGAATAAAAATTATCTTTACCTGCTGCTTGGTTTGTTTTTTCTATCTTTGACGATTGGCACGCATGAGACTCTGGCGATCTACATGGGTACTTTTTTCTGGGAATTAACTCCATATCAGATCGGATTCTTAGTGCTCAATAACATCATCGGTGTTCACATCGGATTCTTTTTTGCCGCTCGGTTGCACGACCGTTTTAACAAACGCTGGACTATTTCGCTCTCTGCAATTGGCTTAAGTGTTTTTTGGTCGATGAGTGTAAATCTAGCGTTGCTTGGTGCTGCTCCAGAGAAGGCATCATGGGAACTCGTTGCCTTCATTATTTTCCTCGGGAGTTTTTCTTCGTTTTTTGGTGCAGTGCTAAACATCAGTGTGATGTCTGCGTTAGCCGATATAGCCGACGAGCATGAGCTTAATTCTGGGATGCGATTGGAAGGGATTTTTTATTCAGCGCGAGCATTCTTCGCTAAAGCTATGAATGCGGTAGGCCATATAGTTGCCGGATTTGCACTTCAGTATTACGTTGTGTTGCCGCCGCAATCGTTACCCGGCGAGGTACCGGAGGACGTTATTTTTCGGCTCGGCATTGTTGACGGCCCACTAGCTATGATTGGCGGCATTATTGCGGGTGTGGTTTATCTAGGATACCGAATAGACAAAACAGCGCTCGGTAACATTCAACAAAGGTTAGAGGAACGTCGGCAGCTCCTAAATCTAGAATGATTCATGCTTTCAGAAAAATATACCGAATCGTCTACTGAATACGGTTATCAAGCCCATCCGTATAGCAATTTATTCAGATAATAGGCAAGCAAGATAGGTCAACTAGAAATGATAAGCTAAAAATAGAGATGCCTCTCAATGTCCTCTTTTCGCACGACGAACTCGGCGCCGAAATTTTTGAGCTTCTTTAATTTCTTGGTGTTTTTTCGCTGATTCTGAGAAAGAGCCACCACAAGATCATTTCGTCTTAGGAAAAAATAGTCATATGAAGATTCTCGCAATCGGAGGCAGCGGTGGCATGGGTAGGCATGCTGTTTGTGCGGCTCAGCATTTTGATGATGTGGAGCAGATCGTGGTCGCTGACCTGAACGAGGCCAGCGCTAGAAACTTTGCAGATCAACTTGGTAAAAAAGTTGCCGGAATAGGATTAGACATTGAAAACGGCGGGGCCTTGCGAAAGGCGATGGCTGATGCAGATTTAGTTATGAACACCAGCGGACCTTTTTATCGCTATGCCGTGCAGGTATTGCAAGCTGCAATTGAAACGAAGTGCCATTACTTAGATATCTGTGATGATTGGGAGCCCACTGTTGAGATGCTAAAGCTCGATCAAAAAGCCAAAGAGGCGGGTATATCGGCCACCGTGGGATTAGGTGCTAGTCCAGGGATTTCTAATCTTTTGGCTTTACTCGCAATGAAAGAGCTCGACTCCAGTTCCACTGTGTATACGGGGTGGGATTTTGGGGGCGCAAAGCCAGAGGGGGAATCCTCTCAATCTAACGTGAACGCCGCGATGCTTCATGGTATCGAGCAGATGACTGGCAAAGTGAGGATCTTTCGGAACGGTGCCTACGAGCTCACGGAGCCTCTGGCGCCTGTGACGGTAAGGTATCCGGGGTTAACTCCTTTTCGCGGCCATATTTTTGGTCACCCGGAGGCAGTAACATTTCCTCACAACTATCCGCAGTTGCGTGAGTCGATTAACTTGACTCACGGAGGCGATATTGACTCTTGGCTGCTCAAAGCCATCCTGGGCCTGGTCAATCAAGGGCTGGTAAGTCGCTCTCGAGCAGCTGCTCTGTTGGCTTGGTTCGAAAACCGGAGAGGTTCCGTCACTGAAACGACAAAGCCTGACTTTCCTCCGGCGATGTACGGTATGGCCATTGGGATTAAGGGCGGCGAACCAGCTATTGCAGGTGCGGCTTGGTTCGGTGAGGCGGTCGATAGTGGAGGAGATTCAGGCCTAAGTATGGGCGCTGCAACAGGCGTGCCTTTGGCCTGCGGCGCGAAACTTTTGCTGGATGGCCGCATTAAACAGACGGGAGTGCTGACGCCAGAGGCTGGACACATAGATCCTCTAGAGTTCCTGCGGGAGGTTTTCCGGCAATTTGAGAGTGCAGGAAGATTAAGATCGGGCGCGTTAGAGGATAACGTACGGATTTCTCGAACTTGGTGAAATCCAGGTCGTGTTCCCAGCAAAAAAAGCGTACTTGCAACTGCAAGATTTGGGTCTTTTGGATTTAAAAATTTGTGGGGCGTTTATGAGGGCACCATTGTATCGTCAAGTAAAAAAATCACTTAAAACAGAGAGGTAAGCGTTTTTCGAGCCCCGTCCGCTCCGCCATTTATCGTTTGTCGATGATCGTGTGTTCCTTCCCAAACAGAAACGTAGAGCGCTCCATGTCGATGAAGTTGTGCTCGTCGTTGATGAAGGCTGCATTGGCGAGACGTGATTCGTCTGTGTTTGGTGCTTTCCCCATGTCTATCCAAGCTTCCGCGTGACCAAGATAGGATTCAATCTTGGTGCCTCGGGCTTTTTGAACAGCTATATCAAGGGGTGAGTTGGCACGATGCACCTGTCGATAACACAAAGTCCGAGTAGCCTCGGCATGTGATCTAACAATGGGCCCATGGTGCGTCAGCCAGTAGTGCCTTGCCTCTTCTTCCGACAGCTTTGACTGGTGTCGCAGCGGGAAAAATACTCGAAGAATGTTGCTCTTTTGCTTTGCCGCTATGTCTTCAGGGGCTGGATTGATTTGAGGGTATTCGTAGGCAAACCAGAGGGGCGAATGAGGTAAATCTATGAACTTAGATTCATCCTCAAGCAGA
>Ga0213863_10000683_pt1 | contig 25239 bp, 30 predicted proteins | sample PICome_8_FD_160128 | JGI IMG/M metagenome (GOLD analysis project Ga0213863, IMG submission 160128) | Coastal seawater microbial communities near Pivers Island, North Carolina, United States - PICO497 | ecosystem: Environmental > Aquatic > Marine > Coastal | place: USA: North Carolina... | reverse complement strand
GAGAATCTCTGCAATCTATCAAACAGGCTTTCAAACCCTAACACACGAGTTGTTAGGAACGGATCGGTAAAATTAAGTACCATAATATAGTCCTCCTTAGTAGCGACTAAAATGTGCATACCCAAATGGCGTATGCGGTTAATAAACGTAGACCCAAATGGCATCTACAATATTTATTTAGGTGCTTTTAAAAAAAATTCAAGGAAAACAAGAAAGAAATTATTCGTTCCAATGTGTAACAAATTTGTCCACATCAAGTTGCGGTATCTTTTTATTAGTTCCAGCGGGAGTCCCCACATACAAATACCCGATCACCTCATGGTCACGGGTTAAATTTAAGTATTCAGCTATTTTCTTGTTAAAGGCAAATTTGCCGGTTCGCCAAATTCCAGCATAGTTTTTTGCATGAAGTGCCAGCAGGATATTTTCTGCTGCTGTGGCTGTCGATAACATTTGCTCGATTTTAGGAACTTTGGGGTGGTCAGTGATTTGAGTGATCAGAATTATGATCATGGGCGCCCTAAATGGTGCAGATTGATACTTTTCCATTTGCAATGGTGTGACATCCTTCAATTCGTTTTTAGCAAACTCTATAAAAATATTAGACAACTTATCTAACCCTGCACCAGTTACTTCAATAAATCGAGAGGGTCTTAGCCAGGCATGATCAGGAGCTCGGAGAGCTGCTTCATAAATTTCATGCATCTCATCCTTTGATGGAAAAGGAGTTGTCAGTTCGCGAGGCGAATTTCTTGTTAAGAGATTAGTCATTGCATCCATACCTCTATTCTAATGGATGGATAATTTTTTTATAAGAAATACTCCAATCTTTTGTCTGATCAGATTAAACTTAAGGTATTAGAAATTATTAAATCAAATAATTAGTTTATGGAAATTACACTTTTATATACCTCACTTATAACCATCCTTGCAATTTTTCTAGCATTTAGGGTTGGCATGACAAGGGGAAAAACCAACACGCTACTTGGAGAAGGTGATTCCTCTGAATTACTTCAATCCATAAGATCACATGGCAATTTAATGGAAAATGCTCCCATAGCACTTATTCTTTTGCTCTTGCTTGAAATGCAGGGTGTGGCTGACTGGAAGCTTCATTTAATTGGATCTTCTTTTTTCCTTTTTAGAATTTTGCATGCCTATGGAATTACAATCTCCAGAGAAAGCACTCCTTATCGAGTTGTTGGTGCACTGGGCTCATGGGTGCTGATGTTGGGAATGAGTGGATATGGTGTATATGTTTATCTTAGTTAATTTACATGAACTTTTTGTTTAAAATAAAGTCAAAATTAATATGATAGATATAAAAAAATACTTACTTCTTTTTAGCTTAATTCTGGCCACTCCAAGCCTCTTGGCAGAAACCACAGATGATACTGATCCCGCAGCTGATATTTTAGGAACAATTTGGCAGTTGGTTAAAAACGGCTCATCAAATTCTTCGTTTGGCAGTGGGCAAGTTGTCTATTTTTTATCCAGTGATGCATACCACACCCATAGGAGCAGAAAATTTCAAACTTGGGATACTTTTTCTATGGTTGATTCAAGAAACCTTGTGCGTTTGAAGAAAAATGAGGGCATTGAGATTGTTGCATCTAAATTTAATAATTCAATATACGAGGTCAAGCTCCTTAATGGTTTTTACAAAGGGAAAACTTATTATTTAATTGCAGATGAGCTCGAAAAAAACTTTAAACAGGAGATAAAAGACAATGACAGCATCTAAAAATATTATTAGTATCATTTTTGCCATGTTCATGGTGAGTTGTTCATACAGTTCATTGCGTCCCGAGGTGGTTGATCGTTCAGACGCGCAGAGAATGCAAACTGTTATTTTTGCTACGGTCGTGTCCATTGACAGAGTTGTGTTATCAGGGAATGGAGATACAGGTGCTGTGACTGGTGCAATCATAGGCGGTGTTGCTGGAGCCTCAGTCACTGATTCAGAAACTGAATCAGATATTGCAGGAGTTTTGGGTGCTTTGGTGGGTTCAGCCGTCGGCTCAAAAATCGGAGATGCCGCAACTAGGAAGCCTGCTATTGAACTATTGTTAGATCTCGATTCAGGCAAAACAGTTTCGATTATCCAAGAAGAAGGAGATTATAGTTTTGCTGTAGGCCAACGAGTTAAAATTATCAAAAACAAAGGCAAGTCTAGAGTCATGCCTTTGCAATGACCTCCGAAGCCTTCACAATTGTATATAACAAAGCCCTTGATCTAGTTTCAAGGCGAGAACATTCGCTTCATGAGCTTATGCAAAAACTTGATAAGCGTTATCCAGAAACCTTACCCATTATAGAAGAGGTGCTTGAAAAACTTGTTCTCAATAAAATTCTTGATGATGAGCGCTTTGCTGAAATGTATCTTAACTCGAGGGCCAGAAAAGGTTTTGGGCCTAAAAAAATAGAGATGGAATTATATTCTAAAAAAGTTGATTCAGTGCTCATCAGCAATGCTATTGAGGCCTACGAAAACTGGACAGAGAATGCTAAAAATGAATTAAAAAAGAAATTTAAGGGCAACCAACCAACAGACTATAAATCTAAGATGAAGCAAAAACAATTTCTATTTAATAGGGGCTTTAGCACTCAAATTATTGAGCAGATTTTATAAAATCACATGGTATGATTTACTCCTATGTCCTACCAGGTTCTAGCTAGAAAATATCGGCCCTCCACCTTCTCAGAAGTTGTTGGACAGGAGCATATTTTGAAAGCTTTAGAGAATAGCATTCAGCATAATAAACTTCATCAAGCTTATATGTTTAGTGGAACCAGGGGAGTTGGTAAAACTACGATTGCAAGGGTATTTGCTAAGTGTCTTAATTGCCAAACAGGTGACATGCCGCAACCGGAGCCTTGCAATGAATGCTCTGCCTGCATGGAAATAAAAGCAGGCCGTCATATAGAATTTTTAGAAGTCGATGCTGCCTCAAGAACAGGCGTGGATGATATGCGTGAGTTATTAGAGTCTGTTCAATACAAGCCTGCAAACGCTAGGTATAAAATTTATCTTATTGACGAGGTACATATGCTTTCAAAAAGCAGTTTTAATGCCTTGTTAAAAACACTTGAGGAACCCCCACCTCACGTCATGTTTCTCATGGCTACAACTGAGGTAGAGAAAGTTCCCAAGACTGTCTTATCTCGCTGTTTGCAATTGAATCTTAAGATTATTCCTGAGAATCAAATTCGAGAACATATACAATCCTTGCTAGACCTAGAGAGCATTAAATATGATGAAGAATCGCTGGGTTTAATAGCTAACTCTGCTCAAGGATCTATCCGTGATGGATTAACGCTTTTAGATCAAGCTATAGCTCATGGCAATGGGGCGCTTGAATCAGATCAAGTTAAAGCACTGTTAGGAACCATTGATCAATCCTACATCATTGAACTTGTAAATCATGTGGCCGTTTCTGATGGCGATGGAGCATATCTAGCTTTAAATAAAATCACTGAATTAAATGTTGAGTATGAACAAGTCTTAAAGATCATCATTTCTGTTTTTCATCAAATTTCATTGCACCAACAACTTCAAAATAGTGAAGATGCCAGTATTCAGCAATTGGCAGAGAATCTCGATCCTCAGATTATTCAATTGCATTATGAAATTGCATTAAATGCTTTAAGTAAGTTTCATGTTCATCCGCATCCAAAGCAGGCCCTTGAATTATGTATTTTGCGTATGCTAGCTTTTCAACCTCTTTCAGAAGGAGCGACTCCAAAAATAGAAAAAAAAAATTCTAAATTAGCAGCCAAGCCAATAGCGCCATCACCTAATCATGCTCAGGCTGAGGAAACTCCAAGAGAAAAACTAAAGCCTGAGGCACCATCTATAGAAGATGTTATTGAAGAGCCTGTTGAAGAGCCTGTTGAAGAAAGTTCAAACGTACCTTCAGAACTTGATATGCAAAGCTGGAATTCAATTTTCAATTCATTGAATTTATCCATGTTCGTGAGTCAGGTCTTTTCAGAATTTGAGTTTGTTAGTTTCACTGATAGTACTCTGACTTTAAAAAAATCAGATGAACTTATCAATCCTACCGAAGGATTAAAAACTGAATTTTTAGAAGCTATTTCCTCACAATTAGGTCAAAAAATTTCGTTAGTCATAGAAAGTGGAGAAGTGATTGCATCTCCTGCAGCCATTAAGGTCGAGACCGCTCAAAAACAACTCAATGATGATAAAGATGCTTTATTGGAGAATGCTGCAGTCAAAGATATTCTTGATTCTTTTGGTGGGAAGATTATCGATGAATCTATTAAAAAGGTAGGCCCATGAGCAAAGATTTGTTGTATGAGCTCATAGAAGCCTTAACTATTTTGCCTGGGGTTGGAAAAAAGTCAGCACAACGAATGGCTCTGTTCTTGCTTGATAAAAATAAAGATGGTGCTTTACATTTAGCTCAAACACTTGAGGAGTGCTTGGATGCCATTCAGCGATGTGAGGTATGTCGGCAACTGACATCAGAGCCCATCTGTAGGATTTGTAGTGATGAATCTCGTGATGCATACAGTCTTTGTGTTGTTGAGAGTCCATCAGATGTATTGGCCATTGAATCAACTGGAGGCTTTAAAGGTAAATATTTTGTTTTAATGGGCCGTCTTTCACCGATTGATGGTGTTTCACCTGATGATCTTGGTATCCCAGATTTACTCCGTCATATTCAAGGCGCTAAGATTGAAGAGGTTATCCTTGCAACCAGCTCAACCGTTGAGGGAGATGCGACAGCATCATTTATCAATGATCATCTTGAGAGTGTAAAAGTTTCAAGAATTTCTTATGGTATTCCTATAGGAGGAGAGTTAGAGTATGTCGACGGCAATACAATTGCACGAGCTATCCAGGGGAGGATTGAAATTTAATGTCTATTAAACCAGATGTGTGGATTAAACGAATGGCTGAATCTGAAGGAATGATTGAGCCTTTTTCTGAAAATCAAGTTCGAGTTGATGATAAGGGTGAGAAACTTATTTCATATGGGGTCTCTAGTTTTGGCTACGATGTCCGTTGTGCCAATGAGTTTAAAGTTTTCACGAACATTCATTCAGCAACCGTCGATCCTAAAGTTTTTGATGATAATAGTTTTGTTGATATAACTTCAGATGTATGTGTTATCCCCCCAAATTCCTTTGCGCTTGCAAGAACAGTTGAATATTTTCGAATTCCTAGAAATGTTTTAACCATTTGCTTAGGCAAATCAACGTACGCAAGATGTGGCATTATCGTAAATGTTACACCCTTAGAGCCTGAGTGGGAGGGGCATGTAACATTAGAATTTTCAAACACGACCAATTTACCGGCAAAAATATATGCAGGTGAGGGCGTAGCGCAAATGATCTTCTTTGAGTCAGATGAAGACTGTGAAGTCAGTTATAAGGATAGGGGTGGAAAGTACCAAGGACAAACAGGGGTCACGCTTCCAAAAACCTAGTAAAGTTTTTTTAGCTCAAGCATGGTGTCTCCATCTTGGTCTTGGTCCTCAACTTTTATGATGAGGTAATTTAGGTCTGGCGCTAAAAAGTAGCGCGTGGTTCTATCATCCTGAAGCCTAATTCTTTCTACGATGATGCAAGGATAATTGGTACCATCAACTTCAAAATTTCCATTATCGACAACCTTATACTTATTAGCTTCAATTGCACCTGTTTTTAAATCTGGAAGCATCAATGAGAACTCCATTAGACCTGCGATAACATTTTTTCTAATTTGAATTTGAACATTCAGCGGATCAAAGACATTTTCATTTTCAATCAAAGCTTGGCTCCATTCAAACTTTCCTTTTGAGGTTAAAGTTCCTGATGCTTGGTCAAAATTTAAAGTCCTTTTATCTGATATGAGCGTCCACTTAACATCAACATAGTATTTAGTAGATGTCATGAGATTATTTTTTTCAGAGAAATCTGAAACTATTTTTATTCTTCCTAATGGAAATTTAGCATTAAATTGAATGGTTCTTTTACCTTCATCATTATGAGTAATAAGTTCTCTAATTCCCTGCATTGAAACTCGAGAGTTAGTAAAAACATACTCTCCTTTATAGTCAGGAATCTTCTGAGCAGCTAGATTACTTGATATCAAAATGAATAATATTCCAAAGTATTTATACATTAAAGAACTCCATATGATTTGGGCCAAAGTGACTTTCGGTTCCAAATTTTACACGATCTCCTTGCAAAGAAATATATCCCTTGACGATATCTGCTATGACTTTTGGATAGACAGCATGCTCAATTTTATGAATTCGACTTATCAATTTTGCCTCAGATTGAGTGGGATCTATTTTCAAGGCGCCCTGAGTAATAATTGGCCCTCCATCGAGTTCATTGCTTACATAATGCACTGATATACCGTGCATTAAATCTCCATTTTCAATAGCCTGTTTGTGTGTATTTAGTCCGGGATAGTCTGGCAATAAAGAAGGATGAATATTAATCAACTTCCCATCAAGGGCTTCAGTAAAATCCTTTGATAGAATTCGCATAAATCCAGCAAGCACAACCAAGTCAGGCTCTATTGGCAAAATCTGCTCCAAGAGCGCTTTATCAAATTCTTCTCTTGAATTAAAATTTTTATGCTCGATTACTTTGCTCATTAAATGGAATTTTTTAGCACGCTCCAAGCCTTTGACATGAGCTTGATTTGAAATGACCAACTCAATTGAAGCAGGAATATTTCCTGTTTGGCAGGCCTTAGCAATGGCCTCTAGATTCGAACCACCGCCTGAAATCAGAACAACTATTTTTTTCATTATTATTGGTATTGAATTTGTTCTTTGAGATCACTTTTGCTTATGGAGCCAATTTCATAACTACGAAGTTTGTGATTCGATAAAATCTTTTTTGCTTTTAAGACATCTGCTTTGTCTAAAATGCAAACCATCCCAATGCCACAATTAAATATTCTCAACATGTCTGATTGAGAAATCTTCCCCTTTTCTTGTAACCACTGAAAAGTTTTAGGAAACTTCCAAGAAGATAAATTGATCTTTGCAATTAATCCATCTTTAAGTATTCGTGGAATATTTTCTGTCAAACCGCCTCCAGTTATATGTGCCATACCTTTGACATTAGTTTTTTTGATTAGTTCCAGAACGGGTGAAGGGTATAAATGCGTTGGCTTGAGTAGAACTCGCATGATTGAATCTGGCGCTTTATGTTTTTTAAGAATAGATCTTATTAAAGAGTAACCATTAGAGTGAGGGCCGCTTGATTCAATGCCCAGCAATATATGACCTGGTTTTATGCCTTTGCCATTAATTAAGCTCTTTTTTTCAACAACCCCAACAGAAAATCCAGCTAAATCAAAATTATCTTTTGCATAATGTCCTGGCATTTCAGCTGTTTCTCCCCCAAGCAAGGCACAATTACTTTTTTTACATGCATTTGCAATGCCTTTAACAATTTTTGCTGTGACTTTGGGTTCAAGTTTTGAGGCAGCAAAATAATCCAAGAAAAATAAGGGCTCAGCCCCACAAGTAACCATGTCATTGACGCACATAGCAACTAGATCTTGACCTATTAGATGTGTTTTATTGTGATCTTGGCTCAAAGCTACTTTGGTCCCGACCCCATCAGTGCATCCAACTAAAACAGGGTTTTTATATTTAGACCCAAGCTGAAAAAGCCCAGCAAAACCACCTATACCTCCCAGAACTCTTCGATCATGAGTCGCATTTACACTTGCTTTGATTGATTCTACTAGCTCATTACCTTTTTCAATATTTACACCTGCCTTCGCGTAGGGATCTGTAGGTTTTGTTTTACTAGTCATTTACAATAAAAAATATGATTCAAAAAATTAAAATCTTACTTTTGCTAAATTTTCTTTTGGTAAACATGGCTTTTAGCAAAGAGTTTCCAGCATTGTTTGAAGTTAAGATTCCTGTTGATCAGTATACCAATACTAACGACGGATTAAATAAGGCATTTAATCGATTGATTCAAAAATTATCAGGCTCTAGAAGTAAAAAATTTCTTTGGAGAATTGGCGATGCTCAACTTAATAAAATTGAGTTTGTTTCCTCCTATTCAATAGAGCTTATTGGAGAGCAAGAATTTTTATCAGTTAAATTTAATAGTGAAGCGCTAATTCCCGAGCTGCGTAAAATAGGCACACCATTAATAGGTTTTAACCGACCAGTAATACTCATGTTGTTTAAAATTGATACAGGGGAGTCAACACCAGTTTATCTAGACAACAGCGCATCAACTGATTTAATGTCTGCAAAAATCAAACAAACATTTATGGATATTGCTCTTCAGAGAGGTGTCTATTTAGAATTGCCTGAATTTGATTTAGAGGATCAAAATTTGCTGAATCAAACAAATATACTTTTTTCGCCTTCAGATTATATACAAGAGAAATTTTACAATGATGCATTTTTGATGATTGATCTTGTAAGAGTTGGAATAAACCAATGGTCTGTTGGTGGAGATTTAAAAACTATTGCCCCACTTCAAGAGAAGCAAGTGATTGAATTTTTTGAAAATACCATCCATGCCTTTTTAGATGAATTGCTTGAGGTAAAGCCTCTTGAGCCAGGTACATCAGGAGAAAGATTGATGGTATCGATTCAGGGCTTAAATAATTTTCAAGACTTTCAATCAGTTGAGTCTGAGTTAGATAAAATTTTTGCTATAAAATCTAGATCTTTCCATGCTTTTCAGCGAACAAAGATTGATTACATGACTCAATTATTCCAAACAAAAGATTCATTAATGAAAGAACTTAGAGGGAGCACTAAATTTTTAATTAAAGAATATAATGCAGATACGAATCACCTCAAACTAGAGTATTTAAATTAGCAATGAGTAAGTATTTTATTTTTATCCCTAATTTGCTCTCTATCATCAGAATTTATCTGATGTACCCATTGCTTACTTTTATTTCTGAAGAAAATTATCTTTTTGCTTTGTATATTTTTATCATTGCTGCCGCAACTGATGGTCTTGATGGATATCTAGCAAGGGTCATGGATTGGCAGACAGATCTTGGCAAGATTTTAGACCCAATAGCAGACAAAGTGCTTTTAATTGGAACTATTTTTATTTTGTGGATGAATTCATACATACCAATTTTCGTGCTTGCAGTTTTTATATTGAGGGATTTCATTATTATCATGGGGGCGGCATTCCATATGACCGTCTATGAAACTGCCGCACCAAATCCAAATGCGTTTGGAAAAATTACAACCTTTGTACATATTGGTTATCTGGCCAGTGTCTTTATTGATATTATATTTGGCCTTAATCTAACAAACGTTATTATTGATTGTTTGGTTGCCTTGGTAACTTTGATTAGCTTGTTTCTATATGGCTCAAATTGGTTCAAACTAACTGCTAAATTGCATCGTGAATAAACCAACGCAACTAATTTTTCCATTTCAGATTAACCAAAAAGCATCTTTTGATAGTTTTTTTTGCTCGCCTGATAATCTAAATTTAATGACTCGGCTTGCCGATATAGTTGAAAGCAAAAAAAACTACGAGCTAATAATTCATGGTGAGAGTGGCTCTGGTAAATCATATTTAATGCAAGCTATTTGCAATGAGTTGAGCGAAGCAGGAAAACAATTCGCTTTTATACCCATGAATAAAGCTATAAAAATGGGTGCTGAAATATTTCAAAATTTAGCATCTTTAGACGTTGTCTGTGTTGATGACGTGCAACTCATACTTGCAAATGAGGATTGGGAAACAGCTCTATTTAATTTAGTAAATGAATGTCAGCAATCTAATTGCAGCCTGGTGCTTTCTTTTGGCGGCACTCAACCACTAGAAGAAAATACAAAACTTCCAGACCTATTATCTAGATTTAAGCGCATGGAGTTTGCAGCACTGCATGCTGTCCAAGATGAGTTCTTTGGTCAAGCAATTCATTTTGTAGCTCAACAATTAGATATTAAAATAGAAAAAGCTGAACTAGAGTTTCTTTTAAAACATCAGACTCGTTTATTTTCACTCCTTGTTGAAAATATTATTACTCTTGATAAGCAAGCAGCTTCGCTAAAAAGAAAGATCACCATTCCCCTAATCAAAGAAACGCTAAATATTTAATTTATTTTAAATATTAAAGAGGGGTTGGCACTATTAGCACCTTTCCATTTCTACCACCCTCCCAAGAACGGGTAACAGCCTGCTTGATTTGATCAACTGAAAAGCGCGAATCAATATTAGCTTTTAACGTACCGTTAGCAATAAGAGGGATCACCTGCCCAAAGGCAGCTTGTTTCTCTTGCATCGTAGCTATCTGATACCATTTATACAGCCAAAATCCGTGTACGCTCGTGTCATTAAAAATAACCTTTCCGGTATCCAAAACTCCTGGCTTGCCTGACAGACCTCCGTAAGTAACAATCGTACCTCCATAGCCCAAGCTATCAGCTAAACGACCGAAGGTATCACCACCCACTGGATCTAGAGCTAACATAATTGGGGCATTATCTGTTGCTTCAGCAATTTTCGTAGCAAGATCCGGCCCATCAATTAAAACCACGTCTGCTCCTTTAGACATTAAATCATCAGCTAAGCCATCCCGGCGAACAATATTTACAGTCTTAATACCTCTTTGTTTTGCAAGCTGAATCACATAACCGCCAACAGCTGAGTTAGCAGCGCTTTGCACAATCCATTGACCTTCTTGAATATCTTCATAGGAGGTCAGCATTAGCAATGCTGTTAATGGATTTACAGCTGACATTGAAAGTTGTTCAATTATCTCAGCACTTATAGGTCCAAGGTTAGGCAATGGTAAAAATCCTGCAGCTGGAGCTACTAATTCTTCGGCCCAAGTGCTACCACTGGCAAGAAGAACTAACTGGTCGACGGATAAGTTTTTTACCCCCGGAGATACCTCGATAACTCGGCCCACACCTTCGCTACCTGGTCTGGCAGGTAAGATAGGATCAACGCCGTAATTGCCACTAATTTGGTACAAATCAGAAGGATTGATTGGTGCAGCCAATACTTTGACTCGAACTTCACCACTACTTAAAGCCCTAGTAGTTTCTGTTTTTACTTTGAGTACATCGGCAGGATTGCCAAGCTGGCTATAGCTGATATATTTTGATTGTGAGTTGCGCTCAGGGTTGGCATGAAGATCTGCTGAAGCAAAAGAACCACAGGCTAGAAATAGTGCCAAAATTTTTATATGAGAGATTTTATTCATGATGTTAATCCTTTGCTTATTGTTAGAGTAAAAACGCAATGGTAGCTAAGCGAACTATCATTACGATGCCTTAAATTGATCTTGTATACAGTCAAATGATTAAACATTGTTATCAAATATTATGGAATCCCGATCAGGGTTTTCACGTTCGAACCAGCGCCCAAGATAGATGCCTACCAGTGACCATAAGGCAGCTATTCCTGCGCCAATGGCAGCAACTGCAGCTAAACCCAAACCTAAACCCTGTGTAAGCCCCGTGAACAGCCAAGCCATAAGCATATCGCTGCCTCGATAAGCAACAATATCAATTACTGGTTTTGCTTTGAAGCGGGTCTCTCGATCAACAAGCGTAAATAACATTTCTCGAGCAGGTCGAGTAACTCCATAGTTACCAGCTCGACGGATAATTTGCAGAATCATTACGACGCCCAACAGAGGTGAGACCGCTAATACTAACAAACCAATACAGACCATTGCTGGAACTAGCGCGATAGTTACTGGCATACCAAATCTGCTGACAATTCGGCCTGTAGCAAAAAGCCCAATAGAAATTGATAAAATATTAACTGCTAGATCCATTTGCGCCCAAATTGCAGAGCGCTCAGGACGGCTTAAATCACTTAGTAGATTCTTAAGTTCAAAATAAATAAAAGAACTGATGCCGGTATATAGAAAAATAAATAAAGCAATTGACATTAAATAAGGGTTTGAAAAAAGCATTTTGAACCCTGCAATTGGATTACCACCAATCGGTTGATTGGTTTGGGTTAGATCGAATGTTTCATTATTTAAGTCTGAAGCTTTTAATGATTGAAGATAGAGGGCAATTGGGATTGGGATTAATAACATCATGCTGCCAATCAACATTAAGTTATCGATCCCCAATGATACTGAAAAAAAAGCTGTTATTGACGGACCAATCAGACCACCGACACTTGCGCCAACAGCAATGATGCCAAATAACCTGCCTGATTGCTCCTTGCTGAAGAGCTCTGACATGAAACTCCAAAAAATAGAAATATGAAAAAGACTAAATACACTCACCCAAACATAAAATGCTTTATCAATTATGGTTCGATCCTCAGATATAGATCCCAAGAGATAAAACATAACAAACGATCCAGCAAAGATACCGTACATGGTCGGTACCAGCAGTCGAAAACGAAACTTCGAAACGGCAACGCCGTATAAGGCCACAATCCCAGTACTGATAAAAAAGTTTAGCGTCCATAACCAGCTTACTTCTGCATCAGTCCAGTCACTGGCCATAGCATCGCGAACTGGCCGTAAAATGTAGTATGCCGTCATCAACACAGCCACAAATAAAAATGAGAAAAATACCGCCCTGATCTCCCTGCGTTCAATCTTGGAGACCATCTGTAAAAAATTTATCATTAGATTATTATTTGCAGCCATTTATTTTTCTAAAGATAAAGACTATACAACTTAGAGCTTAATGTAAGTCAAGCGAAGAAACATATATTTCTATGGAGGAGGGGTATGTGGCGGACTGAACCATTGTCTTAAATTAGTTACAACAATCTAAATCCGCCCAATACCTGACTCAAAATAGCAGATCTTGAGTCGTAAGGAGTGCATCAATCAAGGTCTACCAAGCAGTCCTTGCATGTTAATAATGCTTTTGGTTCTTGAATGCCTGTAAGCATTTCATAGAAATCAGCAAGACCATTCAGAGCTGATAAAACTTTAGGCTCTCCTAGAGATACATCAAAATTTTCAACTAACTCCCTAAGAATTAGTTCTTCAGGAGAAAGCTCTTGCCCATAATACTCAACTTGATAATCTTCTAATTCTGCTATATTGGCAGCATATGTAATTGCATTATCAATGCCTCCAATCTCATCTACCAAACCTATCTCTTTAGCACTTGTTGCAATCCAAACTCTGCCGCCTGCAATTTTTTTAATATCATCGTAAGATTGAGATCTTGATTCAGCAACAAAGCTAACAAATCGATCATATGCATCAGCACCCCATGCAGCAAATATTTTATCCAGGTCTTCATCAATAGCTTGTGTAGGGTCCCAGCCACCATGCTTAGAGGTAACCACGCCATCAAAATTTACTCCGACATAGTCCATAACATTTTCCAATGTAGGCAAAGCAATTGCCACTCCTATAGAACCAGTAATTGTTGTAGGTTCAGCAAAAATATAATCAGCTGGAGTTGATATATATACCCCGCCAGATGCAGCATAGTCACCCATAGATACGATCACATCAATGCCTTTTTCTTTAGCAGCAAAGAGCTCATCTCGCATCATTTCACTGGCAATAATGGATCCACCCGGACTATTGACTCTGAACACAATGGCTTTAGTATTTTCATCCTCATGCGCAGATCTAATTTGCTTAACCACCCCATTGGCACCAGCAACACCTTGAGAAATATCTCCCTCCATGATCACTCCTTCTGCGGTAATAACTGCAATATGATTGTCGCTTTCCGAGGACTCATCATCTATTTGTTTTGCATACTCTTTATAAGAAATAGTTTTATAGGTTTCGGTTTCTGCTTCTTCGTCTAAGCCAAATTCCCCAATCATGTATTGACGAAATTCAGGGAATGATTTGGTTCCATCGATAATATTATTTGCTTGTGCATAGGCAATATTTCCCATTGCAGCTTCACCAAAAAATCCAACATAGCCATCTGCAAAAGACTGGATATCGCTTGATTCAATTCCTCTGCCTTCGGCCATCAACAATTTCATTTCATCCCAGATGGGATTAAGCAGGGCTTCGCGTTGCAATCTATCATTTTCTGACATATCAGTTCTTGTATTGCCCTCAACTGCAGATTTAAAATCCCCTTGAGAGTAATTATGAAAATTAATTTTCAGATTTTCATATAGTTCTTTTTGATATGGCCGCATCCCGCCAAGACCTTGAACGCTAATACTTCCCACAGGATGAACCCATATTTCAGAGGCTTGGGAAGCCATTAGATAAGAAGTTGTGGTCAGGCGATCATTCATAGCAATCACTCTTTTACCAGACGCACGCAAAGCTTTTAATTCTTTTGCTATATTGATTGCAGAGGTGGGGCCTGCAAAGCTTGTTGAAGAAAAATCAATAAAAACAGCAGGAATTTTCTTATCTTCCGCAGCCGCTCTTATTAATTCTATGAGATCTCTTGTTTGAATTTGATCAGCTTCTTCTGCAAAAAGGCTGGCAAGAACATCAGAGTTGAAGACCTCTTGATCAACTACAGTTCCAACAGGATCAATAAAGAGCACTCTGCCACTTGGATCTTTTACCTCAGGGCCCGAGGAGCTTATAGTTCCAAAGATGATGATTGTAAAAAAGATCAAAACAAAGGCTGTACCAAGGTTCAGCATGACCGTTCTAGCTTTTTCTAGAAATCGGCCAAGCCAAGAAAAAATAGATTTAAGTGCATTCATAAGTTATCTCCTAAATTAAAAAATAAAAAAACTAAAAAGGGTTGAAACGATAGCTCCAACCAATGCCGTCAAAAATATTATCAAAACAAAAGCAAAAGTTAATACCACTAGAGCCATTGAAAAGATAAAAGCTAGAAGAGTAAAAAATAATGCAAAAATTTTAGCAATGATTGAAGCTCCGCAAATTGATATAGCTACCCCAGCAATAATTAATAAGATTAAAGTTATCATTTTTCTTCCTCGTAAATAAATATTTGTTCCAATGGAACGTTAAAGTGCTTGGTCATTTTCATCACTAATTTTAATGATGGATCAAATTTTCCTGTTTCGATTGAGTTTATGGTTTGCCTGCTAACTTTGAGAATTGAAGCCAAATCATCTTGGCTGATATTCTCTTTTTGGCGCAATTCTTTAAGGCTATTTTTCATTCAATTATTCAGCAATATATTTTTTATAAAAGTAATAACCACCAAATCCAGTACCAGCTGCAAATGCTAGAAAGAATTCATAAAAAGTTGGCTGATAATTAAAATAGGGCGCCAGTAAAGTTAATATTGAGCCAAACACCAAAAAACCATAGGCGCCACCAGCGAAGGTAAAGTTGTGATAGCTTTTGAAGAAATCATCTTGGGCGCTATAAAATTTTTTATAAAAGTAAGCTCCGATCAAAAAAAATAAAATCATTAATATTCTAATTAAAAGAAGCCCAGTTTCTGAAATCCATGAGTCCGTGATTGGCTCATTTCCAAGAAAACCAATGTGGGTCAAATGCATCCCCCAAAAAATAGAGGCTATGAAACCAAACATCATTGAAGTTAAAAAGTTTTTTTTGTCTACAGGATTCAAAGATTTAATATCAATCCACATACCCTTATGTACAATTTTTGCCATTTTACATCTCTTTAATATTGCCTATAAAAATATAACGTTTACATTTATAACCATAGAGGATTTGATCTTAGGATTTCTGAAGAACTTATTAACCACGTATGCAAATGTTATATTAGTTATAATATGTAAAGTTTACTTGACTGTCAAGTTTACTTTACATTCAATTGCTCTCTTGCTGCATAGACTGCCACTAAAAAAAGGGCAACGATCTCAATTAGCTCTAGCCAGCTTAGCAAGCTGGCATCTGGCAAACCAAAAACAATAAGACATGCGCTCATAAAATAGATCAAAATAATAAACCCAAAGATTTGATAAAGTTTTGCTGAGGGATTCTTATAAGCTAGATAGCCAAAGATTATCAAAGGCAGTGACCAGATACATATACCTATCATCGGAGTCCCTATTAATAGCCCCTGAAATAAATGCGAGACAAGCAGTGCACTGATTAATACGAGAAAGTATTTTCTAAGATTCATTTTTATTTAATTGCATTATTAGCTCCGCCATTCTGGCACCTGTTGCGACAGCAATTTCTTTTTCGTCAGAAGTTAAAATTCCTGATGGATTGCTATTAGCAACATGAGAAGGACCATAAGGAGTTCCACCACTTTTGGTATTGTTAAGACCAGGAATAGAATAGGGCGCACCAACGAAGATCATGCCTTGATGGAGCATGTAAGTCATAAGATTGAATAATGTAATCTCTTGGCCGCCATGTTGAGACCCTGTTGAGGTAAAAACACAGCCTAATTTATCTTCTAATTCATGGTTTGACCATACATCTCCAGTCGAATCTAGGAAATATTTAAGTGGTGCTGCCATAGAGCCAAATCTGGTTGGTGAGCCAAGTGCCAATCCAGAGCAATGAACAAGATCTTCTTTGGTGCAGTAAATTTCGCCCTCATTTGGTATATTGGGTTCGGCTGCTTCTGCTACTGAGGAGACTTTCGGCACTGTTCTTATTTTAACCTCAAGACCTTTTTTCTCTGCGCCATCAGCGATAGCATGAGCTAAATTTCTAACAGCTCCTGTTGCTGAATAAAACAAGATTAGAAGATATTTTTGATGCATAATAGTTTCCTTTTGCAATACTATAAAACATGAAATTTAAATTACCATTAACTTTGTTTTGTCTTTTTCTAGTTTCTTGTGAAAAGGGCGACGTGGAAATTTTTGATTCTAGGCCAATCTTTTCATCCAGCTTAAGTGGTAAGTGGGTTTTGGTAAATTATTGGGCTGATTGGTGTCCACCATGCATTAAAGAAATACCTGAAATCGTTTCTTTTTCAAAAAAGTATCCTGAGGTTGAGGTGTTTGCATTTAATTTTGATCGTCTTGAAGCTGAGGATTTAAGGCCTCAAATCAAAAAATTTGGCATTACCTATCCATCGATCATCACTCATCCTAAAACAATATGGGGCATTCAAACGCCTAAAACACTTCCAGCTACTTATTTTATCTCTCCAGATGGAGAAATTGTTTTTGCAAGCTTAAAACCTCAAGATGAGGCAAGTTTATCTTTAGTATATGAGGATCTACAAAATGGAGCTTAGATAACCTTCTTGTATTAAAGACTCTGGATTCACTTTATTTCCATCAAAATAAACCGTCCAATGTAGATGAGGTCCTGTCACTCGACCTGTGGCTCCCACCAAACCTATCTCGCTTGATTGCTCAACTAAATCACCAAGTTTTACTTTTGTTTCGCTCATATGTGCATACGAGGAAAACACACCATACCCATGGTCAAGGATTAAAGTTAAGCCGGTATAAAAATAATCACCTACCAAAACTACTTTACCTTTAAGGGGAGCAACGATAGACGTCCCAACAGCTCCCCGAAGGTCTAGTGCTAAATGGGCTGATCTAGCCAGTCCATTAACAAATCTTTGCTTGCCAAATGGAGAAGTCACAATTCCAGGAACCGGAGCAATAAAATCAAAAGAAGGAGTAATCTCTGTTGTTGAGTTACTTAAAGCCATTTTAATTTCTGCAGCCTCTTTGTTTGCTCTAGCTTGATCTTCTTTGCTTAAGCTTACTTTGCTTTCATCGGCAATAGTAATTCTTGATTCTCCAAAGTTCACCCAATTTACTTTTACATTCACATGGTGCCTGGTAATTACAAGATCTTGTTTAACAAAAGGGAGCCCAACTAATTGCTTTATTCCTTCTGAAGTCTTGAAGGTTAAGTCATCAGATTTTTTTTCTACTGCAGCGGGAATTGATATGATGTCTCCACTTTGACCTTCGAATAACTCATTTGCAAAAGCTTGCATGCTGGTTATTGCAAAGATAGCTAAAAGCTTAGACACCTTAATCTTTTTTTGAAACATTTGAACTAAACCCTCCAACTGCAAGACGGGTAGTTACACTATCACCAACTTTAAGATCTTCTGTGGATTTTAAGGCTTGCCCATTCTCGCTCATTACTATTGCATAACCTCTATCAAGGACAGCCAAAGGGCTGATTGCTTTTAGGTTAGAATGCACGCTCGATAACATCAATTTTTTCTTATCAATTAAATTTTTGATTTGTGAATTTAAAGAGTTGAGAGTATTTGCGAGGCGATCTTCATATTTTCCAAACCTTTGTAATGCGCCTGATTGATGTATTTGAGCAGCAGTCAGCTGAAAGCTTTGTTTTGCACCACTCATAATGTTTTGCATGATACTTGCAAGACGAATCTCAACGTTATCAAGAGATTGTGATTGTTCCTTAAGCATGGTGAGAGGGCTCTTTAAATTTTGTGAAGCAAAGAGAATAGCCTGAGATTTTTCGGTTAATCTTGATTGTATTAGATAGCCAAGGTTTGCTTTCCATTCGTCCAGTCTGTCATTGAGTTGAAAATAATACTCTGAAACTAGTTCAGCAGCTGCTGTTGGAGTAGGAGCTCTTAGATCAGCAACAAAATCTGTAATAGTAAAATCTATCTCGTGACCAACACCAGAAATGATGGGTATAGGGAAGTCAAATATTTCCCTTGCCAAGCTTTCGTTATTGAATGCCCATAAGTCCTCAATAGATCCCCCGCCTCGACATATCAAAATTACATCAAAAGCATTGTCAGGATTAAGATTGTTGAAGTTTAAAGTGTTTTGCAAAGCTTCAATTAATGCCCTAGGAGCCGTATCTCCCTGAACCGTTGCAGGGATTAAAGACACTTGGCTAATTGGAGCACGCCTTTGAATGGTGGTGAGGATATCTTGGAATGCTGCGGTAGATTCAGAGGTGATGACTCCTATGTGTTTAGGCTGTGTAGGAATTTGCTTTTTAATTTGTTGGGCAAATAGACCTTCAACATCTAATTTTTTCTTGAGGTCTTCAAATTGCTGCATCAGATTGCCGGCGCCTGCAGGCTGCATTGAGCTAACGATCAATTGATAATCCCCCCGAGGAGCATAGAGGCTGACTTGCCCTTTTAAAATACATTGATCTCCATTCTGGGGGTCAAAGTTTAATCTTAAATTTTGATTTCTAAACATGGCGCAGCGAATAGCACCATCTTCATCTTTTAAGGTAAAGTAAATATGCCCAGAAGAGGGGCGTGCTATGTTTGAAATTTCTCCTAGGACAGACACACCTCTAAATTGATTTTCTAAAAGTTTTTTTGCCTGTTGGTTTAGTTGCCCAACAGAGATAATTTCATCGCCTTGTTCTACAATGTCAGCACACATAAATGAAGTATATATCGATGTCATCACAATTAAAGTCAGCACAGAATTTTTTTATTCTTTGCCTGGGAGCAGGCTTGATTGGGTTGGCTCCTTTGTTTGTAAGATGGAGTGAGCTATCTCCTTCCTGGAATTTGTTTTATCGAATGTTTTTAGCGCTTCCATTTTTAGCCATGCTTAACTTTTATTACAATGGCTCACATGCTTTTAAGCTAAAAAGTCGAAAACATTTATTGCTTGCATTAATTGCCTCGCTTGCATTTGCAGCAGATATGAGCGCTTGGCATTGGAGTTTGCAATTTACATCGGTAGCTAATTCAACAATTCTGGTAAATACTGCACCAATTTATATGGTGCTTTTTGCTTCTTTTGTATTCAAGGAATCAATCTCTAAACAGTTTCTTTTATCTTTTGCTCTCACCTATATAGGAGTTATTGGATTGATATATTTTTCTAGTACAAAATCTGAAGGAGCTTTGCTGGGAGATGGCTTGGCCTTAATGGCTGCATTTTTATATGCCACCTATTTACTCATAATCTCCAGATTAGGCGATGAAAGCTCTATTAATATAATTTTTTACACTACGTTATTTACTTGTATGTTTGGGATGATATTTGCTTTATTTGAATCAAGAGAATTTCTACCTAGTTCTGCATCACAGTTTTATAATCTATTAGCTATGGCTATTTTCTGCCAAGTCGGGGGCCAGTTTTTTATTACTTATAGTTTGCCAAAGATCACAGCTTCGTTTGGGTCTATTGGCTTGTTAATGCAGCCAATTGTTGCAACAATCTTTGGAGCCATAGTATTTTATGAATATTTAAATTTAATCCAATTAAGCTTTGTTATCCTTGCATTAGTTGGTATATATTTTGCTAGATTAGAGATCAAACCTTCAGAGGAGTTAAAGCATGAAACCTAAAACAAAAGCACAAGAGCTAGGCCTACTTTCAAGAGATTTTGCAGTAGCAAAGGATAAAAAAAATTGGTTAGCTTTATTTGATGAAAATGCTGTAGTTCAGGATCCCATTGGCAAAAGTCCACTGGACCCAGCAGGCACCGGCCATCGGGGAATTGATGCAATCGAAAAATTTTATGACACAGTGATAGCAAACGGCGATATAGAGTTTAATATTTTAGAATCTATTCCATGTGCAAATGAATGCGCTAATTATGCGCAAATTGTTAACCGTGTTGGTGAAGTGCAAATAGAAACAAAAATGATTGTAATTTATTGCGTTAATTCAAATGATAAAATTGAATCATTGAGAGCATTCTGGGACTATCAAGAAATGGAAGATCAGCTTAATGGAATTCTATCCAGATAAAAACTGACTTAATTTTAATCTATTCCAAATAATGCCAATGGTTGTTAGAATGCATTCACTAATACTTTGGGTGATTAGCTCAGTTGGGAGAGCATCTCGTTTACACCGAGAGGGTCGGCAGTTCGAGCCTGTCATCACCCACCAATTTTTTCTTAAAAAACTATTATTATAAAGAAACGCGAAGGACTGATATAATGAATGTTTAGTTCAGAATTAATATTATGGATTTTTTATTTTTAAAACTGGATAAAATAGTTGCTGTTTTGGTGTTAATCACTTCCAGTATTGGGCTTCGTTTTCTGTTGCAATTTATGGGGCAAAGGTGGATTACAACTTTTGCACACACTGCTACGCTTGTTGTGCTCCCAGTGATTACATTTGTAATAACTAATGTTATTTCTGGAAATATAGCACTTTCGCTTGGAATGGTTGGAGCATTATCAATAGTTAGATTTAGAAATCCAGTTCGCTCTCCTTTAGAGCTTTCTACTTATTTCGCTGCAATCACCATGGGCATTACGGCATCTGTAAACCTCCTATGGCTTATATTTTTTATTATCTCAATCCTCATAGCAGCCGCCTCAGTCTACATTGTTTCCTTTATTTCAAATAATATATTCAGTAAACCATTTTTTACTGCTTCATTTAGCGAAGGAAATACACTCAGCACATTAGAGGTTACCTCCACAGAATCACTTCCACTCCTAGAAGAGAGCGATATGATTAAGTCTAAATCCCTCGATAGCAAAGAAATTAGTTATCTTTTAGTTTCAAGTAATTTTTATCTACTCAAGGAAATTGCAGATAAATTACAAGATGAAAATTGTTTAATTAGTTTGCAAATAAATTCAGGCTAACTAACATTGCGCATAAGATTTTTCATTGCTGCGCTAGTTTTATTTTTTTCTATAACAATTCAGGCTAATTGTTCATTTAACCAGGCTGAATATATTAAGGATTTACTCAATCCTGCCTCAATTAAAAATATAAATATTGAGATTCCTAAAAGCTCTAAATTTAATCGAAACTTTGCAAAAATAATTACCACTCCCTCTCAAAACATCCCTCCAGAACTCAAAAAAAATTTCTTTGCTATATTGAAAGTTCAATATAAGTTTGGAGAATGTATTCATGAAGGCGAGGTTAGACAGAATGGAGACTGGAAAGACCACATTGATTTTGTTGATGGTATGCCTTTAAGATCATTAAATGTTAAGTTGAAATCAGGCAATATCCTGAACTCAGTTAGGTTCAAGCTTCTAATCCCTTCAACAAGAAATCACTTTGATGAAATCTTGGGAACAATTATTGCTAAAGAATTTGGATTCATTGCCCCAGAAACCTTTGAAGTTTCTACAAATATTAATGGTGTTCAATCCACGATGCTTTTTCAAGAAAGCGCAAGAAAAGAGTTGCTTGAAAAAAATTACAAAAGGGAAGGCCCCATTTTTGAAGGCGACGAAGATCTGTTATGGTCTTTTAAAGAGAGGGAAAACTTTGAACTAGAGAATATATCTTTGTCAAGGCTTGTAAACGAAAAGTGGTTTTTAAAAGGTAAAAGTTCTCAACATATTACCCTCGAGGCTTTCGCCAGACTGCAAAAAGCGTATTTAGATTATGCAAATAAGTATCCTTATGCATTTAGGTCTGGTTTATTTCCAAACAAAGAGCAATCTTCAATTTTTGCAGATTACTCTTTTTTAATGATTTCAATGAATGGTCTTCATGCTTTAAGGCCACACAATAGAATTTTTTATTTTAATTCATTTACAAATTATTTTGAACCAATCTATTATGATGGTGATCTTGATATCTTGTCAGAATTGAGTGCTTTTGAGCAGAGCTTTATTGGCTCCCTTTTTGCAGAGGGTTATAGTTTCCAACATATTAATAAGCTTTTGCAAAAAGATGTTTCAGAAAATTTATTACTTAGCTTCAAAAACAGAGTAATAGATTTTGATGAAAAACTTTCAAATTATTTTTTTGCAAGTTTAAATCAGTTATCTGTAAATATGAAGTCGCTTCAAAATCAGATTGATGAAGCTAACTTTTCCGTTCCTAATAAATCCTTTGATGACGATATTTTAAAATATATACAAAGAGTTAAAAATTATGATTTAAATCAATCTACTATTATCTCTATAGAAAAAAAGGGCGATAATTTCTTTATAACAGATTCTCAAAATAATACAGAAAAAATTAATACAAGAGAATTGAGCAGGGTTTTGTCTAGAAATATTATTAATAATAAAAGATATGTGCTGCTATCAGAATTGAATTCTGTTGAGCAAGCAATGAATGATGTTCAAACCATAGAGCTTGAATATCCAGCTGGAACCCTTGTTGCAAGCAAAAACCTTCACATTGAAATAGATCCTATAACAAGAACACTCACAATGAGTCAATCTAGCCCTCAAGATTGGGCACTATTTAAAAATACAATTTTAAAAAACTGGACTTTAATTTTCAATGGCCGCAAAGCCCCGGCAAACCCAAACACGGAATCTCAAAGATTTAATAAATTTGGGATGACAGGCTGCCTTAACTTTTTTCAATCTAAATTTAGCAATACGATAATTTCTTCTGTTAATGGAAATTGCGAAGATAGTATTAATTTTGTAAATACAATGGGTAATTTGACGAAAGTTGAAGTAAAAAATGCATTTGCGGATGCGGTTGATGCAGACTTTTCTGATCTTGAAATTGACTTAATCAAAATTAATTCTGCAGGAAATGATTGTTTTGATGTGAGCAATGGAAAATATAATGTTAGGTTAGCAATTCTATCTGACTGCTCTGATAAAGCTATTTCCATTGGTGAGGCTTCAAATTTTGAAGGAGATGAAATTTATGTTGAAAATTCTACAATTGCAATTGCAGTAAAAGATTTTTCTATTGCATCTTTCAATCAGATTTCAGCACTTAGCACTCAGTTATGTTTTGAATTAACAAGAAAGAAAAATGAGTTTGGTGGAGCATTTGCATCTTATTTTTCCATTGAATGTGATGGAGTAAATTATATTGATAAATACTCAAAGCTGCTAGGACCGATTAGTGAGTTTTAGAAAAGAAAAAAAATATAGACTCTCTTGGAGCGATCAAAAGCTACTAAAAGCATTGCTTGTTGATAAAGGTATGAAGCCTTTATATCCATCTAGGCTTATAAACAGTATTTATTTTGATACAAAAAAATATAAATTTTTTTATGATTCCGAAGAAGGTTTATTGCCAAGAAAAAAGGTTCGCTTGAGGTGGTATGAAAACAATCTTTCCTCAGTTACAAAAGAAACAAAGATTTCATCTGTCGAGGGAAGATTTAAGATATCTGAAAATTTTTTAGGTGGTAATTTTGATCCAGAAAATGATATAAAAATTTTTGATCAAGACAGCGGAAATCTATATCCAGTTGTTTTAATTTCTTATTCTCGAGAATATTATTTATTAGAAGGTTTAAGAGTTACCTTTGATTCAGATATAAGGTACTCAAGCCTTAAAAGTACAATCCAGTCATCTGTAATAGATGATGAATGTGTTATGGAAGTAAAAGTAAGCAATGAAATGCCTGATGATTATATTGAATCCATCATTGAACATCCAATTTCTAGATATTCTAAATATTCCAGAGCAATGCTTAAGACTTTCTACCTAGGTTAATTGTGACCGAAAAAAAAGCCCGGATTATTCCGGGCTTTTAATAAAAACTAATTTGTATTAGCTTTCTGAGTCGCTTACAGCAGCAGACCAGATAACAACACCGAATAGGATTTTGTTAACAAAGTCAGCTAGGTTGTAAATAGCATTTAATGAAGCGGAATCAATTCCACCAGACATTAAATAACCTGAGGCATAACCAATAGGATAAATTGCCCAACCCACAATGATGATCCACATCATAGTGTTGTATGCAGTTTGAACAGCAGCGTTACCTGATGCATTTCTTGCTTCGGCACCTTCTCCCATCCACAGGGTATGGATCATGTATATCCAAGCTAGCATCCCAATAACAAATGCTGGCATAGCACCCATTAGTCCTGCTTCACCCATGTAACCAAATACCAACATCACTATCGAACCAACAAAAAGTTTGTAGAATAGCGAGGCAGCAACATCCGTTACAGCTTTGAGGATTAAATAGAACTCTATTATCAACAATGGCACAGTTAACAACCAATCAATGTATCTAAACACTGTTGGTGTCTCGCCAGTATCAATCCAAACACCTCTCATGTAGAGATAGTGCCAAAACGCAATACCAGTAACTAGACCAGAAATTGTTAATGATGTTTTCCATTTCGCAGCTACACGATCTCTTTCAACAAAGAAAAACGCAGTTGCAGCTAACAGAGCAGCTGTAACTAGCCAGAAAGAAACTCCAACGTAATCATTAGCGTCGAGATCTCCTCCTGAAGCAGCAAAAGTAGGAACCGCCATTACCCCAGCCAAAAGCATAAGTAATTTCATGTTAATACTCCTTATTTATTAATATATTAATACTCTCCCCTATGGACAGTCTGATAAGCATATCAAAAATTAAACTTTTGAGTAAAATAATATCAAGTATTTTTGTTCATGAAATTTGACAAAATATTTGCTTAAAGGTACACAAAAAAAGTTGCAGAAAAATTAAAAAAAGCTATCATTCACAAGCGTTCGCGGTCCGGTAGTTCAATCTGGTTAGAACGCCGCCCTGTCACGGCGGAGGTTGCGAGTTCGAGTCTCGTCCGGATCGCC
>Ga0213863_10000680_pt1 | contig 25283 bp, 32 predicted proteins | sample PICome_8_FD_160128 | JGI IMG/M metagenome (GOLD analysis project Ga0213863, IMG submission 160128) | Coastal seawater microbial communities near Pivers Island, North Carolina, United States - PICO497 | ecosystem: Environmental > Aquatic > Marine > Coastal | place: USA: North Carolina... | reverse complement strand
CATTTTCTATTACTAACATGGCATTATTATATTCCGTAGCTATACCTACTAATAAATGTCCAAATTCTTTAGTACCAATTTGTCCTTTATATTCAGCTACTTGTACGCTATTTTCAATATCTATTATATGAAATGTAGAATAATCTTTACCATCGCCACGAGCAACATCAGCTACTACTAAATAGTCTCTACTATAATCTGCTGATTCCCAAACCCATAAATTTTGATCTGCTCCTCTTCTTTCTAAAGGATCTTTAATATGTGTTTTTTCATAATATTCTAAATATTCATTGTAGAATACAATATCACCTGAAGTGCTAAAATCACAATCACATTCTTGGGCTGCAAGTCTAGGATCTCCTAATAATGCATCTTGGGCATCTCTCCATGCTTGGTCTCTTTCGGGATGTACATACCAAGGTAATTTAATAGGTAAAAAGTCATTTTCCCCGGATTCAGCTCTAACCCATGTTTGGTGGAACCAGTTACCAGTACCATAAGGAGTGGATAATACAATTGCACCACCACCCGTTGCTAATGTTTGTTGTGCAGAAGCCCATGTTTCAGCAATATTATCAATAAAAGCAGCTTCATCAATTATTAGTAAAGAAACGGCTTCTGATCTTGCAGCATCTGCATTTGAAGATTTAGCTTGTATTTTTGAACCATTTACTAATCTAAGAGATAATTTATTATTTTCTGCTGCATCTACCTTAAGCCATGAAGGTAAATTTTCCCACATGAATTGAACTTTTGTTACTAAGTTTCTTGCTGTTGCTTGAGTTGTTGCTAATGCTAATACATTTCGATCTTTATGAAATATCATTAACCATAAAGAGTAACCTGCTGCTAGTGTGGATATACCCAGTTGTCTAGATTTTAATATAGCACTATAATCGTTATTTTGGAATAACGTTAGTACTTTTTCTTGAAAGGGGTATAGATTAAATTGTATGCGACCACGTTGCGGATGTTGTATATAACAGTATTTACGCATAAAATGTACCGGATCCTTAGCACATTTTAAATATTCCTGACGTATTACTATTTTTAAATCTGACATTTATTATTTTACTATTAATGCTGTAATTATTACTGCTACTACACTTCCCCCTATGGTTAATTTATTTTTAAATTTTTGTTTTTTTAAATCAACTTGTAATTTTTTAGATAAATCTTGTGATAAAAGTAATTGGTTAGATTTAGTGGAAAGAATAGAATTAAAATTATAAATTTGAGAATTTAAACTAAAAATAATACTATCTTTTAAAACTATTTTTTGTTGTAAAATTTCAATTTTATCCTCAACGAGGTTTAATTCTTTTTTTAGACCATCACCTGTAATAAGGTCTTTAATAACTAATTTAGCAATGGGTTTAGTTAATTGTATCTTGACGCTGTCTTGAGGTGATTTTTTTATAACGTTCTGTGAAAAACCTTTCAAGTTCATCATCATTAAAGTTATCAACAGCATCCACTTTAGTACTAATTTCATACCTTAAATTATTTATTTTATTATCTTTAAGACCAATTTCTTGATCTAATTTGCTTATTTGTACATTTAATGTATCAATTTTAAAAGTCAATTCGTCATTTATGTGATGCAACGAATCGACTTTCTGCTCCAATGCTTCTATTTTAGCATTATATTTATTGATATATTCATCTTCATTTGAAGAGTACATATTAATTAAATAATAGGCACCAAAAAATACTATAGCAATATATAAAAACCTTTCTTTAGATGACATTATATCTTCTTTTTATCTAGAATACTTTCTAGTTCTTTTTTTAATTTAGTTTTTGCCTTTAAGGTTTTTACTAATTCTTCTTTTTCTTCACCTTCAGCTTTAGAATATTTTTTAGCTAATGACTTCATTTCACGAGTTAATAAAGCTAATTCTTCTTTTGCTTTAGCTAAACCCTTAGTTTTTTTAATATCAGATTTAGTTGGTTCTTTATCATCTTCTTCTGTTAAACCTGCTTCTTCTTTTGCTTTAGCTAAATCAGCTACTGCTTTAGTCAACTCTTCTGTATCTTTAATATCTTGTTGAGTATCTTCACTTGTTAGTGCTGATTTAATTTCTTCCTTAATAAAGGCTGTTAATTCAGATTTTTTCATTGTATAATATAATTAGATTTTATTATAAATATGTTAAAGGTTAGTAATATTCAATATTTGTTGAATTCGCTCCTCTGTAGATCCAGATATTTTTTCTATTTTACCCGCTTTATGACCATGCCTTTTAATAAGTGTAGTAATAGTAAAATCAATTAAATCTCTATAATGTTCATCTGTTTCTCTTACACCATTATCTTCAATATCTATTCCGTAGGGAGATATATAAAATATATAATCATAATCTCTGACAAATTCACTAGCATAAGTTTCAAATGCTTCTTTGTCTTGATGATTTATTGATTTAGCATTTAAAGTAAAAGCCATAACATCAATTACAGTTCTATCTGTAATGATATTCTCCTGAATTAATTCAGCACAGCGTTCTGCTAAAAATACTGTTTGGCCCTTTAATGTAGAATCTGTATTAAGTGGAATACCCTGCTCCATTAAAAATTTAGAACGCTCTGTTCTAAACATATAATCTTTAAATTGAGGAGTTTCTTTTAAAGCATTTACTAACGTAGTTTTACCTACACTCATTGTACCACATAAACCTATTTTCATAATTTGTTTTTTTAATTTCTATGTTGAGCTCCTTTAGGTGCCGGTTGTTTATACCAAGGCAAGCCTGTTTGTTGTCTAATTGCTTCTTTATGATCCTCTTCAGAATATTGAATACCATAAAGGTAATATTCTCTTTTTTTTTCATTACCTTCAGGAATTAATGCAGGTCCACTCCAATTGTGCAATTTACCATCCCATACATAAGCAATAGTACCGTCTGCTTTTTTTAATTTTCTTGATTTAGGGAATGGGGTTTTTTTATCTACCATAATTATTATTTATATTAAATATATGAAATTTATTTTAATTTTCCAAAAGTGATTCAGCAACATATGTCCCTTGTGCACCACTTACCGTTATACCTCTAGCTGATAAAGCATCGCCTACAAAGTGAACGTTAGGATACTTGGTGAGTGCTAAATTGGTATAATCGACAAGTGGCTCAGGTGATAGATATTTTACTTCAGGTACATAAATACCCCAATCATCTTTAAGTGTTGGGAACACTTTTTTCATGTCCTCAATAAAATCATATACATACATAAAATATGGTTGCATTGATTTTGCTATTTTATGTAACGTATCTACTTGAATAGCGGATACATTTACCCCTTCAGATGTTGTAGATGGTTTACGAGTTGGGCTATAATATAACCCTGTACCATCTATTTGTAAGTTTTTAACTACGTCTCTAGACCATTCAAATGGATTTTCAATACCTTGAACTTCCATTAATATACCAAAATTAGTCATATTATTTCGGAATGCTTCATCTTTTTTAGCGTGTCCGTTGTACGAATGGTCTCCATACGTTTCTTCTACAGCAACATATGCTGCATTGTTGTTTGTACAGAAAGAACGTAATGATACTCCTTTGTCTTCATATTTTCTATATAATTTGAAATCATATGAGATATCAATTAATTTTTGGAAGTGTTTTTGGGGTGCTTCAAAACGTACACCTATTTGAACTGGTTTTGGTTCAGTTGGTAAGTCATATTGTTCAGCTAATTGTTTACCAAAATCAATACCTGATTTACCTACACCAAAAATAAGAGTGTCGTATGAAATAGGCCAATTTTTTGGATCTACAAAAGATTCTTCTTCACCAATAAATAATTCATTATCATCAAAGTTAATAGATGTTACTTTAGTCTCCCAAATAAATTCAACACCACCTTTTACTAAAAAGTCATACCAATTTTTACCTATTTCATGTAAATAATCTGTACCAACGTGCCATACTGGGAATAATCTTAATCCAAAATATGGTTTAATAAAATCGGGCTCAGCTACAGGGTTAGAACATTGTACTTCTTCTGGTTTAGGGTGGAAACGTTTAAAATTATCTATCACTTGATCAAATAATTCCATTGCTTTTTCTTCACCACAATATTTAGATAATTGTCCTCCAATTGAAGTATGGTAAGTTAGTTTACCATCAGACCAACCTCCTGCTCCTAAAAAGCCCGTCATTACTTCTTCGTATGGTCTTAAATATGGATCTTTACCCATATCAATAATAGTGATTTTACCTTTAAATCCATTGTCAACTAGCTTAGTAGCAGCATTTACATTTGCTACACCTGCTCCAATCATTACTACGTTTTTACTCATATTTGTCCTTTATTTTAATGCGTTAATATACGAACTTAAAATGGCGTCTCCAAATGAGACGCCACAGATATCTGTTTATTTTTTAATCGCGACAGGCTATGAATCTGTCTATATGTTTTTATTTTTATCCTCTTCCGAATTCGAAAGCAATTCCAAATTCTTGTCCTACTTCTTCCATTACATCTGATGGGTCAAGTTCGTGATATTTAATTATATCTTTTATTTTTTCTATAACCATCTCATCAGTGAAATCTTCTTCACTGTTGGCATAGTCATTTTTATATTCTTCATTTAACTTGTCTTCAGCTAAATATTTTCTTAAATCGAAATTATCCATTTATTTTTATTTTTAAATCGGTTGTACCTTTTAATATTCGGTGTATTCTACCTTCTGTTATAAATATACGATCTCCCTTTCTAATAGCAAAGGGTAATTCATTATCCATTTGTAATTCCCATCCTTTACCTTCTAATATCTCGATATCTCTATCTTCAGCATCTTGATGCCAAACTAGTTCTAGTTTATTTACATCTTTCGAAAACGTTCTTATATTACCTTTATTTTTGTATGGGTTCATTAAAATATTTTATGTAGAGTAAACATTTCAGAATATATATTTTCTGAAGCTATACAAGAAGCATCTAATATAGCTTCTACGGTTAATGAGTTAATTATAGTAGTATCAAAAGTTGTATTATTTATATCACTAAAAATTTCTGTTACTACTTCACCGGATGCATCTTTTCTAACATTTAATTCCCCTGAAGATAGGATAGAAGCAGTTCCTGCACTACCTGTATTTTGGATTATAAAAGTAACATCTAAATTCCAATTTTGACCTTCTGTAGATTTTGCCATTGGGACCTCTCCTGTGTCAACTAGAGCAATACCATTTGATTTAAATTGTATATCTAAAGTATGACTATTTGCTATATTAATTTTTCCTGCTAATCTAGAGTGAAAGGCATCTCCTATTTTAAAACCATTAGCGGGAACAGTTAAAGTTCCAACTCCACCATCTAGTAAACTTCCTGAAGTAGGAACATCACTTGCACTACCTGAAATTATAGCACTAGATCCTGTTTGATTAAATAAACCGTAGTTGTTAGATGAAACATAATTTATAGAACCTGCTGTAGTTTTTTTAGTAACACCATCTTGTACTACTGCAAACAACTCAGTACCATCTAATGGGTTTGCTTGTTGTAATTGTGATATAGGTAAATTAGGCATATGCTGGGAGTTTTATTTTAAATCCATCTTCTTGTAATAAGAAATTTCCATCTTCTTGTAATAGAAATATTTCTTGTATTGTTGTTTTTTTAGGACCTTTTTTGTGTCCTTCTAACCAATGTAAATAAGCATTACGTTCATACGTAAGTTCATTTATATAAAGATTATATTTTTTTACCTGCTCATTTAAAGGTAAAGAATAAACCTCAGGCAATTGTGTAAATTTTTGCCAAGGAATTTCGTTAAATATGTCAACCTTAAATTTAAACATCCTACCAAAAAGTATTCATATTAGCACCTAATCCTAATGCTGAAGCATATCTTGGTAAATTACATGACCAATATCCTGCTTTTGTTCTATCTTTTTTATCTTTACATCTATGACGTTTAGCGAATGCATTACGAGCTTCTTTATTTTTAATTTTAGCTCTTAAACCACCTGAACCAAATGATACTTTTTTGATTTTTTTAGTTTTAGGATCTCTTACATAAACATAATATGCTTTTGAACCACCACGTTTTGGTTTGTTTAGTGGAACGTCTTTGCCTTTAAATTCAGCTTCATCTAATTCTGCTTCATTTAGTTTGAATCCTCTAATTTCATCATCTGTAAGTTCTCTACCTAAAGCTTTTTCAAAGGCTTTAATCATTCCTATTTCAGTACTAGCTCCTCTTTTAAGTTGCTTGATAACTCTAATTAGTTCTTCTTTTGAAAAATTATAATCAACTTTAGCTTCATTTAACATAGGTAAATCTAAAGGTATAGATTCACCTTCATATAAAGCAAATTCACCTAAATGTGTACCAATTAATGCTTCATCTTCTTCACATAAATCGATTACGTTTCTAGAATACATTTTTCTAGCTTCTTTAATTAAAGCTAAATGTTTATCTGAACCAATACGATATACTGTTTCAAATAAAGGTATTTTTTTATCTATATGATATTGAAGACCTTCAGATAGTAAAGACTTAACTTTACCTTCTGTTAATAAAGGACCTTGTATTTTTGTTTCGCAAGTATTACATCCGCAGTTACACATATTGTTTTATTATAAAGTTATTTCATTATCTACATTTACACTATCGGAAGCATCTTGAAATAGATCTTCTAATCCCGCTCTTAATACTGTGTAGTAATTATATTTTCCAGTTTTTATTCCTTTTAATTTTTGAGAACCAGATTTCATATTAATATCTAATTTCATTTTACTGGCTATTTTTGAAGCATAATCCTTATCTATAGGTTTAAGAACCCCATTTTTATAGTTAGATGAGATAGATAGAATGTAATTCGCAGTACCATCGTTACCACCAAATTTTTCTTCTCCAGTTGCTGCTTCATAAGCAAAAGCTGTTTGAAATTCCTTATTATTTTCTAAAAAATTAGCAATTTTTATTTTTAATTTACCCATTTCATCTACTGCTTTATTTAAAATAGGGTCATCACCTGCTTTTTTAGCTTGTCTTACATTACCTTGCTTAGTTGTTCCTCTAACAAATACATCTTTAATAGATTTAGTTATATCATCTACTATATCCTTTTGAACTTTAGGTATATTTTTAAGGGCAGCATAAAATGTTGCTGTTAATTCATTCCCCGCACCTGACATAAGTTGGGATGGGCCTACTTTTAATGAAATCTTTTTTCCATCTATTACAATATCCGTTTTTGGGGTTGTATTTGTAGCTCCATGATCTTTCCAAAACTGTGTCAAACCTGCTGATGCCGACCCAAGTTGGTATGCCTCTGTTCCACCTGTTAATTTAGTCTGTTTTAAAATATTTTTTGCATCTTCAATCATTTCGGTAGTTAATGCTGCTAAATCTTTTACAGGAGCATTCCCATCAGGTACTTCTTGGTCCTTTAATTCATACCAAGCTTTTATTAGTGCACTTTCAAACAAAGTTGCTTTACCTTTAACTTCTTCATTTATTTGTTGTATAAATTGGTCTTCACCAATATTAATACCCAATTTACTAATAAGCGACTCTAACAACAAAACATCCTGATCATTATTCATGTCAGGATATCCTTTATCAAATTTATAAGCAAATTTTGTAAAAAATTTATCAAATACAGATTTTTGTTCTGATATACCTGTTACAGTTCTTTGTTTATAATTTTTTTTAAGATAATCTACCATTTTAGCATTCATATTAAAATCTTGTTCTAAAGGTTTATCGTCAGATTCGGAATCAAAGGCTTTAGATAGAAACTTTAAAAATCCATTTTCTACTGTATCATCGACAATAGCTTCCATTTCATCATCTATATCTAGTTTGTCTAACCAACTATTACTTTTTTTAGTATCTGGTTTTCTAAAAGCTGCACTTAAAACATCAAATGTAGATTTTGCTGCCCCTAATCCAGGAATAGCCCCTAAAATAACATCAACAGTAACTTTTCCAACTTTTTCACCTTTTTGTTTTAGTTGAATGGACTTTATTGCTTTTTTTAAATCTCCGTATGTTTCCATATTTTTATGCTTCTGCAGGTACTTCGTCTTCTACATCTACATCTACATCTACTTCTGTATCAGTTGCTTCACCTTCTACTTCAGCCCCACTTTCTGTTCCATATTGTAATATACGACTAATAGCTTGACAAGCATACTCTTCTTCATCTAAATTTAACAAATAGTATTTTTTTCCTTCTATTTGAGCAATCCAACTTCTAGGGCCATAAGTTAATAAAAATGTTTCACCATTTAACAATACGATTCTAAATGTTGTAGGTTTTGGGGATACCCAATCGATTCGTTCTAAAAATGAATCAAATTCATATGTCATTAAACTAACAATAGCATCTTTTAATTCGGGGAATTTTGTTAATTCATCATATGCTAAAGCAGCATCATCTGTTTTAGATTTTTCAGCCATAACAGTAACTGCTAGAGTTTTAATTTTTTGTCTTAATTCAGCTTTAGTCATTATTTTTTCTGTTTAGATAAAAATGACGCTAATGCCATTTGTTTAATTTTGTCTAAAGATTTACCTTTAAATTGGGGTGCATCTGAATCTTTAAAATCTTCAATATGTTTTTCTACTGATGATTTTTTGGTAAGTTTTTCTTCTACAGCTTTTATTTCACCACCTTTATTATAGATGTTTGATGCTTTAGTTTTACCTGTACCTTTATCATATGATACATTATAGGTAGTAGCACCAGTCATTTCTTTATTAACTTTAGTAATTTCACCTGGATGTCCTAAGTATGTTACTTTATCGCCTACTTTGAATTCTTTTTTCTTTCTGTTGTCTACTACTTCTTTAACTGCAGAAGAAATTTTAGCTTTTAATTCATCTATAGAACCCGATTTTAATCCCTTAATAAGTTCATCTCTAGTTAAACCCTTTGCGGAATCAATTCCAAATTTATCTTTATAGGTAGCAACTAATTCAACATTATGTATTTTACTATAATCTGTTTCTTCATCTATAGTACCTGATGTACGTCCTCTAGCAGCATAAAAATCTCTTTGTCTTTTAGCTTCTCTGCTTAAACCACCCATTACATGGTCAACTATATCTTTTAAACCTTCAGCTGAAATATCTACTGGTGTATAATTTCCATCTGTTATGTAATAATCCATTCCAGCTACACTTGATCCACCTTCTTCTCTCATTCCAGCTTTATAAGCTTCTTTTTGATCAATGCTGTAACCACCTAATTGACTAATAGTAAATTGGTCAGTGTCTTTATTATATTGGAAAATTACCATTTGACCGGGATTACTTCTTCTTTTACCACTATCATCGCTATCTTTAACGATATATCCTTCTACTCCTTCTTTTGGTGGGTATCCATCTGGTCTACGATCTTTTACTACATATCCTTTACTAGCAAAGTAATCAAATAATTGACCACCATCCATTGCTTCGTTTAAGGATTCATTCATATCATAATCATCAAGTTGTTTGTTGATTTTATATAAACGATCTTCTAGTTTATTTAATTCATTACCATATCTATCTGCAATTGGCCCACCTTCTGGTTCAGCTTCTTGCTCCATATCTCTATACAATTGAGCAATTTCATCCTCGATTTCAGCTTTCATACCTCTTAAGGTTAAAGCTTCATCGTAGTCAATTCTTTCATCTAACATAGCATCGATTTGTGCTACTTTTTCTTCACCATCTAAATAGTGTTTAGCAGCTACCATCATATCTTTTGCCTTAGTAACTTTAGCTTGCCACCAGTGTGGAAAATCTACTTCTCCACCTTGATCGTATTTGTCCATCATTTTATATAGTTCAGCTGCATATTTGGCTATTCTATATAAATCTGCTTTTAACATTTGTGGTTCGTTGTCTTGATGTCCAACGTCTAGATCTTCATTTAAACCATCAAATTTTCTTTGTTTTAAAGCAGCCATAATAGCATATACAGCATCTTGTTCACTATAGCTATATCGTTTAGCCATTGCTTTAATAAACTGGTTTACTTTTTGGGTTACTTCTGGGTTGAGAGCTTCATTTAATGACTCGTACATAGCATCAACTCCAAACTTAAATTTAATTTCATCTATTGCATTTTCAGCTGCTTCTTGTTCTGACATACCCGTGGTATGAGCAAGATTTCTAATAGATTGAAATACATCTTCCATTGAAGAATCACTAAATTTATCTTCTTCTAAACCTTTCATTTCGAGTTTATCTTCTTGACCTAGTGCTTTATCTTCTTCACCATAATCTGCTTCCTTTTGTAAAGCGGATTGGATTAATTCTTTTAGTTTTTCTTTGTTCATGCCTTCTATTTTAGATTTAGCTTGTTTAGTTGCGATTCCATACATAACTTTTTCCGCATCCTTACCGTACTTTTTAACTAGTGTGCGTTTGTTGGACAACAAACCTTGAATTGCTTCCGCACGTTTATCTAGTTCTCTTTCCGTAAGTTTACGTTCGTTAAGCATGTGTTAATCGGTATTTTGACCTACTACAAATTCTCTTGTAAAGAAAGTAATTGTATTACCAATTTGATCAGCTAATTTTTGATTACCTAATTCATTAGCAGCATCCATTGCAGCTTTTAAAGAATCTTGTACAATTTCTTCTTCTGGAGATAAACCAACATCTACTGTTGTTTTAACTCCTGGTCTTTCGATTTCAATATCATCTGCTTCTGCATCTACTTCAACTTCATCTTCAACATCTACATCAACATCTACTTCTTCTTCAGCTTCTGAAAGAACAGACAATATGTCTTCTTTAATTTTAGCTTTAAGTTCAGATACTTTCATTTTAGATGAAGCTTCTTCAGTTACTTCTTCTGTATTTTCTGCTACAGCTACCGCTTCTTCTTCTTCTGTTTTAGCTAATTTTTTAAGTCTGTCTAATGCTACTTTCATATTAGCATTAGCTTCAAAATCTACTGCTTCTTTTTCTTTGATTTGGTCAAAATAATTTAACATAGCTTGAGCCATAGTTTTTATATTTGTTACCTCAGCATTAGTTTTATTTACAGTAGTGGCAGGTAATTCTACTTCTTCAACTTCTTGAGATTCAGTGATTAATTGATCCTTCACTTCTTCTTTAAGTAAAGGATTGTTTCTTAAGTATTCTTGATAATTAAAATCGCTCATTATAGTATATTTTTATTTATAAATATTAATTTTTTCTCCTAGAATTGCTTCTTACTGTAGTACTGTTAGTAGATCGAGTGGAAGTACGTGGAGTTGTTCTTATTGTTGAAGGTTGTCTAAGTGGAGTATTAACTCTTGTTCTAGGAGGGTTAACTCTAGATTTATTGTTTATTACTCTAGGTTTATTTTTTATTACAGTTCTTGTACGTAGAGTAGTAACTACTCTATTATTATTTACTGTTCTACGGTTAATAGTACGAGTATTACCTCTTCTACCTGTATGGTATGCTATGTTAGTACCTCTGTATCTATTATAGAACCCGTTGTTCCAACCATAGTAATTATTCCATCCCCATTGATTTGAAGACCATCTTCTATTCCTCCAACTGTAAGTATATCCAATTCCATAATTAAATGGATAACCCCAAACCCAATCATTCCACATTTGATCTCTATTCCAATAGTAGTTATATCCTAAATAAGGGTAATACCAGTTGTACCTATTACCTAATATACGATTATTCCAATCAAAGGATCTAGGTTGAGATAAAGCATATTGAGCAAAATCGTATCTGAAGTTAAAATCTGTTCTAAGCTTCCATTGAAGATCCGAAAAGCTATTTATAGTGTTAACCTTAGGATTATTAGATGAATAAATACCGTCAATGTGACCAGCATGATTTAATGTTGTGTATTGAAATCCAACTCCACAACTTGTGAAAAGTAGTATAAATACTAGATATAATAATCTCATTTATTTCTTTTTAAATTCGGCTTTATCTGTGTTTTTCACAAATTGTTTACCTTTTTTACTACCACGTACTTTTTTAGCTACAGTAGCTTTACGTTCTGCTTTAGTTAGTGATTGAGCTTTTTTACGAGGTAAACATCTAGTTGTAGGTTTACCTTTTTTCATTGTACCACAATCACCAGAAATGTTACCTGAGGTATTGATTCTAACCCAATCTTCTTTACCAAACCAATCTTTTAAAGATTCACGTATTATTTCTGTTATCCTATCTTGTGTCATTATATTAAAGCTCTTATTGCAGGATAAGCATTAACTATAGTTTCATCAGATTTTGCTAATGTTTTTAAAGCATTAAGAGATGAAGCGAACCAATCTGATTTAGATAATGATGATAATGCTTCAGCACCATAATTAGCGGCCATACTACCTACTACAATGGCATAAATTCCCTTAGTAACTATATCTAATGTTTTTGTATCTTTAATAAAGAAACCTAACACACGTTTAATAGGTTTTTGAAAAGCTATTTCATTATCATGGGCCCAATGTTGAATTTTTCCTGCTATATCTTCTCCTTTTTTAAATCCTATTTTTTTAAATAAGAGTTTAGCAAGTTTAGAAATAAAATTAATAAGGGAATTACCTGTTAAAACACCTGCTATTACTGAGGTTATTATGGCTTCGTTTAATTCTTGAGGTTTTTTATTTTTTAATTCTTTTTCAATAGCAGATGCTATGCCCTTACCTGCTTTCTCCATTTCAACATCAAATGACTTTTCTTCGGGACCATTGTCTACATATTCGTCTAAAGATTCATTTTTGAAATCTTTTTGTTTTTTGCCCTTAAATTTAATATCTCCTTTACAAACTTTTACAGCACGTCCTGATAGATAAGCAGATGATTTTTCTCCTGCTGCTTTTCTAGCTTTAATATAATCTTGTCCTCGTTTACATAAAGTGGATTCAGTTAATGAACTATATTCAACTATATCTTTAATTTTTTGAATATGAGCTTTTAAATAAGAAATTTCAGCAGCAGGAATACCTAAATCACGAGATAAATTAACAATTTTACTTACAGCATGTTCTGCTTCTTCTACATCGCTTTCTTCACCTTCTTTATCTCTTAATACTTGTTTTTCAATTTGAAATAAAATATCATGTCTGTAAAGCCATTCACCTACTTCTTTTTCAAAATCAGTTCCTGTAGCCCATTTATTATCTTTAAATTCTCCAGCTAATAATCTATCTCTTAAACCTTCGGCTGCTGGGCAGATATCGAAGTGTTTATCTTTGTAGCCTTTATGACCGTAGCTAGCTATATTATCGTATTTGGAATATTCGTTTATGCCTCCTCTTTTTATGCTTGAAGATTTTACGATACGAACAACTTCTCCTCTATCATCATCATCTATAGCAAATACTTCATATTCACCAAACTTTTTACCATGGAATTTATCTCCAAAATTGAATTTATCTTGCTCAGATCCTATTACATCAATTCTATCAAAATAAGGTTCATCTCTAACATAAAAATCTAAATTAGGGTATTTTAATGATAAATCACTAGCTAATTGATCTAAATAATTTTCATTTTCATTTAGATATCTTTTAAGATTCCAAGCATGTACGTCAAAATTGTCCTTCATAATTATAATATTATTATATTGTTATAAATATGTAAAGTTACTGTTTAAGTGACTCTAAATATTCTATAACTTCTTTAACATTTTCTTCTACCCTTTCTTTATTAATCTTACCCTTCCAAGTTTCTTTATCTCCTGCTTCTGATATAAAACTATTGTTTGTTTCTTTTAACTTATCTTCTACATAAGCTTTAAAATCAATAATTTTATTATTAATTTCAGAATTTTTTATTTCGCGTTGATATTCCTCCCACTTACCTTCTCGTTTTAAATTGTCTTCCTTTACAATAACACATTTAAAACAAGTTTTGTGGATTTTATAATAAGGTTTATCATTTTTATTTTTCATTACCTTTTTACAGTTAGGGCACATTAAAGGCATTAAATGTGCTTTTTTAGCTTTATCTAGTTTTGTAATATTTTGTTTAATACCATCTTTAATAGTCCAAGTACGACCATCATAATCCCAAACATCACCCTCTTTATGAAATTCATCAGGTTTAGAATAACCAACACCTACTGTTGTTTTCTCACCATATTTACCTTTCATTAAATTTCTAAGACGTTCTACATCTTTTTTTGCAAACTCTTTTTTTAAAACATTATCTTGACTCATTATAAACCTAATTTTTTTAGTTGACTAATAGTATTGGCTGCACTAGTATGTAATATACCAATCCCTCCTGCGGTATTCCAGCTATCTATAGTAGAAGCTTTATCATCTATTAATATATGGTTTGGTGCTGCAAAATCTTTTTTATTTTTAGCACTCTTATAGTTTACTTTAGGTTTTGATGGAAATAAACCTTTTTTAGTTTGATTTATCATCCATAAACCTTTACCCATTAAGGATTGTTTTTTTAGTGAGGGTGCGGTTAGCATTTCATAATCGTATTTAGATACAAAATCCATAAGTTGTTGTGCATCTGACATTTGAGGAATACCAACCCAAAATTTAAGTTTATTATCCCCTTCATCTATAAAATCCCAAAAGGCATTTTTACCATATTTAGCTTCAAATTCTCTAGGTAACATACCACTTAAATCTATAAAACGTTGGTCAAAATCGGCTACAACGCCGTCCATATCTACATAAATTTTATAATCCATAACCTTTTCATTTAATCGACCCAATTCTCTGGCATATGCATTTATACCAAATGGGTCTTTATTTTTCTTTTCACTTACTGGTGTATTATCATGCCCACATTTATGGCATATAAATAAATCATTACCACCATCTTTTATATTCCAACTCCAGTCACAATTATCACATTCGATTTTATCACCTACAATTGCTTCATTTAAGCTATCAGTCCAATTTCTGAATGTCATTGTACCCCTTAAATTAGCTTCTTGTTCTATTTTATCTAAATGATCATCTTCCATTGTATTAGTAGTTGAAACATCACCTAATCTATCTTCTAGATACTGAATATGGTGTATCATTTCATGTGCATATGAACGTACTATATCTTTTGGATGTCTACCTTCAGTATATAAAACAATATGCTGTCTATTTGGATCATAATATGCTGTTTTACCAAAGAAGTCTTTAGCATTTTCTGAATCACCATCTATAAATTCCATACTAGGTAGTGGTTCAATATTCATACCATTATCTATCATATAATTGGTCAATTCAGCTATTTTTTCAATTACATCTATATGTTGACCGTATGAGGCATTTTCAGTTAATACTTCTTGTATTTTATCTGCTACTATATTATATACTTGTTCAACTTCTTCATCTGATAATTCAGATGGAACAAATGGTTTAAATTTATCTAATGATATTTTAGAAGCATTTCTAGCTGCTGTACCTGATACCCCACCTTGTGTTACAATAGTACGTAAATTTAAATTTGGGTATTTATCTAAAGATTTTGTTCTGGTTGCTATATCGGCAAAATCATCTTCATTACCTTCTCTAGCACCTATAACAAATAATACTTCTTCATCTGGGTGTTCTTTAGCGTAGTTATAAATACCTTTTATAGGAGGTACTGATGTATATTTTACCTCAACTTTAAATGGTAAATATTGTTTATAGATATCCCAAATTAGTATAGATTCATCAGGTGTAATACCATTTCTTGGTTTACCCCCTATTAAGATAATCATTTCATCTATTTCGGGATTTTCTTTAAGTGCTTGTTTTACAACTTCAAAATGACCAGATGTAGGTGGTTTAAAACCACCACCATATACTGCCACTACCTTCTTTTTTTCTTCTTCAGGTAATAACCCTTTAATTAATTCGTTTACTAAACTCATTTAGATAAGAATTGTTTTAATCTCATTTGTGCCTCTTCCTTAGACATAGTGTATTCAATTACATCATATATAAAATCGTCATCCAACATAGCTTGAATTTCTGCTTTATCTTGTTCTTTTCGCTCATCTGATTTCTTTTGCTGAGCTGGTGTTTTTGGTTTTGTTCCTGAAGGTGTAAATGGTTTAAGATATTTATTTATAATCTTATCTATATCTTGCATTCTATTATCTAATGTGTTAGCTACTGCTACAAAATTATCACCAAATAATTCTTCATATTTAGGTAAATTGTCTGTTACACTTTTCCAAGTACGCATTACAATTGCAGGTGCTAAACTTCTATCTTCACCTCCTGATTTTACATATCTGTCTTGGTTTTGGCTTAACGAACGTTCTAAATCAGTATACACATATAGCATAAATGTATCATATCCTGCTTCATCTAACTCAGCTTTTAGTTTAGCTGTAGAATTATATGAGGCAGCTGTACCATCTAATATAAATGATTCTTTACCAGCTATTATTTGTTCCATTTCACCTTTGAATTGTTTATTAGCTGCTGCCATTTGTTTGGCTTGCTCACTTCTTTCTTCAGGTGTAGCGTTTTTTAAATCTAAACTAACGTTAGCTTTTTTTAATAAAGGAACATAAATATCATCTACATTCATTACTTTTAGACCTCCTAAGTCTAAACCACGTAAAATGTATCCTTTACCTGCTCCAGGTGCTCCTGCTAAAATAATCGCTTTTGGACTACCTTGTGCTTCTCTTAATAATTGTACTAAACTTATCATACTTTTGGTTTTCCCATTAATGCTTTGGTAAATACTTTACCACCAATTGTTCTTTTATATTCGCCATTACCTAACCACTCAATTTCTTTATCTTTAAGTACTTTACGTACTAATTCTTCATCGTTAATAGGTTCTACACCTTTAGCTTTAAAGATATCTTTTATTTTACCTGATACTTCAACAAAATATCCTCCTGATTTTAATTTATCAGCTTTATAATTTACTACTTTAGATTTAGCTGCACTAGAACCATCATGTCCTGTTGCTGTAAATTTTTTACCTGCTGATTTAGGTTTAGCAGCTGATACAGCATCAATTTCAGGGTCATCGTCTAAATCAATTATTTCATATTCTGCATCTGCTTCCCTACCAGTTACATTATCCGCTGATTTATAGTTAGGATGACCGCCTATTTGAGCATAAGCGTTATCAATTAACTTATAAATTTCTTCACTATAATCCTTTAATTCGGAAGCAGGTATAGTAACCCATTTATTCTTGGGTATATCTATTTCATTTAATAGATCTATTAATTTGATCATAATTAAGCATGTTTATTATACATATTGATAAAAACATCAAGTGGCGTTCTATGACCCATACCTTCTATTTCATCAAATTTAGCATAATTATGGTGAACAGGCCATAACTTTTTAGTTATTTCAGGATTAATAACATTATCTTCAGTACCTAAAACAATTGTACGTTTATAAGTTTCACCATAATATTCATGGTTTACTGGGATTGATCTATTATGTAATGCCGGATTAAATAATAAAACATCAACTCCTAATCTTGAACCAATAATATCAGCAACATAACCACCCATACTAGAGCCAATAATCAAATCAGGCATACCTAAAGTAAGGATAAATTCATGTAAGTTTAAGCTTTCATAATTCATTTCAGGTGCATAAACCATACCTTTTTCAGCAAGGAAAGACACTTTTGTTCCTCCTGGTTCACTTTCTAAACCGTGTAAATATACTATTTTTTTCATAACCTTTATTTTATAATTGTAAGTTCATCTAATGCTTCTAATGTTCCTTCAAAACCTGGAATGTCTTTAGTTTTAATGGTAATTTTATTTATAGACATTTTATAAGATGAACGTTGAGACATCATATTATAATCATATAAGGTAATATACTTAGATGTGATTTTTTCAACATTCATACCTTGGAATCCTTGAGCAGACCAAATAGAATATTCTACTTTATCTTTATAACCAGGATATGCTCTTAATTCATATTCTTTATCATTATAAAAAATATTAATTTTTTCTTCTGGTTTTAAGTTTTTGATTGTTTTTAATACGTTTGACATAACCTTTATTTTTAATCATTAATACGTGGTGAATATACGAAAGAAAGATCGGATTACCAACCTCTCTCGCATCTAAGTTCATATGCATCTTGTTGGGATTGAGCAATAGCTTCTATATCCCAAGCTTCATCTGCTGTAATACAAACTTCTTCTGTACCATTCCAAACAATAGCACATTCATCACCACTTAACTCATCTGTGAAAAATCTTAATACTTGCATAACCTTTATTTAACGCGTTGACTTAATTATCAACATGGTAAATATACGAAGGATAGCCCGGGTAGCCAAATTTTTACACGGTTCTCTTTGAAGTGGTTTTAAATGTATTTGTATATGGTTTAGGTTTTGGGTTTTCGATATCAAATAAGGCTTTAACATGAGTAAATATTTCTATATTTTCCTCTTGTGTTCGAGGTGACTCATACACTTCCCAATTTTTACCTTTTAAACGTTTGCCAGTTTTATCCTCACCTCTAGATTTAGATTTTAACCATAATACACCTATGCGGTCAATCTTTTTACCAAAACATTCTTCATAACATTGAGCATATACTGCACTTTGTAAATCATAAGTTGTTTGTAAATGGTTAGATGTTTTAAAGTCTATAATCCAACGTTCCATTTTACCATCTATTTCAATCTCACATACCAAATCACAGGTACCTGCTACTTGTATTTTATCTGAGAATAAATGCACTTCCGCTTCGATTAATGTTGGTTTATAAGTTTCCCAAAAATCTACAAATCTAAGGAACATTTGCCATACATGGGTTGGCATTTTAGGATTGCCATCTTTATATAAGAATGTAATTTCTTTACCATTTAACCAATCTTCGATCATTTCATGGACAATTGTTCCTTCTTCAGCTGCTTTCTTGACAATCCATTCAGCACTATAACCTACTTTTTTAAGCCAGTCTTCAAAATATTTACCCTTTGGGTAGGAACCTAAAACATGGGTTACTGAAGGGTAGTATTTACCATTTCGTCTATAATACCTTGAATCAGGCATTGTAACTTGTTGATAATCATCTGAAATTTCTAATAATCTTTTGTATGATTTTTTTATCATAAAGCTAGTTTTTGTTCCATTAAATCATAGTAGGTTAACGGAACTGTATTTTGTATAAGTTTAGTGAAATTTTCGAAACCCATCTCACTCGGATCCTTATCTTGTAAATCTACAAGATAGACTTCTTTGCCTTCTGCCATTAATTTCTCACAGAATTTTAAAGCTTGTTTAATTGCATCCCTATCTAATGCAATATAAATTTTATCTACTACAGAAGTAACTATTTTTTTCATTAAGCTACTTTGTATGTTTTTCCCTAATAGGGGGATTACGTTTCTTTTTATAGCCATAGCATCAAATAATCCTTCACATAAAATAATTGGTATATTCCAGTTTATTAAATGTTCATTTGGGATTACATCTCTACTTGCTGAGGGGTTACGATATTTAACATATGGTTCTTTTTCGAATGAACGAGCAGTAAAATAATTTAATCTACCATCTATATCATATGTTGGTAATATAATCATGTTTTTATATAAACCATCTTTACAATAACCTATATTATACTTTATAATATCGTATTTACTCACGAATCTATTTTTTAGGTACACGAGCGCGTGTCTAGCCATGATATCGCTAGTATTAACGTTATTTAAGCTAATATATTCATTTGGTAATACAACAGTGGATACAACTTGTGTTTCCTTAATTGATTTGGATGACTTGACCAAACTACCTAGTTCTACAAATTTATCTGATGATGCTTTAACTTGTTTAAATAGATTATATATTGTAGTACCTCGAGCATCACAAGCCCAACAGTGCCATTGGTTTTTACCTTCACGGTTTTCCGTTAAATTAACCTCTAATTTAGGTTTATGGTGGTGACATAAGGGACAATGGTAAGCATAATTGTTCCTAGCAGTAGCTTTGCCTGAACCCAATACTGAATTTACTAATGTAACTAATAACTGGTTTACCATTTTATTTATTCGAATTAACTTCGGTATAAATTTCGTTTGCTAACCTAATAATTTCTTTATTATTAGGGTGAGAATTATAACTGTGGGATTTAAATTGTACTGCTTTAATTTTAACATTTAAAGCATGTGCTATTTGCACTCTATGCGCTCCATCCGTTAACCCCATTACTTTATCTTTCCATACTATAAATTGTATAGGTTCAAAATTTTGAACATCTTTTTTAGTTAAATTTGAAAGATTAGGAATATTATATTCTTCTAAATGTATGTTGTTTAATATAAATTCTGTAGTATATTCTTTAGGAGGAATTATTTTAAATTTATCAATATTCCTTAAAAATAATATAGCATTTTTAAAAATTTCAAAGTTTCCTAGTTGTGGGTTATTAATATGTAAGGGTATATGGTTATAATAAAATAATAAAAAGGGTGTAACCCAAGGGTATTTTTCTTCTAATAATTTAAATATTTTATATAACTTTTCTCCCATAATTCGTAATATACGAACTTAGATTTGATCTGACACGAGACTTTCAAATTCTAAACTTGATAAGTCTTTAGTGAAAAATTTACCCAGAATATTATCGTTAAAAAAGTCATCTGGTTTTTCTAATACTTCATAGAGCATTTGATATTTAATTTCAAAATATGTAAGTTGTTTTTTAGTTTCTACACATTTTAAAATTATTCGTTCAAATTCATCCTTTTTTCCCTCAAGTAATAGCTTTTTAATATCTGTTTGAGAACCGTAATATGTTTTCCAATCAGATTCTTTAACTATTAATTTATATGAAGGTCGTCTCCCAACTACACCTTGAAGTTTTTCTAGGTCTTTTTTACCTAACTTTTGTTTTTTATTATGGAATAATACTTTTTTTCCAATGTAAGATTTCCCCGTTGGTTTGTGGGTTGTCATGTAGACAAAGCCGAAAGTGTTGTTTGGGAACTGGGTAATATCTTCAATAGGTGTTGTTCTATAAGTCCAACTCATATGTTTTATATTTACTTATACATATAAAATTTTATGTACTGGTTAAATAATTTTCAAGTATTACATTTTTGCCTGAAATAATCTTAAAATTAATTTTATTTAATGTAGGTGAATTATCGCCTAATGTCTTAATATTGTATTGAATTATTTCCATATGTTCAGGTAAAATACCTTTCATATTTCCTAATTGTGTCCATAATTCCTTAGATTCTTGTCTTTGGCCTATATACCAACTAGTAAATGCCTTTTGAAAAATTAACATATAATCCCCGGGATATCCTATATCATAGGGTAAAGGTGTTTTATTTTGGTGTAAAAGTCCTAAACAAGCATACATATAAGAATCTTTCCATTCTTCTTTTTTACTATAGTGTAAACTTAAATGTAAGTAAGCTTCTGGGCGTTGTGGGAAATAAGCCACAGCTGTTTGTAATTGTCCCTTTTCCCATTCAAGTCTTCTAGTTGTATTATGTAATTGTTTCCAAGTTTTCAATAAACAACAATAAGTCATTTCCGGATCCTTATCATGTAATAGTTCAGCTGCTCTTAAAAAGTATGAATGGGCCGCTGCTCCCTGACCTATTAATTCATATTCTTCCCCTAATTGGGCATTAATATAAGGATCTAAAGGATCATTTACATAAGCATTTAAATATTTTTTTAACTTATCCATCTATCATATAATCTTTTGCGAATAGTATTTTTTTATCTATTTCTTTTCTTTTATATTCCTTAACATATTTAGGATTAATATACCAATCCTCATAAGGGCTATTTTTATCAGGTGAAATATTAGCTGCTATTAAAACATATCCTGCATCTTGTAATATTTTTCTTGATTCTTTACGACAGGTTTCATCCATATCAATATAAAAATCATGTTCGTAGGTTATTACCCCAAATTCTAATACGTCAAGCGGTATATTTTTTAATGCTTGTAAAGTATTATAAGCGGGGTCGATGTCTAACTGTAAATAATCTATATAACGTGGTAAACCATTAGTTTGGCATAATTGTATATAATCAGTAGTTAGAGCATTTTGAAGTAAAAAAGTATCATTTGGTCTTAATTCTTCCCATTTTTGTTGTGCTTCCGGAAGTACATCCAATGAAACCCCTTTCCAACCCAATTCTGAAAGTAAAGCTGTGTTGTTACCATAAAATGGGTCTCCTGCTCCTATTTCTAAATAGGTTCCGTTTTTTTTACCATTTAAACAAGATAAAACAAACATATCTTGATAACATTGAGAATAATTTTTTATAATATTTTCTAAACCTATAAAAGGAGATTTTAACTTATCCACAAGTGTAAGATATGTTAAAGGTTCATGCCATGTAACTAATTTAGTAGGTTGAGTTTTAGGTAAAATTAATTTGGAAGAAAAATCTTCCCATTCTAAATCATTTAAAGTTTCAATAGGCATTTTTAAAGCATAAGCTGCATTATCTTGGTAGCCATAACTCATAATTAAATTATTATCTTTAACTAATAAACCACAACAAAATTCAATCATAGCCCCCATAAATTTAAAGGGTTTAGATAAACTTTTAACATTCCAATCTTTATCCCAAATTAAAAATCTATGATAATAATGTGCGTCCTTTTTCATACCTGGGTGATGGAAGAAATCAGTTTCATGTGTTATACACATTCTATCTCCTTCATCTCCAAATAATATTACAGGTGAACTTCCCCTTAACCCTAATGGTAATTTTAGTTTTTCATCTTTTGATATAACTGTTTCACTAGATATTATATTAAGTATTCCTTTTTGTACAGTTTCTGTAGATTTATCTTTTGGATTTACTTTTACAATTTCTAATGGGTTAGCCCACTTTACAAAATGGTAAGGCATATCAAATATAGGCATCCAATTTTTTTCTAAGTAAGTATGAGGTTCTACTTCGATTCTATCACGGGTTTGTTCTATACAAATATTTTTACCCCATTCAACCTCACAAAGTTCCATTCTTCCTTCCCCATTGGGTTTTACATCCCTTCTTACACCACAGACATATAATTTATCTTCCCATCTAAAAACTCTTACATCTTCTAAACCATGAAAATCCCAAATAGGTGTTATATCGTTTTTTAAAGTATCTATTTTTTGATAAGTATCTACTTCTAAAGTATCAGGATTTAATCTACATAAATAATTTCCTGTAATTAGATGGATATCATCTTCAGGGTTTAAATATGATAAACACCCCCACTTACAATTAAATTTTTGGTCAAATTCACTATGATATAAAGTATAATGAACGTGTCTAATATTAGCAATGATATCTCCATTTTTTTCTTGAAAGAGGGATACATTACATAAACCTGTACCATCAATTAATTCTCCTGGGATTATAAGTGGGGTTATTGATCCTCCATTGTTTAAGGCTAATTTTGCTAAGTTATCTATCACCTGTTTAATTCTTTTATAATTTTATCTAATGAATGTAAATTTTGGGGTGAATCATAAGGACATAGTTCTAATGGTTCTGATAGATTTACACCTTGTGGTACTGTAAATGTAAAAGGTTTATATTTTCTAGTTTGAGAATGATTTATTACTATATTATTATTTATAGGATAACCATAAGATAAAGGTTGGGTCATGTACCAACATACACTAGATTTTAACCTTAATGAAGCGGATAAATGTTGTGAAAATGAGTCTATTAATAACCTTTTATCAGCCATTTTTAATAGTGCTGCTATTTTTCTTACATTTTGTTCTGCAGGAATTGCTCCTTTTAATAACCTTTGTTCTCTACTTTTTATTTGATATACAGTGTGGGATTTAGAAATAAAATCTACTAGGTTTTGGGCAGAATTAGGGTGGATATCTCTTACCCAATTATATTCTTTTGTACCTCCACCAAAAGGATGGATTACAAATATGGGTTTATCACTTTTAAATAATTTTTCGTATTTATCTAATTCACCTACTTCAAAAAATAATTGGGGGGATGTATTGTTTAAGTCTAAACCATACATTTTACTCCAAGTTTTTAATAAATTTTCCTCACCTGATATAAATGAAGGTTCATTATAAGGTTCACGGACTAATATTTGGGAATCCTTATTAAAATATTTTTGGTAAGCTTTGTTAACATCCTTTATATTAAATATTTCGTCTATATAAGGGTTATTTTTAAATACTAAGGGGTGTGGTGTTATTACTATTAACTTATCATTAGGATTCTCCTTTTTTAATAACTCAATTATAGCAGTTGATGCTATAACTTTGCCCATCCCACCTGTAGCCCAGAATATTTTTGCTTTCATAACCTTAATATAATAACTAATTTTTACTTATCCTAATTATTTATATTATTATTTTTTATTTAATCAATACTAACCTAAAATACTCTAGAATCTCTATTAAGAAGCATACTGACTAATTGAAAGACCATACCCAGTACCTGATGAGTTTGTTGCATATGCTCTCACATAAAATGTTGTTCCACCTATAGGCACCAAGACAGTTGTATAGTTGTTGTATGTACCTGTACCTGAACCACCATCAATTATATATTGGTAATTTGTAAGGGTTGGGGAGATGTTGGTACTACTACCAACAACAAATCCTCGTGATGTAACAGTTGCACCACCATCAGAGGTAACATCACCATAACCAAAAAGTCGACTACCTTTAGGTATATAAGCTGTACTAGTTGTACTTACTGAAGGTGATGAAGCTGCAAGTGTTGCTGTAGCATAAAATTGCCAGATATTTAAATAGTGATCAGATCCATAACTAGTAGTATAATTTGGGCTAAAGGAAGCATTAGTTGAGGCAACAGTACCACTACTACTATTAACTCTCCAAGAAGCAAAAACATAACCAGATGCAGCGGTTGCACTAACAGTATTAGTGAAGCTTATGCCGGAAAATTGTACAGCTTCACATCCATAAATTACCTGAGTCCCACTCCCAGTTCTAGTTATAGAAAAAGGGGAGGTCATTGTTAAAACAGAAATTCCAGTCGTTGCTCTAAAATTCCAATTGAAAGGGCTGACATCATTATAAACTTCACTAAATGAGAAATTAGAGAGTGAAGCGTGGCCAGTATTATACTTGGGGTAGGAAGATGGATTAATTGCGTCTCTTAATTCATAATTACAATTATAATAAAAAAGACATAAATTACTACAATTCATAAAGGTTCTTGTAAAAAAACCATTATACGCACAAGAAGTCCATAGATTATTTCCAGACTGGTTACCACCTAGGCATAAATTACATGTACCAAATCTACCTGTTATCATAATTAATTGTTGTTTACATTATTTATACCATATTTACTTATATAATATTCTTTTACTTGATGGTAAACATATTCATATACACTACCTGTAATTAGGTTTAGATTGATTCTGG
>Ga0213863_10000678_pt1 | contig 25340 bp, 23 predicted proteins | sample PICome_8_FD_160128 | JGI IMG/M metagenome (GOLD analysis project Ga0213863, IMG submission 160128) | Coastal seawater microbial communities near Pivers Island, North Carolina, United States - PICO497 | ecosystem: Environmental > Aquatic > Marine > Coastal | place: USA: North Carolina... | reverse complement strand
GGTTTTAAAATTGAAATTTTTATTTAGTTAAAGCCTCAATTAATTCCGCTTTCTTTAGAGAGGTGTATCCAGTAATACCCTTTTCTTTCGCAGCTACTTTTAATTGTGCAACAGTCATAGAACTATAATCTGTTGTCGCTTCTTTTACCTCAGCTTTAGGAGCCGCTTTCTTTTTGGGAGCCGCTTCTTTTTTTGCTGATTTTTTTGCACCAGATGCAGCAATAGATTCGATCTGAATCTCACTAAATGCTTGTCTGTGTCCATTTTTCTTCTTGTAACCTTTTCTACGTTTCTTCTTAAAAACGATCACTTTATCACCTTGTAAGTGAGTTAAGATCTTAGCCGTTACTGTGGCTCCTTCTATAGCTGGGGCGCCAATAGTTACGTTTCCTTTGTCTTCAATAAGCATTACATTCTCAAAAGTAACTTCTGATCCTGCTGCTCCTTGTAAACGGTGTACGTATACTTTTTGGTCTTTTGCAACTTTAAACTGCTGCCCTGCTATCTCTACGATTGCGTACATACTATTTGTTTTGCGTATTTATACTAATTAGTGTCACTTTCTTAATGAAAATGCGGGTGCAAATATACATATTTTTTAGAACTACAATCTCCTAATGACGAAATAATTAAAAGAAAATACTTATAAATAACACGAATTGAAGAAAACTTTGTCTTTAAATTTTTATTTTTGAGTAAAAATTTAATGGATTTTACAATTTAAATGTAACATTATAGACTAAAAATCGTCTTATTAAATTTTAAAGACAAATTAATCACTAAACAAGAATCAATGAAAAAAAGTATATTCACTTTTGCTTCAGCTGCTTTCGTTGCATTTTCTATCAATGCACAAAAAGTTGAATTTGAAGAGTACGATTTAGACAACGGAATGCATGTCATTTTACACCAAGACAACTCTGCTCCAGTTGTAACAACAGCGGTCATGTATCATGTAGGCGCTAAAGATGAACAACCAGACAGAACCGGTATGGCACACTTTTTTGAGCACCTACTCTTTGAAGGAACACAAAATATTGGGAAAGGAGAATGGTTTAAACTTGTTTCTTCTAACGGAGGTAGAAATAATGCAAATACTACTGACGACAGAACTTACTATTATGAAATTTTCCCTTCAAACAAATTAGCATTGGGATTGTGGATGGAATCTGAACGTTTGTTGCACCCAATTATTGGTCAAGACGGTGTAGATACCCAAAATGAAGTGGTAAAAGAAGAGAAAAGATTGAGAGTTGACAATCAGCCTTATTCTCGTTTTTTAGAAAATGTAAAAAAGAATATTTTTAAAAAACATCCTTACAAAGGAACCACCATCGGTGAAATGAAACACTTAGATGCGGCAACTTTAGAGGAATTCTTAGCCTTTAATAAAAAATTCTATGTTCCCAACAATGCAACCCTTGTAGTAGCTGGTGATATAAATATGGATACTACTAAAAGAATGATTCAAGACTATTTTGGTCCCATCCCCAGGGGTGAAGCCATCGAAAGAATCGTAGTACAAGAAGATCCAATTACAGTTCCTATAAGCGCAAAAGCATACGATCCAAACATTCAAATACCTGCAATCATTACAGCTTACAGAACGCCTTCAATGAAAACAAGAGATTCGAGAGTATTGGACATGGTTTCATCGTATTTGAGTTCTGGAAAAAGCTCGATCTTGTATAAAAAATTGGTAGACACCAAGAAAATGACACTACAAGTAGGGGCTATCAATTTAAGTCAAGAGGATTATGGAACTTATATCTTGTATGGTTTACCACAAGGAGAAACACAACTTGCAGATATTGTCAAAGAAATTGATGAAGAGATTGTTAAAATACAAACAGATTTAATTTCTGAAAGAGACTATCAAAAACTACAAAACAAGTTCGAAAACAATTTTGTTAATTCCAATGCGAGTGTAGAAGGAATTGCAAATTCTTTAGCACGCTATAATGTATTATTTGGAGACACCAACTTAATTAATACCGAAATCGACATTTACAGATCGATTACAAAGGAAGAAATTAGAGAAGTTGCTAAAAAATACTTGAATCCAAATCAACGTTTAACCTTGGAATATCTTCCAGAGAAAAAATAAACCAAAAGACAAAACAATTATGAGAACAAAAATTTTATCGTTAATAGCAATTGTATCTATGTCTTTTGCTTTAAACGCACAAATAGACAGAAGTAAGATGCCAAAACCTGGACCAGATCCAGTGGTGAAACTAGGGGACGCAAAAAAGTTTACCTTAAAGAATGGGATGACTGTGATTATGGTTGAAAACCCAAAACTACCAAGGGTTTCCGCAAGCCTTACCATCGACAACAAACCTGTTTTTGAAGGAGAAATCGCTGGAGTTTCTTCAATGATGGGAAGTTTACTAGGACGTGGAACCTCTACCATTTCTAAGGATGACTTTAATGAAAAAGTAGATTACCTCGGTGCCAATGTGAATTTTTTTAGTGGCGGTGCATTTGCTTCTTCTTTAACAAGATACTTCCCTGATGTCCTTGCATTAATGGCCGACGGTGTTAAAAATTCAAAATTCACCCAAGAAGAGTTTGACAAGGAGGTAAAAGTAACATTAGATGGCATAAAGTCAGGTGAAAAAAGTGTTACCAATATTGCAAGACGTGTAGAAAATGTACTTACCTATGGTAAACAACACCCATTTGGTGAATTTGTAAGCAAGAAATCGGTAAACAATATTACCCTGGAAGATGTACAAGCATATTACAACACCTATTACAAACCCAATAATGGGTACTTGATTATTGAAGGAGATATCAATCCCAGAAAAATTAAAAAATTAGTTAAAAAATTATTTAACGACTGGACTAAAGGAACGATTCCTTCTCAAGACATCCCAAAACCTACCAATGTAAGTACGACAGAAATAAATTTTGTTAACATGCCAAATGCAGTTCAGTCTGAAATTGCAATTGTTAATAATATTGATTTAAAGCTAGGCGATAAAGACTACTATGCAGCACTATTGGCAAACCAAATTTTAGGTGGTGGTGGTACTGCTCGATTGTTTCAAAACCTTCGAGAAGACAAAGCCTATACCTACGGTTCTTATTCTAGTGTAAGACAAAGTAGAGATGCTGCAATATTCAAGGCCACTGCGAGTGTTCGAAATATGGTTACAGATAGTGCTGTTGTTGAATTGCAAAAAGAGATTACACGAATTCGATACCAAAAGGTATCTGCTGAAGAATTGAAAAATGTAAAAGAAAAATACATTGGAAGCTTCGTAATGGATGTGCAAAAGCCAAGAACGGCTGCTAATTATGCATTGAACATTGCACGATATGATTTACCAAAAGATTTTTATGCCAATTATATTGAAAATATAAATGCGGTAACCATAGAAGATGTCCAAAACGCAGCCATCAAATATTTTAAAGGAGACAAAGCTAGAGTTATAGTTACAGGAAAAGGAATTGATGTACTTAAAAACCTTGAAAAAGGAGATTATGTTATCAAGTATTTTGACAAAGAAGGAAATCCTTCAGAAAAGCCAGCGATGACCCTGCCAATTCCTGAGGGAATGACCGCAGAAAAGGTAGTTAATAAATACATAGAAGCTATTGGTGGAAAAGAAAAAGTAATGGCTGTTAAAACGGTAATGATGGTTTCAAATGCAACTATTCAAGGTACCCCACTGTTAATGACTATGAAGGCTTCTTCTCCAAACAAAACTTCTCAAGTAATTTCTGTAATGGGGACTGTTTTTCAAAAAGCAGTATTTGACGGTGAGAACGGATATGAAGAATCTAGAGGACAAAGAAGAGAAATGGAAGGTGATGCTTTAGAAAAAGCGAAGTCTGGAAATGCGCTTTTTGAAGATTTGGGGTATACCGCTGGAGAATTAGTGAGAATAGAGCCTCTTGAAGGAAAAAATGCAATTGTATTGAAGTATTTAGACAAAGAGGTTTTTTACGACATGGCTACGGGCTTAAAAGTGAAGGCTGTTGAAACAATCAAAGCTCCTAATGGAAAAGAAGTAAAGGTTCCCACAACTTTTTCTGATTACAAAGCGGTGAATGGAATCTTGTTCCCTCACGCTATTGGTCAAAAAAGCGGCCCAATGGACTTGAACTTCACCATGAGCGAAATCAAAATAAACGAAGGGGTTACTGATGAAGATTTTAAATAATCGGCAAGCAACTACTTTTAAAACAGAGAGTCAAGAATTTATTCTTGGCTCTTTTTTTGTAGTCAATTCTAAATCTAAAAACTACTTCTTTTTATTAACTAAATACACTCCAAAGAGAATCACAAATCCAGCTAAAAACTGAATCCAGCTTAATTTTTCGTTATCAAAAATACCCCATAAAATGGCAATAACTGGAATAAGATAGGTGACGGAAGAGGAAAAAACAGGATTTGAAATTTGCACCAATTTATTAAACATTGTTTTTGCAATACCGGTTCCAACAATTGAAAGAATCGCAACGTAGCCTAGTGCCTCTAAACCTGTTTCAGAAGTCTTAAATTCTGTAAAAAAATTAGTACATGACAACACTATGATGGCGGGCAGGAGTAGCAATAAAAAATTTCCTGTTGTAATTGCCAAAGCGTCTTCATCTTGCAAATGTTTTTTCACAATATTTACATTAAAAGCATACCCGATCGAGGCAATTATAATCAGCAAGGCAAACCAATAGTTCTGATTTGGATTTAAAACGGCTCCTTCTAATATTAAAATTAGCGTTCCAGCAAGTCCAATTAAAATTCCAATAAATTGTTGTTTTTTAACGGTAAATCCAAAAAAGAGTGCACCAAAAACCAGGGTATTGAAAGGAGTAAACGAGTTCAAAATTGCTACAATAGCGCTATCAATTACCTGCACTGCATAGGCAAAAAGAAACCCAGGAAGAAAGGTTCCTAGAAAAGCTGTATACGCAATATAGCGCCATTGTTTCTTTTGAATTTTGCAAAGTCGCTTACTGCCAATGAGCACCAAGAAAAGAGCTGTGATAATCATTCTTAATGCTCCCAGTTGGATGGGAGAAACGCCAATCAATGCCTTTTTCATTAAAATAAATGAACTCCCCCAAACTAAGGAAAGTAATAGGAGGTACAACCATTTTTGCTGTTGATGATTCATAACAATTTTACAATTTGCACAAAATTCCGAAAATTCTTTAAGTATTTGTGTTTTTCTTAATAAGTTTGTAAAATAATTAAATAGTTAAAACCATGCAATTTCAAAAATTTATATGCACACTTCTAATCGCTTGTTTTACCTTAACAAGTTGTAATTCTGAAAAAAACACCCCCACTAAAGCAACTCTTTCAACTACTGAAAAACAAGAGGTTCGTCTTGCAATTTCTGGGATGACCTGCGAGATTGGTTGTGCAAAAACAATAGAATCTAAATTGAACAAAAAAGAAGGTGTCCTCGCTGCGAAAGTCATTTTTTCCGATAGCATCGCAACGGTCGAATTTGATGCCAACACCCTTTCTAAAAAAGATTTGATCGCATTTGTAGATGGAATAGCAGGTGGAGATCTATATACGGCATCTGAAATAACAAATGAAAAACATACCTGTGCTGATGACTGCAAATCAACTTGCGAGATGAAAGAGTCCAAAAAAACATGTAAAGAAGATTGCAAAATGGAATGTTGCAAAGACAAAAAAGCATAATCTATATCAATTCTAAAGAGAAGGCTTCTAAATTTTAGAAGCTTTTTTTTATACCTTTTAGCCTATCTTTGCACGAAACTTAGTTGTAAATATCGTGAAGAAAAACTTTCCTAAAATCGTAAAAATCACAATAATCGCTGTGTATTTAATTTTTTTAGCCGGCGCTATTGTTCGAATGACAGGGTCTGGAATGGGGTGTCCCGATTGGCCAAAGTGTTTCGGTTATTTAATTCCTCCCACTTCTGAAGAACAAATCACTTGGCAAAAAAACACTGTTTTTGAGGCAGGGATGATCATCATAAAAAACAAGGAATTGTTTGTTGCAAAGCAAGATGTAAAAACAGGCGAAAACTTTGATGCTGGGAATTGGGAAGCCTACAAAAAACACGACTATGCAAAGTTTAACAAATACCACACGTGGACAGAATATATAAATCGTTTGATTTCTGTAGTTGCTGGTTTTGTGTTTTTATTTTTAATTGTGGGTGCCTACCGCTTTAGAAAAGAAAACAAAGCTATTCCAATACTTGCATTCGCTGCTTTCTTTTTAATGCTTTTTGAAGCCTGGCTAGGAAAAACAGTTGTAGATACAAATTTAACACCTGAAATAATTACCATTCATATGGTGGTTGGTCTTCTCATTATTGCGCTTTTATTGAAACTACATTTTATCATCTCTTCAAATGAGAACCTATTCAAATACAATGCACTTTTTAATAAATTATTGCTTGTATCTGTCATTTTCTCATTGATCCAAATCGCAATGGGAACTCAAGTTCGCCAGTTTATAGATGAGCAAGTGAAACAACTTGGGTTTGAGAATAAAAATTATAGCTTGCTAAACCCGAGTTTTAAATTCTACTTCCACCGTTCTTTTACCATTGCTATTGTATTGGTCAATTTGGGACTTTTTTATCTAAACCAAATAAAGCGCTTAGGATACAAGCTTATAAATTGGATTGTCTTTTTAATCTTTTTAGAAGCCCTTACGGGAATACTCATGTACTATGCCGAATTTCCAATAGGAACACAGGCAATTCATTTGCTTTCTGGCGCTGTATTGTTTGGGTTACAATTTTACTTATGGTTACAAAGTAGAGTAGTCAAAAATACATAACCTATTTTTACCGCCATTTCAAAGTTTCCATCAGACGTAAAATATCTTTTTTAATATAAGTTACTGCAGGTAAAACAGAATCGTAATTTGGTTTTGTATAAAAATACAACGACCCTTTTATAAAGTTCTTTGTACTATCTGTTGCGTGAAACTGAATTTGTGAGGCCGCATTTCCAGTTATTTCATAGATACTCCCAAATACTTTCTTTTTTGTATCCAAAAAATCTTTAACCGTAATTTCTTCTGCTTTTAAGGTGTGCTTAAAAACTAACTTTTCTGCCTCTTTTAACAATTCTAACAAATTGTCATCTACTTCTCTGTAAGTAATATCTATGGAGGCTTTAAGCGCAGGATAAGTAATTTTTAACCATCCGTGCTGCTCGTCTTTTAAGACACTGCCTTTTGGAACATCAAAAATATAGGGTCTCGGAATGGCTAATTTTTGATAGGTTTTTTGGGGATATTCTAAACTTAAATAAGCTTTGGGTTTTGGGATTACATCTTGTTGACAAGAAATAAAAAACAGACTTAAGATAAAAAGAGTGAGATTACGCATTTCTAGTTGTTTTCACTTGTTTTATGCGTTTATTATCTAACGCCTCTATAGTAAACGTGTATTTTTTGAAATTTATTTGATCACCCCTTTTGGGAAATTTTCCAGAAATTTCTAAAATGAATCCTGCCAAGGTTTCTGACTCGCCTTTTTCCGCTTCAAAAAGCGCCTGGTCTTCATCTCCTAAAACTTTACAAAAATCTTTAATCGTAGTCTTACCTTCAAAAATATAATTGTGCTCATCAATTTTAGAGTAGGACAAATCATCTTCATCAAACTCATCATTAATGTCGCCAACAATTTCTTCTATGACATCTTCTAAGGTAACCAAACCACTTGTTCCTCCATACTCATCAACCACAATTGCCAAATGATTTTTCTTTTCTTGAAACTCTGCTAATAAATCGTCTAGTTTTTTGTTTTCTGGAACAAAAAGCGGTTCTCGAAGTAAGCGCTGCCATTTAAATGTTTCCTTATTTAAATGTGCTAATAGATCTTTGGCATACAAAACACCAATAATGGTATCAATATTTTCGTGATAAACGGGATTTCTAGAGTATCCGTTTTTTAAAATTTTATCCAAAACGGCTTCATATGTTTCTGTATCTGAAAGCGCAAAAATATCAATTCTTGGCTTCATTATCTGAACGGTTTCTGTATTTCCAAAACTCACAATTCCTTCTAAGATTTTTTGCTCATCTTTGGTCGTTGCTCCCTTGGAAGTAAGCTCTAACGCTTGAGACAACGTTTCTACCGAAAAAATATTGGTTTTATTTCCTAAGCTTCTTTCAACAACATTTGTAAGGTTGATTAAAGGAGCGCTAAGGGGAGTTAAAAGAAGGTTCAGAACTTGAACGGGTTTTGACATAAAACTAGCAAAACGCACTGCTTTTCTTGACGCATATACTTTGGGCAATACCTCTCCAAATAGAAGAATTAAAAATGTGACTAAAACAACTTCAATTAAAAAACGAACATGAATTCCAAAGATGGAATCGTCAAAATCTTTTAACAACTCTGCTCCCAAAGAAGCAAAAAGCAATACGATTAAAATATTTATAAAATTGTTGGTAATTAAAATTGTTGCTAATAATTTCTTTGGTTTCTGCAACAACTTTACAACGGTATCCTTTTCATTTTTTGCAGACAATTCATCAATATCTACTTGAGAAATCGAGAAAAAAGCAACTTCGGTTCCTGAAATTAATGCGGAGCTTATGAGTAAAATTATGAGCGCAATCGTATTTATCGATAAGGTATAATCTATCGCTAATAGGGAAACAAATAAAAGTTCGGGGTCTGGATCCAAATTTTAAAATTTAAAGATGTTAAAATGGTAAATCGTCATTTGTTTCTGGTACAACAGTTTTTTGAGGAGTTGAAGTTGTTGCATGATTTTCGGACGGCATTTGTGTGGCTGCCTTCTCTAAACTTTTTTTGGTCGACAAAAAAGTCATTTCTGAAACGTGTACTTCGGTTGCATACCGTTTCACCCCTTCTTGTTCCCACTGCTTATTTTTAAGTTTTCCTTCGCAATAGACTTTATCTCCTTTGGTTAAATACTTTTCACAAATTTCTGCTAATTTATTTTTTACAACAATATTATGCCAATCTGTTGTGGTTACTTTTTGACCTGTCTGTTTGTTGGTGTAACTTTCATTGGTCGCAATTGGAAATCTTCCAATAGCATTCCCTCCCTCAAAATAGTGCATTTTAATTTCATCTCCTAAATGTCCAATTAAAATTACTTTATTTACAGTGCCTGCCATGTTTTTGATCCAATTTTGTTGATTTGTCAATTCTTACATAATTTAGAATGACAACTTCTATTTCAAATCAAATGTACTAAAAATATCAATTAGTTTTGGCGTTGAAGTCTTTCAAAAAATTGGCAATTAAAACAGGAACAGGATAACGTGCAACATCCTTCCAATCAATATTTGCTTCGAAAGCGGTTTTGGGTCGCACAATCCAGAATTGAGTATGAAGGTGTTGGTGTGATAATTTATGAACAATCTCTTTTTTATTGAATAATGAAACCGACACCTTTTCAGGAAATAAACGGATAAATGTCTCATTGGAAATTAGTTCTTCTCCAGCGATGTTTTGGGTGGTTTCTAGGAGTGGAAATTGGTACAACCCTTGCCAAATTCCCTTGCCTTTTCTTTCTAGTAAAACGGTCTTGTCGTCAATGGTTTGAATCACTAAAAAATTAAAATACCGTTTCTTAACCTTTGTTTTCTTGTCTTTTAAAGGCAATATATTGGTTAATTTTTTTTCTAAAGCAACACAGCTATTTGCGAAAGGACAACTTTCACATAGCGGATTCTGAGGCTTACATTGCAAGGCACCAAAGTCCATAATTGCTTGATTAAAGTTTCCTGGCTGAGAAACATCTAACAGGGATTGCGCGAGTGCTTTAAACTCCTTAATTCCTGCAGACGAGTTTGTAGGTGTATGGATGCCAAAGTATCGCGAGAGCACCCTGTAAACGTTCCCATCGACAACAGCTGTGGGTTCGTTAAAACATATGGAGGCAATTGCCGATGCTGTATAATCTCCAATTCCTTTTAATTTTATAATTTCGGAATACGAAGAGGGAAATTCACCGTTTAGCTCATAGGCAATGTGTTTGGCTGCTGCATGAAGGTTTCTTGCTCGCGAGTAGTACCCCAGGCCTTGCCACATTTTTAAAACGGTGCTTTCATCTGCTTTTGCAAGGTCGAAAACAGTAGGAAAAGTAGTCGTAAACTTTTCAAAATAAGACAAACCCTGTGCAACTCTTGTTTGTTGAAGCATCACTTCTGATAGCCAAATGAAATAAGGATTCCTACTTTTACGCCAAGGCAATTCTCTTTTGTTTTGTAAGTACCAGTATGTTAATAGGTTAGAAAAAGCCATTGTTAAGAAAAAGATTTAGTAATATTGCATTTTAAAATTCGCACAAATTTAAGCTTTAATTTTCTTGGAATTGATTAATTATCATATATTTGCATCCGCATTTTTGGAAGTAAATTAATAAAAATATAGTAAAAAAAAAGACATGACGAAAGCAGATATCGTATCAAAAATTTCAGATAAATCTGGCATTGAAAAAACAGATGTATTAGCAACTGTTGAAGCATTTATGACAGAAGTTAAAGATGCATTGGAAAATGGTGACAACGTTTATTTAAGAGGTTTTGGTAGTTTTATTATTAAAACTAGAGCCGAAAAAACTGGTAGAAATATTTCAAAAAATACGACTATTAAGATTCCTGCACACAACATACCAGCCTTTAAACCGGCTAAAATTTTTACTGAAGGAGTAAAAAACAAAGTAACTGTTAAGTAGTAAAAAAACATTAATCTAAATCTTTATTGATTTAAAAAAACATCTCGTATTATGCCAAGTGGTAAAAAAAGAAAGAGAGCTAAGATCTCTACACACAAAAGAAAGAAAAGAGCTAGAGCAAATAGACACAAGAAAAAGTAAGCTTCTGCTTACTTTTTCGTTTATTTTTTAGCGAAAAACAAAAAGTTCATTGACATTAGAAGATTTTTTTAACTGCAGAAAGCAGTAAATCTTCGCACGGTATTATTCAATACCTGACAATATTAATCCATCTACACAACAATGGTGTAGTGTTAAAACCAAATTCAGCATGAAAAGAACAGAATTAATAATTCGTACAAATTCATCTGATATTGATTTTGCCTTATTAAAAGATGGGAAACTTATTGAATTGAATAATGAAACAACTGATAACAAATTCTCTGTTGGCGATATTTTTTTAGCCAAAATAGGAAAGGTGTTAACAGGCTTGAACGCAGCATTTGTAAATGTTGGTTATCCAAAAGACGGATTTCTACATTATCATGATTTGGGTGCGCAAGTAAATTCATTAACGACATTCCTTAAGAAAGTAAGCACAGGTAAGTATAAAGAATTCACTTTGAAAAACTTCCAATTTCAGGGAGACATTCACAAAAACGGTAGTATAAACGAAGTACTAAAAACAGGTCAAAACCTGTTGGTACAAATTGTAAAAGAACCCATTTCTACAAAAGGCCCAAGATTGAGCTCAGAGCTCTCTATCGCTGGTAGATTTTTAGTTTTAGTTCCTTTTTCTAATAGAGTTTCGGTTTCTCAAAAAATAGAAGACCCAAAAGAAAAAGAACGTTTAAAAAGATTAGCAAAAAGCATAAGACCCAAAGGGTTTGGTGTTATCTTAAGAACTGTTGCCGAAGGCAAAAAAGTAGCAGAACTAGATAAAGATTTGCAGAACTCATTGGATCGTTGGAAAGCCACATGTAAGCGTATTGCGAACACAAACACTCCAACAAAAATATTGAGTGAATTAAACAGAGCATCCTCAATTCTAAGAGATGTTATGAATGAATCTTTTACAAATATTGTAACCAATGATGCATCGCTTCAAGAAGAAATAAAGGAGTATTTACAAGAAATTTATCCCGAAAAGGAAAAGATTGTAAAACTTCACACTTCTGAAGTACCAATTTTCGAGAAATACGGAATAGAAAGACAAATAAAAACATCATTTGGTAAAACAGTTTCTATGAGCAAAGGCGCTTATTTAGTTATTGAACACACAGAAGCTTTACACGTTATAGACGTGAATAGTGGAAATCGTTCAAACAAAGCAGGCTCTCAAGAAGACACTGCATTGGAAGTAAATTTAATTGCTGCATCTGAAGTAGCACGACAGTTACAACTGCGTGATATGGGAGGAATTATAGTCGTTGATTTTATTGATTTGCATTCGGCCGAAAATAGAAACAAACTCTATCAGCATTTAAAAGAAGAAATGTCTTTTGATAGAACAAAGCATAAGATTCTACCTCCAAGTAAATTTGGTTTGATACAAATTACAAGACAAAGGGTTAGACCCGAGTTGAGTATAAAAACTACCGAAACAAACCCAAATAAAAATGGAGAAGTAGAAGCACCAATTGTGCTGTTAGATAAGATAGAAGCAGACTTAGAAAAGTTTGTTTTGAATAAGAAAAATAAAAAGACAAGCCTACATGTGCACCCTTTTATTGCTGCTTATTTAACAAAAGGAGTATCATCAATTCGTTTTAAATGGTACTTAAAACATAAAAAGTGGATTACAATTATACCTAGAGACGCTTACACCTACTTACATTTTAGATTTAAAGCTGTAAAAAGCTAACAACAATCTTTAAAGTAAAGGCAATAATTTTTTATCAAAAAAAAACCCGCAACTTACCTTGCGGGTTTTTTTATTTTACAAGAACACGAAATCCTTATTTCTTATACTTTAAAACTTTGCTTCGTCCTTTTTTAAAAATTTGATTGCTATTCCCTTTGCCTTTTCTCAATTCTTTTTGAACCTCAGCGGGAAGCTGAATCGTCTCTTGACAATCTATCGAACAAGTATTTTCCATTTTCTCTGAACAGGCATCACATTGAATAAATAATAAATGACAACCTTCATTTGCACAGTTGGTATGTGTATTACAAGCAGCCCCACATTGATGACAATTTGAAACAACATCCGCTGTGATTTTTTCTGCTCTTCGATGATCGAATACAAAATTCTTGCCAATAAACTTATTTTCAACACCCGCTGCTTGTACTTGACGGGTGTACTCTATAATGCCGCCTTCCAACTGAAAAACATTCTTAAACCCCTTGTGTTTGTAATATGCAGATGCTTTTTCACATCGGATTCCACCTGTACAATACATCAATAAGTTTTTGTCTTCTTTATGATCTTTTAAATCTTCTTCAATAATGTCTAAAGAATCTCTAAAAGTATCTACATCCGGAGTTACCGCCCCTTCAAAATAACCAATTTCACTTTCGTAATGATTGCGCATATCCACACAAACCGTATTAGGATTTGCCAACATATCATTGAATTCCACTGCATTTAAATGAATCCCAATATCTGTAACATCAAAAGTAGCATCTTCCAAACCGTCGGCAACAATTTTGTCCCGCACTTTTACCTTCAATTTTAAAAAGGATTTATTATGTTGCTCTATGGCAATATTCAAACGAATGTCTTTTAAAAATGAAATGGTATCTAATTGATCTTTGAGTGCGAATAAATTTTCTGAAGGCACTGATAGTTGCGCATTGATCCATTCATAAGAAACATAAATTCTACCCAAAACATCCAGAGCATTCCATTCTAAAAACAATTTATCTCGAAGTAATTGTGGGTTTTCTATCTTATGGTATTGATAGAATGAAATGGTGAGCCGGTCTTTCCCTGCCTCATCAATTAGCGCAGCTCGTTCTTGCGCGCTTAACTTATTGTACAGTTGCATGCTATACTTTTTTTAGTTAATCGTTATTTAATGTTACAAAACTAAGGTTTTTAGACAGTAAATCCACAAATCAAACAAATTATTAATGCTTCCAAGAAAGCAACGGTTTAAAAATCATATCTTTTTTAAAGTTTAATTTTAAACAGCAGAATTCTATGTAGATTAATTTTAAACTTTAGTTGATTTATAACACTTTAAGGAATTTAAATCGTATTTTTTTTTAGCATCTTTGCAAGAGTAAAACAATCAAATTATTTTTCCTGTAAGAACAGGACACTAAAAGAATTTCTTATGAAAGTAGCTATTGTAGGCGCAACTGGCATGGTTGGCACCGTTATGTTAAAAGTCTTAGAAGAACGTAATTTACCCATAACAGCATTGATTCCTGTAGCCTCAGCTCGTTCAGCAGGAAAGAAATTAAGCTACAAAGGAACCGACTATACCGTGGTTACTTTAGCCGATGCGCTAAAAATGAGCCCCGATGTGGCTTTGTTCTCTGCTGGCGGAGAAACTTCATTGGAATGGGCTCCAAAATTTGCTGCTGTTGGCACCACCGTAATTGACAATTCATCTGCCTGGAGAATGGATCCCACTAAAAAATTGGTTGTTCCAGAAATTAATGGGGATGTATTAACCGCAGCAGATAAAATTATTGCAAATCCAAATTGCTCAACCATTCAATTGGTAATGGCATTAGGACCTTTGCACAAAAAATACACGATGAAACGAGTAGTCGTCTCTACCTACCAATCTGTATCTGGATCTGGTATCAAAGCGGTGCAACAATTGGACAATGAAGAAGCTGGCATTGAAGGTGCCATGGCATATCCGCACAAGATTGGAAGAAATGCATTGCCACATTGTGATGTTTTTTTAGAAAATGGATATACAAAAGAGGAAATGAAATTGGTAAAAGAGCCTAAGAAAATTTTACGTGACGATTCTTTTTCAGTAACCGCAACTGCCGTAAGAATACCAACTTCTGGAGGACATTCTGAAGCTGTTAATGTGCAATTTAAAAATGATTTTGATCTAACAGAAGTACGTCAAATATTATCAAACACCCCAGGTGTTATTGTGCAAGACGATTTGGCAAACAATGTATATCCGATGGCCATAAACGCTCATGATAAAGACGAAGTATTTGTTGGACGAATTCGAAGAGATGAATCTCAAGAAAATAGCTTAAATTTGTGGATCGTTGCAGACAACCTTAGAAAAGGTGCTGCCACCAATACAGTTCAAATTGCCGAATATTTAATTGCAAATAATTTGGTTTAATCCACCCTTTTTAATGGCAACATTTTACGATCTAAACATAAAAGAAATAACACAAGAAACCGCTGATGCGGTTTCTGTAGTATTTACCATTCCTGAAAACTTAACCGATAAGTTTCATTTTTCTGCGGGACAATACATTACGCTCCAAAAAGAAATTGACAACAGGATGATTCGACGTGCCTATTCTATTTGTTCTTCATCAGCAAGCGGTGAAGTTAGAGTGGCAATTAAAGCGGTTGAAAAGGGTGTTTTTTCAACCTACGCTACCAACCATTTAAAAGTGGGTGATGCACTCGAAGTTGCTGCACCAGAAGGACGTTTTTTATTAGAGCCAAAAGCGAATAAAAATTACATTGGATTTGCGGCAGGTTCTGGAATTACACCTATTTTATCCATGCTCAAAACAGTTTTAGAAACTGAACCAACAGCAACATTTACATTGATATATGGAAATAAATCGATTGCAGATACCATGTTCTTCGACGCTTTAAACAGTTTGAAAGAAATTTATTCAGAACGATTAAACCTCCACTATATCTTCAGTAGAGCGGACGTAAAGAATGCTTTGCGTGGTAGAATCAATGAAAGTGTAACAGATTTTTTTATAAAAAGCAGGTACAAGGAAACTTCATTTGATGCGGCCTATTTATGCGGTCCAGAACCAATGATTAAAGAAGTCTCGAAAACACTTGCTAAAAATAATATTTCAAAAGAAAACATCCACTTCGAACTTTTTACCATTACCGAAGATGAAGAAAGTACTGAACAGGTAAAAGAAGGAGTTACCGAAATTACTGTTCTTTTAGATGATGAAAAATCAACTTTTACGATGGAACAAACAGATGATATTCTGGCGGCCAGTTTGCGAAACGACCTGGACGCTCCTTACTCATGTCAAGGAGGTGTTTGTAGTTCTTGTTTGTGTAAAGTTATCGAAGGAAAGGCTTTTATGGTTAAAAATGCTATTTTATCAGAAAGTGAAATCGCCGATGGATTTATTTTAGCTTGTCAGGCCCACCCAACAACATCAAAAATTACCATTGACTTTGATGATGTATAATACAACATCATAAAAAATTTGTTGAAATTTGTTGTGTCTTCAGTGATAGAAATGGCCCCTCAAGAACTAAAATATTATTCCTATTTTTAACCAATGGATATTTACGATTTTAAAAATGCTTTTCTAATTGGATTCTTCATGGCCTTCATGATTGGTCCCGTTTTTTTTGTACTCATCCAAACCAGTATTTTAAAAGGTGCAAGAGCTGCTATTGTTTTTGATTTGGGAGTTCTTTTAGGAGATGTTTCTTTTATCTTAATTGCTTATTACGGGAGTCGATCTCTATTAGAAAAAATAAAAGATGATCCAAGACTCTTCTTTATTGGAGGGTTGGTTTTAGTGCTCTATGGGCTCATTACTTACTTAGAGAAAGAAGGGAAAGAAGAAGCCCTAGAAACGGATAATACCGTCACCATTCCGCTTAAAAATAATTACCTAAAAGGTTTTTTTAAAGGTTTCTTTTTAAACTTTGTAAATGTAGGTGTTTTGGCATTCTGGCTTGGCATTGTCTTGGTGATTGGACCTACTTTAAAAATGGATCAAACCGCTATTTTCTGGTACTTTGGAACAATTTTAATTGCCTACTTTCTTACAGATTTGGGAAAGATTTTTTTGGCCAAACAATTAAAAAGTAAAATGACGCCATCGGTAATTTATCGCACAAAAAAAATTATGGGTATCATCTTAATTGTTTGTGGTGTATTTTTAATGCTACAAGGATTTATTCCGAATGAAAAAATCGATGGGCTCATTCAAATTGGCGACTAAAAAAAAGCGAAGTTTTTGCCTCGCTTTTTTATTTCTTTTTTCTTAAAAATAGAATTATTTTTCGAATTACTCCACCTCAAAAATGTTATTATCATCATTAATATCTGCCATGAGTTTACTACCATCAATGACTACTGATTTTATTGTTTTGGAGGTTTTAAAACGGTACGTTGGATGTGCCCAAGCCCAATCTTCTAGGACCGTTGCAGATGTTGGTTTATTCCCTCGCATTACTCTTAATGGAATATTATACCTTTCTGTAGATCCATCAATATAAGTAACCTCAACATCGACAGGCATTGGCATTTGACCAATTCTCTCGAGTGTAACTTCCGTTCCATTTACGGATTTAACCCCGTAGTCAATGGTGTGCGTGGTTTGAATCCATTCATTTAAATACCAGTCTAAATGAATTCCAGAAACTTTTTCCATCGTTCGTTTGATATCGTTGGGTGTTGGATGTTTAAAACTAAAGTCTGCAAAGTACTTTTTCAATCCTTTCGCAACATTCTCTGCACCAATTATATATTCGAGTTGCGACAAAAACATACTTCCTTTTCCATAACTCCCCACACTATATGCTGCATTGGTATTGTATCGATCTGCATGGGTTGTTAAAGGTTCTTCTAAACCACTTTTTGTAATATAATTATAGCCTCTGTAAGGGCCTGCATTGGGATTTTTCCCTTCCGAATTCTTCAAAATTTCTGCAGAAGCTTTGTTTGATATGTAGGAAGTAAATCCTTCGTCCATCCAGGGGTGTAAGCTTTCGTTGGAAGCCAATAAAAACTGAAACCAAGTGTGTGCCAATTCGTGTGCAGTAACTCCAAATAGACTTCCATATTTTCTTTTCCCAGTAATTAAAGTGGCCATGGCATATTCCATTCCGCCATCTCCCCCTTGAATTACAGAGTATTGTTTGTAAGGATACTGTCCAATGTGCTCACTAAAATAAGTCATTAAAGCAGCTGTTGGTTTTTGTAAGTCTTTCCAATTTTTTAAATATGCTGGTGCTAAATTTTTCTTGTACAAGAAGTGTAAATCAATTCCGTTGTCCATTTTTAACACATCATGCAAATAGTCCGGATCAGCAGCCCAAACAAAATCGTGTACTTTTGGTGCTTTAAAATGCCAAGTCAATTTATCTGAGGATGGTAGGGTTAACGGTTTTGAAGCCTCCTCATAACCATGTCCAACTTCTTGCGGATTTTGTAAATATCCTGTTCCACCAACGACATAATTTTTATCGATGGTTAATTTGACATCAAAATTACCCCAAACTCCATGAAACTCGCGTGCTATATAAGGTGGTGTATGCCATCCTTGAAAGTCATACTCCGCCATTTTTGGATACCATTGTGCCATTGAAAGTGCGACACCTTCTTTGTTATTTCTTCCAGAACGACGAATTTGTACAGGAATTTGCGCTTCAAAAACCATGTCGAAAGTGACCGTCTCTCCAGATTTAATGGGTGTCTCCAAAGTAACTTCTAAAATAGTCCCTACCGTTTCAAAAGCAACAGAAACACCATTCTGTTGTAAAGAATTTACCTTAATATACCCTATTTCATCCGGCTGTAATTTACTAATTCTGTCTCCAACCCTTCGGTCTGGATCTTTAATATTTAAAGATCGAATGTCCATTTGAGAGCCGGGTTGAAAAGCATTAAAATACAAGTGATAAAAAACTTTGGTCAATTCGTCTGGCGAATTGTTGGTGTATACTGCCTTCTGAGTTCCTTGGTATTGGTAGTTGTTCACATCCACATCAATATTCATTGAATAATCAATATGTTGCTGCCAATAAGAAGCAGTTTCTGAAGTGGCGGATTGTTTGTAAACGACCTCTTGTGTTTGCTTACAAGAAGTCATAGTCAAGGCCATAAAAGCAACTAATAATAATTTTTTCATTTTCTTACGATTTATATACTTCTTTTTTTTTGATTTCGCTGAATCGAACTAAATACGGTTCGGGATTATTTTTTCCCATTCACAATTTGATCTGCCATCTTTAAAGCATTGTATGCATTTACGATACGCCCTGAAACAGATAAATCTGAAAATGATACTTTGTCTCCTGTTGGATTTTCTCTTGATTGCGATCCTGGTTTGATGACTTCAAAATTAATTTTTACGCCCGAATTCATCAAAATATGTTTTACTTGACTTGCCGATAACTGAGGATAGTAGGAACGAACTAGTGCAGCAACACCTGCAGCGGAAGGTGCGGCCATAGAGGTTCCACTATTGGGTGCATAGGTGTCTTTTGGCATGGTTGCATAGATGTCAACCCCTGGTGCAAATATATCTACATTTACCTTCCCATAGTTGGAAAAGTTTGCAGGTAAATTTTCATTATAATTGAGGCTCATTGCGCCAACAGTTAAAACATTGTCTGAGATTTCATTGATGAAATCGGGAGCATCTGTTGGAAAAGTCGCTTCAACATCAATATTTGCCCCATCATTACCGGCAGCATTTACTAATAAAACATCTTTTTTGGCAGCATAACGAATGGCTTCTAATACCCATTCCATATTGGGTGATTGTCCTTTACCAAAACTCATATTAATTACTTTTGCCCCATTATCTACTGCATATCGAATTCCCAATGCCACATCTTTGTCGTGCTCGTCTCCATCTGGCACCACTCTTACTGCCATAATTTTTACATTTTTGGCTACCCCATTTACACCTTTGTCGTTGTTTCTTGATGCTGCTACAATTCCAGCTACATGAGTACCATGGCTTTCTAAATCTTTTAAACCAATCACATTATTGTTTCCATAATCGGTGTCGGTAATGTCGTATAAATCATCGCCCATGGTTTGACGTGCGTCAAAATCTAAATCGAAATGCTTTGTTCTTTCAACACCAGCCATATAGTCTAACAGCCCTTTTTGATAATCTAAAAGACTTGCTTCGGTCATTCCTCTATTTAAAATATTGACAACATCGGCAATTTGTTCAGCAACTTTTGGATCTCCTGGCTTTACTACTTTTAAGTCTTCTAAGGTGAAATTCTCTTTTCCAAGGAAGGTTTTTACAGCGTTAAAACTTTCTCTAAGTTGATTCAATCGTTGCTTGGTATTGTTTAAATTTTCTTTTTCCTTTGCTTTTCTATCTGCAGCTTTAGAAAATGCTGCTTTGTCCTTTAAAAATTGAGCAAATGCCGCTTGTTCAGCTTCTGGAATCTCGGAAGCTGTTTTATCGCCATACTTTTCCATCCCTCTTTTAACAATTCTAGTAATTTCTAATTGATCGGAATTTACAATACGACCATCTTTGCTTCCAATAAAATTCCAGCCATGAATATCATCAACGTAACCATTCTGATCATCATCAATATTATTGCCTGCAATTTCATTTGGATTTACCCAAGCTACTTCTTTTAAATCTTCATGAGATACATCTACCCCAGAATCTGCGATCCCCACAATTACTTCTTGCCCTTTTTTGCCCTCTAAAAACTGATATGCTTTTGCGATACTCATTCCTGGAATAGAGTCTTTTTCTAAATCTGCATGACTCCAGCGATGAGTCTCATCTTCGGACAAAGCTGCTTTCTTAGCAGTAACATTGATAGTGTTTACGGTTCCACTAGGAACAGGTATAGCGGTAATAGGTGTTTTACAGCTTGATAAGATAGAAACAGCTATTGCTGTATAAAAAATAGATTTTAATGTGCTCATAATAGTATTAATTAAATAGGTCTGTGAATTTATGGGTTTGATGGAGTCGTACTCCTTTTTCTGTATGTTTTACAGTACAAAGCTCGTTGTAAGCATCGTGCTCTAAAAAAAGATAATAATTTTTGTCTGCGGCTTCCTTTAAAAAAGCGGCTTTTTCAGTGATTGTTAGTAGGGGTCTTGTGTCATACCCCATTACATATGGCAATGGAATGTGGCCAACAGTAGGAAGTAAATCGGCCATAAAAACGATGGTTTTGTCTTGGTATGTGATTTTTGGCAACATTTGTTTTTCAGTATGCCCGTCCATCAATAGAACGTCAAATCCTATTTGGTCTTTGGCATTCTGTTGGATAAAATTTAACTGCCCATTTTGTTTGATTGGGAGAATATTTTCCGTTAAAAAAGACGCTTTTTCTCTTGGATTTGGTTCCGTTGCCCAATTCCAATGGGCTTCATTCGACCAAACTTTTGCATTTTTAAAGGCAGGTTGCAAGAGTGTTTTTGCTTGGTTAAACTCAATAACTCCACCACAGTGATCAAAGTGTAAATGGGTTAAAAAAACATCGGTAATAGCATCTCTGTGAAAACCATGTTTTGCCAAAGAAGCGTCTAAGGAGAAATCTCCAAATAAATAATAATATCCAAAAAACTTTTGAGATTGTTTGTTTCCCAAACCGGTATCAATTAAAGTCAATCGATCGCCATCTTCTATAAGTAGACAACGCATGCTCATGTCTATTAGGTTGTTTGCGTCTGCAGGATTTGTTTTTTGCCAAATCGTTTTAGGCACAACACCAAACATAGCACCTCCGTCTAACTTAAAATTTCCTGTTTCTATTGGGTACAATTTCATCCACAACAAATATGCAGAAAAAACGCCACTTTTTTGCTAATAAAATGTGAAATATTGAAAGCATAGCGTGTTTTATAATTCGTTCTTACTAATTGAATTGCAGCATAAAAGAAACCGTACTTAAAAGCATATTACAAAAAAAACGCTTCAAGAAATTGAAGCGTTTTTGAGGTGTCGAGCACACCTCATTAACACAAAATTACATAACATCAAAAAACCCCAAACAACTGAAAAAACAAGGTAAACTCAATGTTTATAAAGGATTAACAAAGGTACCCATATTTATTTAGTTTGCAATAGTTTTAATTAATTTGTATTTCACCGTACAAATACAATACAATAACTTATATTTATACTTTCAAAAAACAAGGTTTTCATGGCATCAGTTAATTTTTTATATCGTTCAACAAAAGAAAAGTCAAACTTAAATTTAAGGCTGCTTTATAGATATAACAGTAAAGACTATGTTTTTGGAGTAAAAACAAAAGTTGAGGTTTCAGAATATTATTGGAACAAACAACATAAAAAGAAATCCAAAGATATTGATATCACAAATCAACAAACAGAAATCAATAATGAACTCAATAAAATTGAAAACCATGTTTTAAGTTCTTTCAATGCTGTAAGTATTGAAACCATAAATAAAGCGTGGTTACAAACTCAAATTGAAAATTATTACAATCCAATAGAAGATATACATATACCAACTAATCTAATTGAGTATATTGACTTTTATCTTGATTACAGAAAAAATGAGATAACAGAAACAAACAAAAGCAAATGCAGGGTTATAAAAAATAAGCTTATTAAGTATGAAGCCTTCTTAAAAAAGAAAATATTAATCAAAAATATAAATGATAGTTTTAAGAATGAGTTTGTGAACTATCAAAAAGAAAGGATGTATTCTCAAAACACAATTCAAAGAGAATTTGTAAATATTAAGACTTTTTGTAAACACGCACGATATTTAGGGCTTGAAACTCATCCGCAATTAGACAGCTTGAGAATAGACAGGCAAAAAGTTGAAAAAATATACTTAACCTATGAAGACTTAACTAAAATAGAGAATATCAGTAAAAGGCAGTTAACTGAGAATTTAGACAATGCAAAAGATTGGTTAGTTATAAGTTGTCATACGGGACAGAGGGTTTCTGATTTTATGCGTTTTACTGATGACCATATACGAACTGAAAACGGCAAACATTTACTTGAGTTCACTCAAAAGAAAACAGGTAAGAATATGACAATAGCATTACACCCAAAAGTTATAGAAATACTCAATAAAAGAAACGGAAAATTCCCTTATCCAATCTCAGATCAAAAGTATAATGACTTAATAAAAAAAGTTTGTGAGCTTGCAGAAATTAATGAACTAACCGAAGGTAGTAAGTTAGTAGAAACCGAGACTGATAGTAAAGTATACCGTAAAAAATCAGGGATATATAAAAAATATGAGCTAGTGACCTCTCACATAGGTAGACGAAGCTTTGCTACTAATTTTTATGGTGAAATACCTACAAGTTTTCTAATTTATATGACGGGTCACAGCACTGAAGCTATGTTCTTGAACTATATTGGAAAAAGTAACAAGGATATCGCTCTAGAAATGGCTAAATATTTTTAATGTAGCTAATTTAGATAACCATTTTTTTAAGATTAATTTATGGTAACTTTATTTCGTAAATTATGGAATAGTAGACTTAAATATAAATTTAATATGTGTGAAAATTTCAACTCAATAACTTTGAAAGAATCCAAAAAGAACTTCATCTCTCTTGGATATTACATGGATAACAATGACGGAAAATAAGAGGTCCCCAGGCTCTAGAAAATAAGCTGTACTCCTTGGAGAGTATCGCACTGATAAATAATCCTAGAACTGAGAATGATAAACCCAAGAGAGAAAAGCTAATTCATTTTATCAAAACACTGACTGGTAAAGGAACATTTACAAAACAAGATATTGAGACCGAGTTCAAATCAGTATCTCCAGTTATGGTGTGTAGTAATGAGGCTATACTTTTAGTACTAAAGGAGTTTGCAACAATAACCTATGACAAACGCAAGAAACAATATAAAGTGGGTAAAAACTCAAATAGTATTGTTCTTATAAAATAGGTAAACCTTTTTACCCATTTTGTATCAGTGGATAAGAGGTAATACCTAATCCGATTTAAGTAAGCTAAACAAATCACTGATAATTCAAGCAGCTGCTATGAACTGATATTTAGTTCGCTAGGAGATTGTTTAGTGTGTTGTGAGTACTATATCTCTTCAGGCTCCCCTGGCTCAAACACAATCGTGTTCTTCTGTCCTGGTAGTGGCTTGTAATGTTGAAACAAAACACCTGTTACCTGAACATTACAGATGCAAAATACCTTTATGAATTCTCAGATACTCACATATAAAAGTATCTTACTAGTTTAATATCATAAAGCTGACAGATTACGGACAGTTTCATAGAATCATAATACTAAACAATCTCCTAGCAAACTATAAATCATAATGTTACAGTCAATTATTTTATTAGTAGTTTTTTATGAGTTAGGTGTTTAACACTCCCGTTTTTATATCCACTAATTGTCAGAATATAGTTTCCAGATGTTAGCTTGCTTAGATTCAACTCCTCTTTAGTCATTCCCTTATTGTTGTTTATATTTCTTCTCCAAACAAGTCTCCCCTGTATGTCATAAATATTAACTACGGTTGCCTCCATCAACTCTGGAGAGTAGAAGTCTAGATTAACGAATTGACTCGCAGGGTTTGGATACATGTTCAAAAGCGTTAACTGATCACTTTGAAATGGAGATTCAATGGACTCTAAGCTCTCTTTATTTAGGATTGCATTCAGCTTATCTCCTTGGGTAGTCCCTACAACTGCGTTCTCAATATCAAATTCACTCTCTTGATCAGACCTAGTTAAGATCTTAGTTTTTGTATTGGCAATGATATTATTATTGAAGCTATACAGCATGACAACCTTAGCGTTATCTTGCAAATAATCTAAGCGCTCTATGTTTGACAAGTCATCTGATATGCTGTAGATAAAATCTTTATCAAATGCCAATTGGATTCCACCAATATCAAAATCTGAGGTTACGTATAAGTCACTCCCTTCCCAAGTAAAAACAGCATCACCTATGGAATTATTACTAAAATAATTTATGGTTCCTGTAGGTTGCCTTCCACTTTCCCCTCCAGGGTTTAGTATAAGATCTACCGTCCCTACAATATCTAAAACATTTATGGTCTCGTCATTGTTCACGTCGGCAGCAACAAAAATAAAGGGACTTGGATTGTTTCCTAAAATATAGTCAACGTCTTGGACTAAATCCAGTACATCCACATCAAAATCTCCATTGCTATCACCTAATTCAGAGGTCAGTGGAACAGAAGAAACCGTACTCGAATAATCCGTCTCTTCAAAACTAGTTCTTAAGATTTTATACTTATAGAAATACGTTTGTTCTTGCTCTACATCAAAGTCTGTAAAATAAACCCCCGTAGTGCTATCATCAGTATCCTCAATAATGAGTGATTCATTCAGCTTAACAACATCAGACTCGTTACCGTCAACATCTATCTGATAACGGTACATGTTATACCCTAAAACATCATCCAAAACATCAGAAGAGGGGGCAACCCACTCTAAATCGATCTTACCCAAACCAGGAGTCGCAAACCATCCTGCTGAAGCGGAACCAGCGGATTGTAACAGAAAATTAAATCTAGTATCCTCCACAGGAATCTTAAAGTAATCTAGATCCTGAGCATCTTGAACTCTGATTCTATTGATCCCATCTGCAGCGCCAATACCAATCTCGTGATTTACTGTATAAATCTTACCGTCGGAAGACCAAGTTCCTTCTTCAGAAATAATTTTTTGAGTGTAAGGAATATTGACGCCATAGGAAACTCGCGGGGTAACAGAGGTATCCATCGCTCTATTAAAATAAACTTTGAATTCATGCTCTCCAACTCCAACAGGATCCATTAGAGCGTATTCATCTTGTGCATCTTTACCATTAACAAGTACCTTCCA
>Ga0213863_10000676_pt1 | contig 25353 bp, 25 predicted proteins | sample PICome_8_FD_160128 | JGI IMG/M metagenome (GOLD analysis project Ga0213863, IMG submission 160128) | Coastal seawater microbial communities near Pivers Island, North Carolina, United States - PICO497 | ecosystem: Environmental > Aquatic > Marine > Coastal | place: USA: North Carolina... | reverse complement strand
TCAGCTGTTGGCTTGTTAACAGTCATTTACGGATATTTTGTCAAAGCCTTGATTAGGATGGTTTTAATCTCTCGCTCGAAAGAATGAGGACAGGGCCGTGATTGCTGCCCTGTGGCTGCTGTTGGTTTTGGGTTGATACATTACGGGATAGTTTGGTTTGGCTGACACTTTTGTCGCACACACACCTGATAATGAGACTTCAGGACCACCTTTGTTTAGTGTTGGTTTAAACGTTGGAGAGCCAAATGAAAGTATTGTTCTGGTTATCACAGGTGGCGTTGGTCTGCTCTGCGCTTTACTTCTCACCCCTGCTTTCACCTGTTATCTCAAATAGCTGGAGCATCGAGGAGTGGTCGGTTCGTCAGAACGAGTACAAAGACTGCCTTACCCTTAAGCGGCCTGAGGGACATAGCTACGAAAAACGGCGCCGATCCTGCAGTAAAGAGGCATACGGGCTACCGTCTTTTGAGTTTCCTGATGGGAAACTTAAAGAAGTCATTGACTATAACGTGGAGACTTTTGGTACGAATTTTCGGCCATAGACCACTTCAACTATTGGGTGCTAACTGATAGTCGTACCGTATGCTGCCATACTAACTGGGTATGCAAGTTAACCGAAAATGCTGAGGTTTTTTTAGGTGAAATATCTATTCGTACTCTGCTTTGCTATTTCCCTCAGCGCCATTGCTGAAGTACCCAACGATGCCGTTCAGTTCAAACTCAAGCGCATCTCAGATGGCGACACAGTCGTCACCACCGAAGATACCCGCATTCGCCTATGGGGCATTGACACGCCTGAAAGAGACCAGCGTTATGGCTCTGATGCCACGGCGGCTCTGACGGAGATGCTTAACAATCAGCAGCTGTACTTAGAAACCAAAGACGTTGATAGATATGGCAGAACCGTAGGCGTTATCTACACTGCTGATGGCGATGAAATAAATCTTGAGATGGTCTGTGATGGTCATGCGTGGTGGTATGAGCGTTACGCTAAGAGAGCGACTGATTACAAACAGTGTCAGGAAGACGCTCAGAAGAACAAGCTTGGTCTATGGGCTGATGAGGAGCCTATAGCGCCATGGGTTTGGAGGAGAAGGTGATTCAAAAGTCAGCTGTCTGGTTGTTAGATTTGATTTTTGGTTCCCTGACGATAGTCGGCATCTTCATTTTCTTTGCAACAATAGTGGATCTAATTTTGTCGCCCCTAATCTTTATTTGGACTGGCGAACTGGAGTCTGTAGTGAGCAAAGCAATTATCAATTGTTTTTATTTCGTTGAAGAGGCTCTGAAACTTACGCAGTCTTTGGTAAGTGTTACGTCAGCGACAGGTCTTAAGGGGCTAGACTTGATGACTAACAATTTGTGGGAATGGCAGCAGAGTTTTTATGGTCGTTTAAAAATATTATCGATTGGTTCGCTAGGGGCAGCCTCAGAAGCAACTACATTGCCACACACACTTGTTGGTCAAAAAAACGCTGCCACTCAGATGTCCCTATGACGTCTGAGTGGCAGTACTGAAGGGTTGGCTACTGTTTTGCGTAGCCCTTTAGGATTTGAATTTGAGACGTATTGACGACGGTTCTCATGCCACCAACTTCTTCATTGAATTTAGCAAAGGCAGGATGTGCAAGGAGTTTTTCACTTATTGTGTTCACCTCTGGGATTGTTCTGCCACCTGTCCAAACCCAATGAGTGAACTTGTCTCGACCAAAGTAGATGGCACCAAGACCATAGGATCGTAGATCTATATCTTTTGAAGCTGCCTTCATCATTTTTCCATATGCAGCAGCATATGCAGCCTGATCTTGAGGCTTCACGATGATGTCAAACTTTGAAAAGACAGAGTCTTGAGTCCAGTCGTTTTCGTCTACCGCTGCAGGACCCATGTACTGTGTCGTTGGGATCGTCCCTGCTGCAGCCAAGTCCTGCAGAAACTGAATGCCACTTGGACACGATCGCATTATTTCAGCTGCTTTCGCCTGATCTGCAGAGTTTTGGAAGGTGTTTATAACGAAGTGGGTAGAGCTATATCCCCCGTTAAATACTTCCTGTGACAAAGCCACATCAGCAGGATATTGCTTCCCGCAGTCAGATGCCCAAAAGCGGTCCATTGACGCTACCAAAGCACCGGGATCAGCTACCTGAAGGTGATAGAACGCATAATAAGGTCCGTTATCTGTATGGTCCTCTGCGAAAGCGTTGGTAGAGAACAGAATTACGGTTAAGAGAGCTAGTATTTTCATTTTCATTCCTCGTTTGCATTTATTCGGAAACTCGCTGCTACTTAAATGCATCGCATTCATAGCAACTCAAGTATGTGCAAAAATCACTTAATCGCCATTAAACTTTTGTGACAAAAACGATCAAAAAATAACCAATATTGGTCTATGCATTACGAGTAGAGACACCTGAAAGTATTGGTTTTTCTGTGTATAAGGACCTAGAAAAAATAGCAGTGAACGTAATGCCGTCGATAAGCATTTGTTGTTTGAGTAGCGTTATCAGTGGCGTTGGATCAATAACTTATTCGCCGCCACCGCCACCACCATCACCACCATCAGCAAATGTGCCGGAGTCGCCAGTATACGAACCGTCCTCATGGAATTGTCCTGAACCACCGCTCATCCAAATTACAGAGCCATCAGACGACACGTCACCCTTGTACTGGCGATCACCGCACCGCTTGCACACGATATAAGCCTTGCCCTCTGATAGATCAGCCGCATGATCTTGGCTAAACGCATGGTTCATACTGCCGCAGACTTTACATCTTCCGAAAAAAGCAATGATCCCTGCTACAACCACACCTAACGCAAGACAAATTAGGACTATTTCCATAAAACGCACCTCAGCGATTGCATCACTTAACTGATTCAAAGCTTCTTAGAAGTCATACTAGAGCCTAAGGACAGATTCGGCACGTCAAGGCGTCACAATTAACGCTTTAGCTGGGCAATGTTGCTGATTGGCTATCTAAGCTCTGTCGTTTCATGCAGCGCTATGGGCGGGTGATAAGAGGAAGCTCCAAGATGAGATTAGCATTGATTATTGCTTTGGTTTTTTTTATGCCGGTTGCGCATGGGCATGACGGTAAAGTTCTGTGCGAAAGCATGGGCAACCTTGCGGGTGTTGTGATGAAAGCGCGCCAAAAAGGGATGCCCATGACTGCGGTTATGGAGAATATAATGTCGATGTCGGCGGGAAGTCCTAGAAAAATGGCAAGCCTAACTGAGAATATGGTGATTGCCGCTTACGAAAAGCCACAATACGGCATAGCAGGCAAGGCTGATGCAGTGCAGCGTTTCAGGAATGAATGGGAGCTTAAGTGCTTCAGAGAGTTTTAGGGCGGCGATAGTTCCAAACCTTTAGCCAATGGCTAGTGGTGGCTTTTTTGGTGTATCCCTGACGCTTAATCGGTAACACCTTGACCGTGTCTGCTTGAGTAGTCCTACGATGTCACAATTAACGCTTTAGTTGGACCACGTTATCCAGTGTTGAGGCATCGACGATAAATCTACTGAAGATTTCCTGCTGATCTTCGTAAAGTTGAGCAAGCAATTCAGGATCATCCTTATAGCCGTGAATGTCATAAACACGTTCCATCACCGTATTATTTGTATCACCTTTTTCCCAACCAGCGATGGCGTGCTTGTTATCTTCAGAGATACGTATGCGCCGTGACATACGCAACCACGTGTGCCTAAAGCCGTGACTCTTGAGATGCACTTCAAAGCCAAGCAGTGATCTAAGCCGTTTGTTTAGCGTGGTTGAAGGACTGTTTTCATCGATGCTATTCATCCAAGCAATCGTCGCAGGTAGATGCTCTTTGATGACTTCCAAGCCCAAGACAACAGGAACAACTCTGGGTCTAGCCGGTGTCTTCGTTATGTTTACGTCACCGCCTCTAAAGATTACATGAGGGTACTTCGCATCAAGGAATACGTCTTTCTCTACACGCAGTCTTTGCAGCTCACGACACCCAAGGCCAGCGTGCATCATTAACAACATTGCGGTGTTCTTAGGATCAGGTTGTTTATAGATCCATTGGTTGAAACAAACACGCAATTCATCGTCACTAAGGACACGACCCTGCACAGGCTTGGTTGGTTTCGGCATTTGGAAGTTATTTTGTTTGCCAGATATCTGCAGACTTGCACCCCACTTGAGCCGTGGTACGTGTCTAATAGCAGCTATAAACTCAGTCAGCTCACGCTCAATCGACTGCGCTTTAATCGTTGGATTGTCCTGCCGCTTGCCATAAATAAAGTTTTGAATACGGTCCAATGCTTCATCTTCAGTCTCATTCGAGATTATAAAGTCGCCGGTGTACTTCAGCACTCGTTCAAACCGTTGTTGCTTCTTCCTACCATCCCCTTGTGAAATATCAATCGCAGAGTCAGAGACGTACTGCTTCCAAGCTTCTCGCATGGTCCAAGACTTTCTAATGGTTGGCAGATGTTGCACGGCTTTCCAAGCATCGACATAAACCTGCTGTTGAAACGTTAGCTTCTCACCACGTTGCTCCGCATCGCCCGCATCCTCAACTTCTGGTATCGCCTGTTCGGCCAGATCGAGTTTATCAGGAACAATCACAGCACCACTATCCATTGCTCGCTGCCATTGTTCTTCGGTGTACTGGCTCTCAGGAACATGAGCGTATTCGCCAGCCTTTAACTTCCGTTGACGCAGTACTTCTTCAACCGCCATCTTCAGTTCAGATTCGGAGAACGCATTGGGATCGCTGTTGGAGGCTGTTTTTACTCTTAGGTCATAGAGGCGTGTGGCTTCGTCCATTGCCCTGTGAAGCTCACTATCAGTGCAGGACCTAGTAAGACCGAGCTCTTTAGAAAATTGCTTAGGATGGCTTGGGTACGCCTTGAGAAGGGGCGTTGGGAAGTCACGAACGTAACGATAATCACCGTTGCTACGCTCGCTGAGGTAACGCATTTTACGTTTCATTGAGGCTGTTCCTGACAGGATTCCTGACAAAAACTAGCCCTATGATAACCGCAAGTCAATATCTATGCGGCCTTCAGGTTATTGTATGGTGCGGAAGGGGGGACTTGAACCCCCACAGCCATAGGCCACTACCCCCTCAAGATAGCGTGTCTACCAATTCCACCACTCCCGCAATTTTTTGATTCAGTCGATCGGAAGATCGCTAAAATCGGAACTATCAATTGGCTCATCCGCGAGGGGTAGATCACCCGCAGGAGCCAAGGGTTGAGCTTCAACTGCACCCAAAGGCACTTCGAACCCTAAATCGTCTGTGTCCGCAAATTGTTGGTCCGCGATCATTGCAAGACCAAAGCTCGTCGCAAAAAACAGCGCAGAGAGCCACCCCGTCGCCGACGTCAAAACGTTACCACCGCCCGATGAGCCAAATACCGTTTGTGACGAGCCGCCGCCAAACGATGCGCCCATGTCGGCGCCCTTGCCGCGCTGCAGCAATATGAGGCCAATAATCGCAAGCGCCACCAGAAGGTGAACAACTAAAATGACTTGATTCACTTGTTTCTCCGAAACAGGCGTTAACGACCGACGAAAACACCAATACCAAGGGGGCGCGAGTCTACCCAAGTGCCACCGACAGGGCAAGACTCTTGTTAAGCTGCCTGCTTAATTGCATCCGCCACTTCGTGTGCAAGACGATCGATCTCAACACTCTCATCACCTTCAACCATAACGCGAATTACAGGCTCAGTTCCTGATGCCCGTAGGAGCAGTCGACCGCGCCCTTCAAGCGCCGCCTCGACTCGATCGCAGGCGTTTTTTATCGAGGAATGCGCGCCCATATTAAAGTCTTTACCAATGCGCACATTGACTAACACTTGTGGCAGTGGCGTGAAACCGGACGCAAGATCGGCAATCGACCGACCCGAGGCCATGACGGCAGCAAGAACTTGCAGTGCAGCAATGACGCCATCACCCGTGGTACTGACCTCGCCGCAAATAATATGGCCCGAAGATTCACCGCCCAAGCTCCACCCTTCGGCGTTCATGAGCTCTTTGACATAACGATCCCCGACTTTCGCCCTCGCCAAGCGCAGTCCACCCGCTTCCAGGGCTAGTTCCAAACCCATGTTAGTCATTACCGTACCAACGACCCCGGCATCCGAGTCACCTTTGGCTAAGCGATGCATGGCGAGGATGTACAGCACGTCATCACCGGTGAGCAACTCTCCTTGTGCGTTGACCATTTGCAGTCGGTCACCGTCGCCGTCAAACGCGATACCCAGGTCCGCGCCTTCAGCAACAACACGGGCCTGAAGCGCTTCGGGTTCAGTAGAGCCCACAGCATCGTTAATATTGTACCCGTCTGGCGTCGCGCCAATAACCACGGTCTCGGCACCCAACTCATCAAATACAGCGGGTGCGACGTGATAGGTCGCACCATGGGCGCAGTCAATCACGAGTTTCAATCCCTTCAGACTCAAAGACTCTGGGAACGTCGCTTTACAATATTCGATATATCGACCGGCAGCGTCGACGACACGACTGGCTTTGCCGAGCTGCTCAGAGTCTACAGTGGCCATGGGGCTGTCTATCATGGCTTCAATTTGCAGCTCGAGATCATCCGACAGCTTGCTACCTTTATCGTTAAAAAACTTGATGCCATTATCAAAATAAGGGTTATGCGACGCGCTGATGACAATGCCTGCCTCCGCTTTTTGGGTTCGCGTCAATAAGGCGATCCCCGGTGTTGGCAGTGGGCCGAGTAACTTCACATTGGCACCTGCAGCCACCAGACCTGCCTGTAAGGCGGACTCGAGCATGTAGCCTGAAACCCGCGTGTCTTTGCCGATCACAACCGTCGGCTTCGATCCGTCGCTGCCTGCAAAAACCTTTCCGGTCGCCCAACCTATTTTCAACATAAAGTCGGGCGTGACCGGCGAGTCACCCACGCGCCCTCGGATGCCGTCGGTACCAAAATATTTTCGTGTCACAACTCCCCCTTTGTTGCACGCCATACAGCCAGTGCATCGGCCGTTTCTGCAACATCATGCACTCGAATAACCGCCGCCCCACCCTGTGCAGCCAAAACCGCGAGCACCGCGCTGGGTACAACCCGATTCGGAGCCGGTCGGCCCGTAATGGCGCCGATCATAGACTTTCGAGAGAGTCCGACCAAGAGTGGCAGTTCAAATGAGGCAAATTCACGCAGCCGGCGCAATATTTCGTAGTTTTGTGACACCGTCTTACCAAAACCGAAACCCGGATCGATAAGAATCCGGCTTCGCACCACACCGGCTGCGAGGCACTGCTCAACACGTGATTTGAGAAATACCATCACGTCGCTGACCACGTCTTGATAGTCGGTGTGCGCCTGCATTAGCTCCGGCTCTGCTGACATGTGCATGAGTGAGACCGGCAAGTCCGTCTGCACTACAACCTCGAGCGCACCAGCGCGTGTAAGCGCACGCACATCATTCAGCATTCCAATGCCTGATGTTGCGGCTTCTCGCATAACGACAGGGTTGCTGGTATCGACCGACAAAATAACATCCACGCGTGAGGACAGTAGCGCTATCGCACCCATCACCCGGTCAAGCTCCTCTTGCGTGGAGACGGCCTCAGCCCCGGGTCGAGTGGATTCGCCACCAATATCCAGAATCACCGCACCATCGGCAACCATCTGGGACGCTCGTGCTAAAAGGCGGTCTTCGAGGAGACCGTTGCTAGAGAGGAGCGCACCGCCGTCGGAAAAAGAATCGGGCGTCACGTTGAGAACGCCCATGATCTGGGGGGTATCCAGCGAAAGGTGACGCCCGCCGCAGTTCAGGCGAGATACCACGAGTATCTAGTGCGTGATCGGATCGCCCACACTCTCGTCACCGGGCGAAGACGCTTCTGGATCCGATGGCGAGTCTGAAGGGCCGTCAGTCCAATCCGCCGGCGGACTGGGCTTACGGCCTTCCATAATCTCATCAATTTGCCCAGCATCAATCGTTTCGAACTGCATCAACGCTTCAGCCATCATGTCCATCTTGCTCCGATGCTCCTCAAGCAAACCGCGAGCGCTCTCATAGCACTCGTCGATAATTGATCGCACCTCTTTGTCGATGGCCCGCGCTGTCTCATCTGACATCGCTTTTGACGGCTGACCCGCAGAGCGTCCCAAGAATACTTCTTCGCCACCTTCGTCATACAAAAGCGGACCCATGGTGTCTGATAGACCCCACTTGGTCACCATATTGCGTGCAATTTCTGTCGCGCGCTGAATATCGTTGGACGCACCGGTAGTAATGCCCTCTTTACCCAGCGTCATCTCTTCCGCGACACGCCCACCAAACAGGCTAGTGACCTGACTGATAATGTGACGTCGTGTGTGACTGTAGCGGTCTTCCTCGGGCAAAAACATGGTCACGCCAAGTGCGCGCCCACGGGGAATAATCGAGACCTTATAGACCGGATCATGCTCAGGCATGAGTCGACCCACAATAGCGTGCCCCGCCTCATGATACGCAGTATTGAGTTTCTCTTTTTCGGACATCACCATTGAACGCCGCTCAGCGCCCATCATGATCTTGTCTTTCGCAAGCTCAAAGTGCTGCATACCGACCGAGCGCACACCCGCGCGCGCGGCAAAAAGGGCCGCCTCGTTCACCAAGTTAGCAAGGTCTGCACCTGAAAACCCTGGCGTTCCTCGCGCAATTTTTGAGGCTTCAACGTTTTCAGCGAGTGGCACTTTGCGCATGTGCACTTTTAAGATTTGTTCACGACCGCGAATATCAGGCAGGCCCACCGTCACTTGCCGGTCAAAACGACCCGGACGTAACAAAGCGGGATCAAGCACGTCAGGGCGGTTAGTCGCAGCAATCACGATAACGCCATCATTTCCGCCAAAACCGTCCATCTCGACCAGCAACTGGTTCAGCGTCTGTTCACGTTCATCGTGTCCACCACCTAGGCCGGCGCCTCGATGTCGTCCAACCGCATCGATCTCGTCGATAAAAATAATGCAGGGGGACTGTTTCTTTGCCTGATCGAACATGTCGCGGACTCGCGAGGCGCCCACACCGACAAACATCTCTACAAAGTCAGAACCAGAAATTGAGAAGAATGGGACTTTGGCTTCGCCCGCAATTGCTTTAGCGAGAAGCGTTTTTCCGGTTCCGGGCTGACCCACCATTAACACGCCGCGCGGAATCCGACCGCCCAATTTTTGAAACCGGCTGGGATCGCGCAAAAATTCGACTAACTCCTGAACATCTTCCTTGGCCTCGTCAACGCCTGCGACATCGGCAAAAGTGGTGGTAATTTGATCTTCGCCCATCAACTTTGCTTTGCTTTTACCAAAGCTCATCGGACCACCACGACCACCGCCACCGCCTTGCATCTGCCGCATGAAAAACATAAACACAGCCAAGATGATTAAAATCGGGAAGCTCGCCACGAGCAACTGGGTCCAAACAGACTGCTGCTCCGGCTGCTTACCTTCAACAACCACATTGTGGGTGAGGAGATCATCCATCAGCTTTGGATCTTCCACCATTGGTCGAATGGTCTCAAAACTTGACCCATCCTTCCGCTCGGCACTAATGGACAAGCCGTCAACGACCACCTTCGACAGGCGATCATTCTGCACCTCTTGAATAAACGCAGAGTAACCGACTTGCTCGTTTTGACCCTGTGTATTGAAATTGTTGAACACCGACAACAGCACTGCTGCAATCGCGAGCCACAACAACATATTCTTCGCCATATTGTTCAAATCACCATCCTCCGGCCTAACGTTGGCGCTTAACAGATCACCATTATAGCGGGCTATTCGCAAAACCGCGCGTTTCCAGAGACATGGAGACGGTTACACCCTATTTCAAGGATCTACGCGAATTTCTTGAGATTGGCTCTATCCGCGAAAACCTTTGGCCACCACATAGACCTCTTTAGACCGGGGTCTGGACGCAGCAGGCTTTCGACTGTGGACCGTCAGAAAACGCTCGCGTACAGATTTGAGCCACTCATCAAATCCTTTTCCATGGAATACTTTGGCCACAAAAACGCCACCTTGGGGGAGAATCTGCACCGCAAGATCGAGCGCAAGCTCGACTAAATACATCGCCTTGGGCTGATCCACACTGACGATGCCACTCATATTAGGCGCCATATCTGAGAGCACAGCGGACGGGACGCTCTCCCCAATGACCTGCTGAATGTGATCAAACACGGTCTGCTCGGTAAAATCGCCCTCAATGAAATCAACGCCCGCCAACGCGTCCATTGGAAGAATATCGCTCGCCACCACTCGGCCTTTATGCCCCACAAGGTGCGCGGCGACTTGGGACCAACCTCCAGGCGCACTGCCCAAATCAACCACTGTCATTCCCGGCCGTATAAACCGATCTTTATCATTGAGCTCGAGAAGCTTATAGCAGGCCCTGGATCGGTAGCCCTCGGCTTGCGCACGCTGGACATAAACATCGTCGCGATGTTCCTTGAGCCACGCCTTACTCGAACTACGCTTCTTTGCCATTTTGAGGGACTCCTGAACCAATGACCGGTAGAATACCAGTTCATACACTATTCAACTCACCACCTGAGAGTCACAACGTGGAAAACCGATTACTGAAACAATATCGCGCCATTGCGCACAAACTTCATCCCATTGTAACTGTGGGCGGCCAAGGCTTAACCGAAGGCATTCAGAGTGAACTCGATCGTGCACTGACAGATCACGAACTCGTTAAAATTAGAGTCAACGTGGGAGATCGAGAGGCCCGCGACACCATCATAAAAAGCCTCACAGAAACCAGCGCCGCCGAACTCGTCCAAAAAATAGGTCACACCGCGACACTGCTGCGGCACTCGCCGAGTGCCGACCCGCGGAAGTCGAACCTTCAACGCCCACTTTAATGTCTAACGTCCTCGAATTTCCGAGTCGTGAGAAGCAGGCCTATGCGTTTTTAACCGAAAATTTCACCGCCCTCCTCAGAGACAAAGGCGCCGACGAGACGTTGATCGCTCATGCCACAGCCTTACTCCTCAAGGTCTATGGGAAAGCACAGGACACCGCTGATTTTTCGTTCTCAGTGAACCTACCTGATGACCTGACGACTGTGCAAATTGCGCAGCTGCAACAGGAAATAGAAGCGGGGGCAGACAGACAAAGGAGGCATCACCATTCGTTAATGATTCGAATGGCAGCACAATTACTCCTCACAGAACTCAAGCTGTTTCAGCATGCACGCGAGGAGCCTCGCTAGAATAGAGAAACCAATCCATGAACTGCAAATGCTGCAATCCAGGCTAAAACGAGATAACTCAACAGCAGTCGCATGGCAAAACCGATCGACTTTGATTCTCTTGCAAGCAACGCCACCGTCGAAACGCACTGAAGTGCAATCGTAAAAAACACCACCAGCGCCGCGCCAGACGCCGCAGTCAGCCCCGACTCTGTGATCCGCTCAGCAAGCGGCGCAGGGTCATCATCTGCGTTCTCGATACCAAAAATAGTACCCAAAGTCCCTACGAAGACCTCCCGAGCCAAAAACGAGGCCAAAATTGCAACGCCATAACGCCAGTCTAGTCCGAGTGGCTCAAAAACAGGCTGAATCCAAGTACCCAACACTGCCAACCAAGAGGCCGACAGATCCTCGCCACCGTTGGGGAAGTAGCCCAGGAACCAGACCACGACCGTAACAGTGAAAATAATACTGCCCGCTTTTTGTATGAAGTGCCCGGCCCGACTCACCGACGCATGAATAATGGGCAAGATATTGGGTGTCCGATACGCGGGCAGCTCGAGTATAAAGGCCTGCTTACGCGACTCAGACTCACCCAACCTGCTTGCAACGGAGGCCACAAGCAGTGCCGATACAATGCCAAAAAAATAAATACCGGACATGATGAGACCCTGCCAGCCCAACAGCCCACCAAAGGCCGTCGTATCGGGAATTAAGACCATGATCAGCAGTGCGTAAACGGGTAATCGCGCGGAGCAGGGCATCAGTGGAATAGCAACGTAGGTCATCAAACGCTCTTGCCGGGACGACATCGTTCTCGCGGCATAGATAGCCGGTATCGCGCACGCCACCCCGGAAAGCAATGGCACAAAACTTTTGCCCGACAGACCAAAATAGCTCAGTGGTCTGTGACAAATAAGTGCGGCTCTTGCGAGATACCCTGAGTCCTCTAAAGCGCCGATAATCAGCGTCAAAACAAAGATTTGAGGCACAAACACCAAGAATGCACCGAGGCCACCAAATACGGCATCCTCAAAAAAGTCGGCGAAAATCCCCTCTGGAACCAAAGGCACTAACCAGGCGCCAAGACCCAAAATAAATGCTTCGACGCCATCCATTAACGGTGCCGACCATGTAAAAATCGCTTGGAAAAACAGCGTCATAATAACGACAAAAGCCACGCCGCCAGAGGCAGTCCCAAGCAACCAGTTATCAATCTTGGCCTGCCGACGCACTAATAATTCACCCTGAGGAACAAAACGATCGGCTATTTGTTGGGCCGAGCCCTCAATCAGTGCATCGGGCGTATCTGCCCAAGGCGATTGCGCTGCACTTGCATTGAGCAGCGCCGCCTCGGCGGCCTCAACGCCATTACCGGTTCTCGCACTGACCGGCAGCACAGGCACACCCAGCGACGCACGCAATCCGTCGAGATCAAGTGCAAGCTCATTGTGCTCAAGAATATCCATCATGTTGAGCAGCACTAGAAATGGCTTTTTAGACCGTGCAGCTTCGCGGGCCACCTGCAGACAATAGGTCAGGCCTTTTTCGAGTCGGGTCGCATCCAGCACCATAGCGACGACTGCAGGTCGCTCGTCTGCCAATGCTGAACGAAGGGCGTCTATTGCCACTTCTTCTTCACCAGAGATCGCATTTAAAGAGTACGTCCCGGGGAAATCCCAAACCTGTGCTCGGGTATCTGATCGCAATGCACCAGAGCCTACGTCAATCGTGATGCCAGGGTAGTTGGCCACCTTGTGCTGCAATCCGGTTAATCGGTTAAATAGCTCGCTTTTCCCTGAATTTGGTGCACCCACTAGAAGCACGTTCTTCATGATGGTCTGTCGTCCGTGAGAATAACGAGGTCGGCGGTTTCCTTATCGAGACTGTAGGTCGCATTACCCAAGGCGAAAACGCGCGGCGCTCCAAAACCAGGTTGAAGGAGGCAGCTGACCGTTTGGCCCTTGCGAAAGCCAATATCGATTAACCGCTGTGCGGGAGCATTACCCGTGCCGCCCGTTACCGAGCTCACACTTGCAGACGCACCTACTGAAAGAGACCAAAGGCTCATCAAATTCCGGGTATTAGACATGGCAGTCAGACCGTCACCTCGACGTCAGAGGTGGCGCACCTGTTCAATCTCGTAATAAATATCACCACTCGGCGCTTTGACGACAACCTCATCGCCCTCTGACTTACCGACGAGCGCTCGCGCAATGGGGGAACTCACGGAAATCATATTTTGCTTAACGTCTGCTTCGTCCTCACCCACAATGCGGTAAGTGACCTGAGAGTCGTCATCAACGTTTATCAAATCCACGGTCGCCCCAAATAGAACACGTCCAGTAGGCGTGAGCGTCAAAATATCGATCACCTGCGCATTCGATAATTTGTATTCAAGCTCCTTAATCCGCCCCTCGGCAAAACTCTGCTGCTCACGCGCCGCGTGATACTCCGCATTTTCCTTGAGATCACCGTGCTCTCGCGCCTCGGCGATCGCTGCGACAATACGCGGTCTATCGACCTTTTTTAATCGCTCAAGCTCTTCTCGCAGTGTCGCTTCACCTGCGACCGTCATCGGGACTTTATTCATTTGCCAAACTCACATGCAAGTCTTGCAGCCTGCGGACCTGCCCATCAGGTTCTCGCTCCAACGACATGCATATGGCGTCGGCTGCAGCCAAAGTCGTAGTGTAGAACACCTGATGCTGCTCGGCACTCGACCGAATAGATGCCGAGTCGAGAATCGCCGTTCGACCCTCCGTCGTATTAATAATGAGTGACGCTTCGTCGTTCTTAATAAGGTCAACAATATGCGGTCGACCTTCCGCAACCTTGTTCACCAACCGGACGTCAAGGCCCGCCTCCTTAAGCGCAGCAGCAGTGCCCTTGGTTGCTGCCAGCGTAAAACCAGTATCGACAAGTCGCTTGGCGACATCAATCGCGGCGGCTTTATCCGCGTCTCGCACACTGAACAAGGCCATTCCAGACTGCGGCGTAACGTCTCCCGCACCCAGCTGAGCCTTTGCAAAAGCGTCGGCAAAGGTCGGTCCCGTGCCCATCACCTCGCCCGTAGATTTCATCTCTGGCCCAAGAATAGGGTCAATGCCGGGGAACTTATTAAAGGGCAACACCGCTTCCTTCACGCTGAAGTAACTCGGGACCACTTCCTTAGTGAATCCCTGCGCTTGGAGTGATTGGCCGGCCATGCAGCGGGCAGCAATTTTCGCCAGTGAAACACCAATGGCTTTAGACACGAAAGGGACCGTCCGCGACGCACGCGGATTGACCTCGATCACAAAGATCTCATCGTCCTGCCAGGCCAGCTGAACATTCATCAGCCCCTTCACCTCAAGCTCAATGGCCATTTCCTTCACAATGTCGCGCATTTCATCTTGAACGTCAGCCGGCAAACTGTAAGGCGGTAGTGAACACGCAGAGTCTCCCGAGTGAATACCCGCCTGCTCAATGTGCTGCATAATCGAACCAATGACCACGTGCTGTCCGTCCGAGACCGCATCAATGTCGACCTCTATCGCGGCACTTAAAAAGCTATCCAACAACACGGGCGAGTCGTCAGAAACCTGAACGGCGTCGCGCATGTAGCGCAACAGATCCTCTTTGCGATGCACAATCTCCATCGCACGACCTCCCAAAACATAAGAGGGTCGAACAACGAGCGGGAAACCAATATCTTGCGCAGCAACCACCGCGGCATCGACGCTTCTGACCGTCGTATTTGCAGGCTGAAGTAGGTCCAGCTCTTGAATCATTTTTTGAAACCGCTCGCGGTCTTCTGCGCGATCAATCTGATCCGGTGTTGTGCCAATAATAGGGACGCCCGCGGACTCTAGGGCTCGTGCTAATTTAAGCGGGGTCTGACCGCCAAACTGAACAATGACACCCTTGGGCTTTTCAAGATCAACAATCTCGAGAACGTCCTCTAACGTCACCGGCTCAAAGAACAAACGATCCGACGTGTCGTAGTCGGTCGAGACGGTCTCCGGATTGCAGTTGATCATGATGGTCTCATAACCGTCCTCCGCCATCGCTTGCGCCGCGTGAACACAGCAGTAATCAAATTCAATACCCTGACCAATCCGATTGGGCCCACCGCCCAACACAATGATCTTCTCTCGATCACTTGGAGCAGCTTCACACTCCTCTTCGTAAGTGGAGTACATGTAGGCGGTGGCAGACGAAAATTCAGCCGCACAGGTATCAACTCGCTTGTAGACCGGACGCAAATTGAGGCGATGGCGACGATCACGGACTGCATGTTCGGGGACTTCCAGCACAGTTGCTATACGCTTGTCCGAGAATCCCTTCCGCTTGAGTACGCGAAGATCGTCGTAGGTCAACGCGTCAAGCGAGCGACCCTGGAGCGCTTCTTCACGTCGAACGATGTCTTCAATTTGAACCAAAAACCAGGGATCAACACCGGAGTAGCCGTAGATTTCCTCGAGGGACAGGTCGGCTCGAAATGCATCGGCGAGGTACCAAATGCGATCTGCACCCGGATGCGTCAGCTGCTTGATCAATTCAACGCGCGAATCATTGTCTGTCACAACCAGCCGCGGCTCAAAGCCTGCCGATCCAACCTCCAGACCGCGCAATGCTTTTTGCATGGACTCTTGGAACGTACGCCCAATCGCCATGACCTCTCCCACAGACTTCATTTGGGTCGTTAATCGAGCATCTGCGGTCGCAAATTTTTCAAATGCAAAACGAGGCACCTTTGTAACAACATAATCAATTGCGGGTTCAAAGGAGGCCGGCGTAACGCCACCGGTAATATCATTCGCCAACTCGTCCAGTGTGTATCCCACCGCCAGCTTTGCCGCTACCTTTGCAATGGGAAAGCCCGTCGCTTTTGAGGCAAGCGCAGAGGACCGCGAGACTCTAGGATTCATTTCGATAACCACGATGCGTCCCGTATCTGGACATTGTCCAAACTGCACGTTGGAACCACCAGTCTCAACACCAATCTCACGCAACACCGCCAAAGAGGCGTTTCGCATTACCTGATATTCTTTGTCGGTCAGCGTCTGTGCAGGAGCCACGGTGATCGAGTCACCGGTATGCACTCCCATTGCGTCAAGGTTTTCGATCGAACAAACGATAATACAATTATCGTTCTTGTCTCGAACCACCTCCATTTCAAACTCTTTCCAACCAATCAATGACTCGTCAATTAACAACTCATTGGTCGGTGATAATTCCAATCCGCGTTTGCAAATTGTCTCGAACTCGACACGGTTGTAGGCAATGCCACCGCCGGATCCACCCATCGTAAAGGACGGCCGAATAATACAGGGGAAGCCCACCTTCTCCTGGACGCCAAAAGCCTCTTCCAGCGTGTGGGCAATCTCCGCGCGCGGGGTTTCTAGACCAATCTTCTTCATCGCGATATCGAACTTTTCGCGATCCTCAGCCTTGTCGATGGCCTCTTGAGTCGCGCCGATCATCTCGACGTTGTACTTCGCAAGTACACCCTCAGCGTCGAGCTTCAGCGCACAGTTCAACGCGGTCTGGCCACCCATAGTGGGCAGCAATGCACTCGGTCGCTCTTTCTCGATTATCTTTGCAACCGTTTGCCACTCGACGGGCTCAATATAGGTCGCGTCCGCCATTGCAGGGTCCGTCATAATGGTGGCTGGGTTCGAGTTCACCAAAATAACGCGATATCCCTCCTCGCGGAGCGCCTTGCATGCTTGAGCGCCCGAGTAGTCGAACTCACAAGCCTGGCCAATCACAATAGGGCCTGCACCGAGAATGAGAATACTCTCTAAATCGGTTCGTCTTGGCATCAGGCGGCTCCTCGGGAAGAGACCACGCGGGTCATTGCCTCAATAAAGGCGTCAAATAAATATTTGGCATCGTCCGGTCCCGGACTCGCTTCCGGGTGACCCTGAAAACTGTAAGCCGGCGTATCCGTGCGCCGAATACCCTGAACAGTACCGTCAAATAAAGACCGATGAGTGACACTAAGGGTCTCGGGGAAATCAATGTCCGAAACAGTAAATCCATGGTTCTGACTCGTCACCATGACCGTTCCATTCGATAAGTCTTGAACAGGGTGGTTCGCACCATGGTGTCCGTGACTCATTTTTTCAGTCTTGGCGCCGCTGGCCAATGCCAAAATCTGATGCCCAAGGCATATTCCAAACAACGGCGTCCCGGCGTCCATCACCTGGCGCGCCAGATCGATTGCGTAATCACAGGGCTCCGGGTCGCCCGGTCCGTTTGAGAGAAAAACACCATCTGGACGCAAGGCGACAACGTCGGCGTAGGTACTCTGGGCAGGCATAACCGTCACGCGACAACCCAGATCCACTAAAATCCGAAGAATATTTCGCTTCACCCCAAAATCGAGGGCAACCACATGGAAGCGGGGCGCCGGTGCGTGGGTCACGGACTCGCCCAGCTGCCAGGTCGCATCACTCCATTGATAGGGCAACGTCGTTGTAACGACCTTTGCAAGGTCCATTCCCTTCAAACCCGGAAAACCTTGCGCCTCTGAAATCGCGAGGGCCTCATCGGCTGCCTCGCCGGTCAAAATACAACCCGCCTGCACACCCTTTTCTCTAATAGTTCGTGTCAGCTTGCGCGTATCAATATCGGCAATACACACCGTATTGTGCTCGACGAGGTAGTCGCCAAGGTCTTGTTCAGACCTAAAATTCGACGCGATTAGAGGAAGGTCTCGAATAACTAAGCCTGCCGCGTGAACGCCCGACGATTCAGCGTCATCCGCATTCGTTCCTGTGTTTCCAATATGGGGGTACGTCAGCGTTACAATCTGCTGCGCGTATGAGGGGTCAGTCAATATTTCCTGATATCCCGTCATTGCCGTGTTGAAAACGACCTCACCCACAGTTTTTCCGTCTGCTCCGACCGAACGACCACGAAAAACTGTGCCGTCTGCGAGCGCCAAGACAGCCGTTTTATACACTCGATATCCTCCAGAGAATGTTTATCTCAGCGTATTTAAGGCCTCTCCTTGCCTCTACATTCTTCAAACGTCACAACGCTGGATATGTTATTGTCGAGCGCACACAAAGAAGCGCCGGACTGACTCAAAAGTCGCCGACCTGTTCGTTCATGCGCTAAGGTTCAAGTGTACGGTTATGACCGTTTAGTGTCCATGAAAAAGGACGCCAGTAAACGCCGTTTTAACGGCAATGATATGTATTTAATCGAGAACCACAAATGACCAATCAATCAAACCGAACTGCAGTCATCACGGGCGCGGGTGACGGCATTGGACGCGCGCTTGCGATCAACCTCAATGGTCGCGGCATTGATCTTTACCTGTGTGACATTGACCGCGAGCGTCTCGATGCCACAGCAGGGATGTTAAACAGCGATGGAGTGACTGTTTCGACAGCCGTTGTCGACTGCGGGAACCGCGAACAAATCGAGACCTGGGCGGACATGATTTGTGCCGAAAACGACAGCCTCGATTTTTTGTTTAACAATGCCGGTGTGGGCTATGCGTCTCCGTTCCGCGACGCCTCACTTGAAAATTTTGAATGGTTGATGAACATCAATTACTGGGGTGTTGTGTGGTCTACAAAGGCATTTCTTCCTCTACTAGAGGCCTCACCGGCCGGCCACCTTGTGAACATCTCGTCGATCTTCGGAATGGTGGGTATAGCGACCCAAAGTGCCTACAACAGTGCTAAATTTGCCGTGAGGGGCTTTACCGAGTCGCTACAAGCCGAATATTGGGATTCACCATTAACGGTGACCTGTGTTCACCCAGGCGGCATCGCGACCAATATTGCGCTGCGTGCACGCACCGATGGCGAAGCGGCTGACGTCTCCGACGCCGAGCGAGACCAAGCCTTCAAACAAGTGGCCCGAACGACGGCTGAGAAGGCCGCTCAGGTGATCTTAAAGGGGACCTTGGCAGGTCGCCGCCGAGTATTTATTGGCTGGGACGCATGGCTCATGCACACCCTTACCAAGTTTTTGCCAACGTCGTACCACGCCATTACGGCAAAGCTTGGATCAGCACCTGATGACAAAGGCTGACGCCGCCGCCGTCACTGCACCCGCAAAGCTCAGTCGATCCTCGTTTTTCATTCTAATCACGGGTCTGCTCGCTAACGCGATCGGTCAGGCGTTTATTTTCGCAATCCTTCCACCGCTTGGGCGGGAAGTGGCACTGAGCGAGATTCAGACAACGTCCATCATCTCGACCTCAGCATTACTTTTTACATTTTGTTCGCCGTGGTGGGGCCGCAAATCTGATCAAATTGGCCGCAAGATTGTCATTGTTATTGGTCTAACCGGATATGCAGTAGGAACTGTGGTCTTTGCCGCCGTGTTTGCACTAGGCATGAAAGGTATTCTCACCGGCTGGACGCTCTATTTCACCGCCTTGATTTGTCGTTGCATGCAGTCATCGCTGATGGCCGCCACAAGTCCGGGAGTGACCGCCTATGCGGCCGACCACAGCTCGAGAGCCTTTAGAACACAAACCTTGGCACGCCTTGGAACTGCCAACAGTCTAGGATTAATCATTGGTCCTGTTGTGGCGGGCCTACTGGCTGGACTGGGCCTTTTATTCCCACTCTACGTTGCTGCCTTTCTGACCTTCATCGCGGTGTTTGTTGTCTTCAAATACCTGCCCGAGGGAGAGCACCCAGGCCCCTCCAGAAAACAAGTTCCTCGTCTCTCATTCCTCGACGCACGCCTGCGCGTCTACCTCTTGAGCGCAATTGGGACCTTCACCGGCTTCTCGGCGATACAACAGACTCTCGGCTTTCGTATTCAAGACAGTCTCTCACTCTCAGGTGTTGAGACCGCTCAATACACAGGCGCAGCACTCATGGTTTCAGCCTTTTTCACGCTAGCGCTTCAGCTTTCTGTCTCTCAACGCTACACCGGCCCAGCCCTTAACCTTGTTCGTATGGGGCTGGTCGCCAACCTCGTCGCCGCAGGCGTTATTGCATTAGCAGACAACCTCACGGGACTTCTCGTCGGCATGGCGTTTATGGGAGCGGGATTAGGACTTCTTGGACCCGCAATGTCGGCGGGTGCATCCTTGGCCGTGTCTCGCGATGAGCAAGGAGGCGCCGCCGGGTTAATCACCGCCTGCCCTGCGGCAGGTTTTGTTATCGGCCCTGTTTTAGGGGGTGTGCTGTATCAAATAAGTCCGACTTATCCGCCTTTGTTTGCAGGCCTAGTGACTCTCATCGTACTGAGCTACGCCATGAAAAAAAGAGAGAACCTGATCGCAGAAGAAGACTAGTCGAGCGACTCGATCGCGTCACGAATAGCCGCAGGAATGACCGCTGAGCAGTTGGCCTCACGATCGACGAAGGCGTGTGTAAAACGTCCCGTCACACTACTCAACGCGGCACCAATAGCGAAAACACCGATTTCCCAAGTGACCGACTTTTCGCCCAGACGCGCCACGCGCAAACCCAATTCCAGGTCTTGCGGGTAGGTCAGTGGCGAAAAATAGTCTGCCGATGAATTCACCACGTAGCCCACAACGCGATCTAGACCCGGCTGCATCCCACCTTCTTCGATCAAAAAGCGATTCACCACCGAATCGAAAAAAGCGTAGTAAGCGACGTTGTTAATGTGTCCGTAAATATCATTATCTGCCCAACGACTGTTGAGCGGATAAAAGGCTGAAAACTGGTCTCTCGCTGACGGTGTGGCTCTCTCGATCAAGACCATCCACTCCAAGCGTCACGATAAAGTCGCAAAGCGGTGGCTTCATCGACCTCTCTCGGATTATTGATCAGCAGTCGCTGTTGGAACATGGCATCTTTCGCGAGCATTGCGAGGGCTTTCTCGGGAATATCCGCCTGCGCAAGCGTCGCCGGAAGACCACTGTCATCAATCAACGCCTTCAGCCAGTCGATCAGGCCCTGGGCCGATCGCGCGGCCCCAGGGATCACGGCCGCCAGCTCGGTATAGAGCTCGGGACAAACCCCGGCATTGAAGGACAGTACGGTCGGCAGCATCAAGGAGTTACTCAGGCCGTGAGGTACATGGTAGTGCCCGCCCAGCGGGTAAGCCAACGCGTGAACGGCGCCTACCGGGGCATTGGCAAACGCCTGCCCTGCAAACATTGAACCTAACAACATCGCCTCTCGTGCTGACACGTCGTCCGGCGCTCTTAACACTGTTCTTATATTTCCAGCCAACAGCGTCAAGGCTCTGAGCGCCAACATGTCGGAAATAGGATTTTTCTTTATCTTTGAGGTGTAGGCTTCGATCGCGTGAACCATCGCGTCAATACCCGTCATGGCCGTAATATGCTGAGGCAGTCCCAACGTCAACGACGCGTCAAGAATCGCAACATCGGGTAACAGCACTGGCGAACTCACACCGGCTTTAGTGGTCTCACCCGTGGTAATAATAGCAACTGGTGTAACCTCTGAACCTGTTCCTGCCGTCGTTGGCGCCAAAAAAAGCGGTACACGCGGACTCGACACCATTCCTACACCGTAGATCTCTGACAGAGCCTGCTGACCACTGGCGAGCACAGAAACGACCTTCGCCACATCCATCGAGCTGCCACCACCGATGGCAATAACCGAATCACATTGCCCTGATTCAAACACCTCTAAACACGCGCCAACCACGCGCTCCGACGGATCGGGTTCAATACCATCAAACACAGTGACGCTGGAACAGGTCTCCCGTAGGTGATCGATTGAGGGTACAACAACGCCCAGTTCAATGAGCATGGCATCGGTCACAAACAAGGGACGGGACAACCCTCGCTCTGCCAAGAGACTCGAAAGGTGTAAGACGGCGCCCGATTGTACGAGCGTCGTCTTAACCGACTGAAAAGAGAAGCCGTCCATCACCTAAAACGTGAAGATAACTTTGCCTTTGGCACGCCGCTCCATCATTGCAGCATAACCGGCCTCATACTCCTCGATAGGGAATACGTCCGTAACCACAGGGTTCAGCTTGCCATCGCGGAACAGTCCCCACAGCTCCTCTACATTTTGTTGCTGCTCAGCCGGCTCCTCCGCCAGAAAGCGACCCCAGAACACGCCCACCAAAGAACAGCCTTTTAACAAGGTCAAATTAAGCGGAATACTGGGGATGGGGCCAGATGCAAAACCAATCACAAGGTAGCGGCCGTTCCACGCCATACTTCGAACCGCCGGCTCTGCATAATCGCCACCCACGGGGTCGTAGACAACATCGACCCCTTTGCCACCAGTAATCTCCTTAATGCGGTCTTTCATCGACTCATTGCTGTAGTTGATGACCTCATCAGCACCGAGTTGCTTGCATAGTTCGAGCTTTTCATCAGAACTCGCTGCGGCAATGACGCGGGCTCCCATGACTTTTCCAAGCTCAACCGCCGTACTCCCGACACCGCCGGCCGCACCCATGACGAGCATGGTTTCACCGGCTTTAAGTTGTCCTCGCTGCTTGAGTGCGTAGTAGGACGTGAAGTAAGTCATACCCACGCCCGCTGCTGCAGTGAAGTCTATGCCTTCCGGTTTAGGCAGCAAAGCATTCTCATTAACCACAGCTTCGCTAGCAAAGCCGCCAACACCACCGAGCTGAATCACACTGTCGCCGACCGACCAACGCGAGACCGCAGAGCCTACCTCTGTGACAATCCCAGCAGACTCTCCACCGGGCACAAAAGGCATGGGCGGCTGCATTTGATACTTGCCCTGGATAATTAAGACATCCGGAAAATTAAGCCCCGCAGCCTTAACGTCCATTCGCACATCGTGAGCGCCAAGCTCGGGCGTTTCCCAGTCATGGGCCAAAGAGAGCTTGTCGGGAAGCCCGTGTTCACTGCATACGACCGCTTTAACCATTTTAGTAGACCTCAAACAGACCGGCTGCACCCATACCACCTCCGACACACATGGTAATCACCACATACTTAACGCCGCGACGCTTGCCTTCAATAAGCGCGTGTCCAATCATGCGCGAGCCACTCATACCGTAGGGGTGCCCAATCGCAATAGCGCCGCCATCCACGTTCAGCTTGTCGTTGTCGATACCCAGGGTGTCGCGACAGTAGATCACCTGCACGGCGAACGCCTCATTAAGCTCCCATAAACCAATGTCATTAACCGTGAGTCCGTGCTGCTTTAAGAGCTTTGGCACAGCAAACACGGGACCGATACCCATTTCATCGGGCGCACATCCCGCCACTGCCATACCGCGGTAAGCACCCAGGGGCTCAAGGCCCAGAGAGTTCGCTAACTCGCTGCTCATGACCACCTGCGCCGACGCGCCGTCTGAAAGCTGCGATGCGTTGCCAGCAGTAATCGTGCCGCCCTCAATCACAGTTCTTAGGCTCTTAACACCTTCGAGTGTCGAGGGCCGAACACCTTCATCCGCTGAAACCGTCGCCTCAGCCGTCGACTGCTCACCCGTGGCTTTGTCATAAACAATACGGTCGCAAGTCACAGGTGTAAGCTCAGCGTCATATCGACCCGCCGCGTAAGCCGCAGCCGTCCGCTCTTGCGACTGCAGACCGTATTCATCCATTGCGTCGCGCGCGATACCGTAGCGAGCCGCGACCACTTCGGCAGTCTGCAACATGGGCATGTAAATGTCTTTCTGAACACCAACGAGCTCATTGTCGACCAGTCTGTGAGAATTCATGTGCTCATTTTGAACCAGAGAAATAGAATCCAGACCACCGCCAACAACCACGTCCATACCATCGTACATGACTTGCTTAGCCGCTGTAGCGACGGCCATGAGACCTGAAGAGCACTGACGATCAATCGTCATGCCAGAGACAGACACCGGCAGTCCAGCGCGCAGTGCTGCATTCCGACCGATGTTCATACCCGATGTACCCTGAGTCAGCGCCGCACCCATAATGCAATCTTCAATCCGATCACTCTCAATGCCGGCACGCTCAACCGCAGCACGGATTGCGTGAGAACCCATCGTCGGCGCTTGCAGATTATTAAAACCACCTCGGTAGGCTTTGCCAATGGGTGTTCTAGCTGTTGAAACGATCACTGCTTCTTTCATATTCTTTTCTCCCTGTGCCCGTTACGGACCAATGTCTAATTGCGTGTTAAGTCGGTGATGTGCATCACTCGAGTGAAATACCTTTTGCCTGTGCAGCCTTTCCAAGGAACTTAACCGTCTGCTCAAATCCCGCTTGCAGCTGCTTGGGTTCGCTGTTGGCGATCGCATCCCAGTGCTCAGCAATTGCTTCAGGCGTCTGATCAGCATCGTCCAGATAAATACCGTCGGTTTCTACGATCTTCGCAACCGCATAACCTCCTGCACCCGCCGCCAAGATCGTGCGTGTCGGCGCATCCTGCGATACCAAATAAAGCACGGCCGGCGTCACCGTCTCCGGCGTCATCAAAGCAAACGCCTGATCCGGAATAAGTCCCACCGTCATACGAGTACCCGCAGTCGGCGCAAGCGCGTTGACCTTGACGTTATTTTTGGCGCCCTCTTGAGCGAGTGTGTTCATCATCCCGATCACACCCATTTTGGCTGAGCCGTAATTACTCTGGCCAAAATTACCGTAGAGACCACTTGATGACGTCGTCACCACAATACGGCCGTAGTTTTGCTCGCGCATAATTTCCCAGACCGCTTTCGTGCAGTTCACGCTGCCCATAAGGTGGACATCGAGCACCAACTTGAAGTCCTCTAACGATCCTTTCCCAAAGCTCTTGTCACGCAAGATGCCCGCGTTGTTGACTAAAATATCAACACGCCCCCAACGCTCCATCGTCTTTGCGACCATGTCCTGGACCTGTTCGAAGTCAGCAACATTGGCTCCATGAGCCATTGCCTCACCCCCAGCCGCCTCGATCTCGGCAACCACGGCTTGTGAGGCAGTACTGCCACCACCACTGCCATCGACTGTCCCACCCAGGTCATTGACAACAACTTTTGCACCCCGAGCCGCCAGTTGAATTGCGTGGCTGCGACCCAGGCCATTGCCTGCACCAGTAACGATCGCTACCTGACCGTCATAACGAATTGTCATTCTGTGACTACCTCACTAACACTGTTTATTTTATTAAGCGATGAACTGCATACCCAGCCACTCTGCATAGAGCGCAGGCGTTTCTTCACCTTCTATTTCCACGGTGACACCGGTTTTGACCAAAAAGCGATTCGCGTCCTTGCGATCGACAGTCAAAACCTCCGTGTGTGCCCGAATACGCTT
>Ga0213863_10000675_pt1 | contig 25357 bp, 22 predicted proteins | sample PICome_8_FD_160128 | JGI IMG/M metagenome (GOLD analysis project Ga0213863, IMG submission 160128) | Coastal seawater microbial communities near Pivers Island, North Carolina, United States - PICO497 | ecosystem: Environmental > Aquatic > Marine > Coastal | place: USA: North Carolina... | reverse complement strand
AAAGCTCAGTTTGGGTGCCTCTTTTGCTGGAAAGGAGCTCATGCCACTCATCCACAATAATCCCTCGCAGGTCGCTAAAGGACTCTTTGGTTTCCGGGTAGGAAAGCAGTAAGGATAAACTTTCCGGGGTGGTTACTAAACAGCTTGGGAAGCGTTTGCGTTGGCTTGCCTTGATCGAGCTCGTGGTATCCCCGGACCTTGACTGAATGGTCCAGGGGATCTTGAGACCTTCCGCCAGTTCCTGAAGAGATTGGGTGGTGTCCTCAACCAGTGCCCTTAAGGGAGTGATCCAAAGGATACGAAGCTTAGCTGGCCTTTTGGGGAATGTACCATTCTTTTGTTCATTGATCCATTCAATCAATGGAGGTGCCCACACCGCAAAGGTTTTTCCCGTCCCGGTAGGGGCATGCAATAGCCCGCTCTTCCCATCGGCATAAGCTTGCCAGGTTTTTCTCTGAAATGAAAAAGGTTTCCATTTCTTACCCTTGAAAAAAGCTTCCACTTTCTTTTGACCCTCCGAATAGTTCACCCGTTCCAAAATTAAAATTTAAAAGAGTAAGGCTTGTTTTCCCGAAGAAGGAAGTAATAATTCCGGGCCTTCATTTCTGCTTGAATTCACCCTGGAACTGACTTGGAAAGTATCAATCCTTGGTTGTTTTACTTTCATGATCTCCTGCAGTTCGGGTTCGTGTATAGCGGGCTGCATCCAGGAAGCCCAAAGCTCTCTTGGGATAATCAAAGGGGCACGGTGGTGAATATGAAGAATTTCGGGGGAAGCGGAGCGTGTTAGGATTGAAAAAGCAAAGCTTTCATCTAGTCCGGTATCGAGCCAGATCCCACCGATGGCGAAGGTATCCGGTTTTAAAAGTTGATGATAGAAGGGATATTTTTGCGATTCTACCTGCTGCCATTCGAACCAACCATCCGCCGGTATTAAGCACCTGCGTTGACGAATAGAATCAGAAAAAATTTCTTTTTCGGTTACCGTTTCAGATCGTGCATTGATCGGGAAGAATTCCCCCCCCGGGTTCTTTTGGGAACGATTGCTACCCCATTGCATCGAGGTCCAAATATATCGGTTCCCCCGATCGATAATAACGGGGTGAGCTTGACCGGGAGCTCGATTATATCTTGGTTTCTCTAAACCGTCAAAAGGGCCATACTGTCGGGTGAATTTCTCTGGGTTGGTTTCTTTTAGAGTATATCGACCACACATGATGAGAGATAGCCTAGAGGCTTAGGAAGGATCGGGCAAATGACTGAGGCTTGCCTCGGGTCTACTTCTCTCATCTTCCTCGTCGGCTAGGAAAAGTTTATGCATTTGAAAACCTGCCCGAAAAGGAGCTCCGTGTTCCTTGACCCATTCATTGATAGACTTTAAAACCTTCGGATTTTGACTTTGAGACCATTCTGGGTGAAGCCAAACGGGTTCATTTAAATCCTTGAAGGGAATAGCTTCACACCATGTTTTAATGCTGTCCTCATTTTCCACGATAATTTTCCATTCATCCACGAGTTCGAAAGTTTCTTCAATCGGGGGTGCTGCTGATTTTGGGCTAACTGTCACCCAATCCATCTCGCCCATGATCGGAAAAGCACCACAAGTTTCTATGTGGACGGGAAGATTCCGACTTCTTAACTGGTAGGACAAGCCAACTAAATCATGAATGGCAGGCTCACCCCCGGTAATAACTACGATTTCCGGACATGCATAAAAAGCTTCGTCGGCTAGATCGGTACTATTGAGTCGTTCTATATTATCCGGCTTATGTTTTGGATGCCAGGTTCCTGCCGAGTCGCACCATGGGCAGTGAACAGGGCAGCCATGAAGGCGAATGAAAAAGGCCGACTTTCCGAGATGGATGCCTTCTCCCTGCCAGGAATGAAAGCGCTCGTATACTGGAAGTTCACTCATATTAAAGATGGATCATAAAGGGCGGAATTTTTACTGTCTTCTTCCAAGCGTAAGCATTGAATTTTTGCACGACCCTTAGTCTTGGCATCTACCATCGATTGAAATGTATGGTATAGAAACTCGGCAATTCCCTCACAAGACGCACTATCAACCCAAGTTATTTTGAGCAAGCCCTGCTCCTGGAGGGATTCCAATAACCCCCTTTGAGGATCCGTGGAACATAAAACCATTCCATGGTCCAAATTCTCCTCGATCCAGTCTTCAATGAAGTGAAGATCACCAAAGTCGACCACAAATCCGTTGTCATCCAAAGACTCGGCTACAAAAGTGATCGTTATTGCCCAACTATGTCCATGGATTCGGGAACATCTTCCAGCATGCCTGGGTTGACGGTGGGAGAGGGGAATATCGCGATAGGTTTTACTGCAAGTTATCATAAGTTTATTCAAGCAAAATTAAGATTCATATTCAGTCGGGTCTGGCACCTTGGCGATCGCAAAAGCTTCTTTTCTTTCGACACAAGTCCCACATTTTCCGCAATGTAATTCACGCCCGGCGTAACAGGACCAGCTCAGATGCAAGGGGGCCCCTAATTCCATTCCCTTTTTGACTAAGTCAGCTTTGGAAAGGTTTACGAATGGACGATGTAAGTTCAGGTTCTTCCAATCTGCCAAGCCGAGTGCAGTTTCCATGGCATCGGCAAAGGCAGGCCTACAATCAGGATAAATAGTATGATCCCCAGCATGGGCCGCATACGCAATCGTATCGAAGTTAACCGAAAGGGCATATCCAGCGGCAAGAGCAAGCAAGATCATATTTCGATTAGGAACCACGGTAGCTTTCATTGATTCCTCTGCATAATGACCTTCAGGAAGTTCGATGTTTGGATCAGTCAGGGAACTACCTCCGAGGATATCGGCTAAATTCGGCAGGGTCAAAATTCGATGGGGAACTTTTAATTCCTCCGCAATGAAAGAACTATGCTCTAATTCTTTTTCATGTCTCTGTCCGTAATCTATGGAAAGCAAACGAACCGCAGCCTTTTGCTGAATCAATTGCTGAGCCAGAACGGTGGAATCCAGACCACCAGAGAAAAGAACCAAAGCCTTCATTAAGTAAGAAACATAAAAATCATAAGTTAATTAGAACTCGATAACCATAGAGAGAATGAGGTCGGACTTGAAACTTATTTTTCATCCGGTCTGGGGAAAGTAGCTCGATGGATTTGATAGATCCGGTCCAACTCTTCAATCGGTTCGGTATGATCATCAACTCGAAGATCCCGGAATCGATCATTGAGCCCCCCGTACCCCCAACCTTTTCGGACTACAAGCAGGGATGCCGCTTGTCGGCCTCGTTTATCGCCCCCCATCCTCTGTGCTTTCCGCAAGGAAAAGATCATTCTCTCGGCCAGAGTTCCCGTTGAATCTTCAAATGCTGCAGCCATGGCCTGAATCACTGCAGGTCCGGCTAAGAGATTGCCTTGGACTGCATAGCCCGGGCCAGTTTTGTGACCTGCCCAATCCAGGCAATTCTTTCCGGTATGGATGGATGCATTGCCTTCTTCACCGATGATTGCAAGTTGCCGATGACTTCTTCTTGGGTCGGCATCGATCATCAGGTTAAGAGCATCTTGGGCATTTTTTCCACTTTTCAGAAGCTTGAGTCCGAGAGGACCAAAGCTAGGATTCCCCCAAGCTTGGGTAGCAATGGCACCCACCCCTGCTTCCGCATAGGGAACAATCGCTCCCACAGCCACCAATTTGGATTGAACCGCCACCCCCCATTCTCCTGTTTGAGAATCGCGTGCGACGATGGAAAAGGTGGATATCAACTCGGTTTCTTTGGCGTTTAGAAAGATCGAAAACCCCGATATTATGCTTATTTTTATCCATTTCATTCGCCTTGACCCTAGTGCGAAATCGCTTACTTTCAAACCCTTACTTGTGTGCCGGGCTAGCTCAATTGGTAGAGCAGTTGACTCTTAATCAATTGGTTCGGGGTTCGAGTCCCCGGCCCGGTACCAAGACTAGATTGATGCTGGAAATATCTGCTTTCCAAGGAATTTATCAGAATCGTTTTCGGGCGATATCTTTGCTTGCAGATTATGAATGATGAGCTTTAGGATAATATTTTCCTCCCTTTCAGATCTTCTTCAAAATGAAAACCTTTCATAAAATATTGTTTTTATTGGTCGTTTTTTTTACCGCTGATGTAAAAATAAGCTGGGCTAATTTATATCCTTGGACAGATCTGGATGGTAGAACGCTCCAGGCAAGGTTTATTCAACTAGATCCAAAAAATTTGACCATTGATGTAAATGGCCAACCTTTTGAGATTCCGGTCAATACCCTAAGCCCGGAGTCCAAAGCTCTGGCTACCATGCTGCAGGCACAGCAGAAGCCAGCAAAGAAATTGTATGATTGGACCGACACTTCTGGCCGTACCATCCAGGCAAGCTTTGTGAGCTCGACAGCACAAAGCGTAACTCTCGAGGTAAATGGTAAGCAAACGACCTTACCCCTTTCTATGTTCAATGACGCTTCCCAAGCTTTAGCCGAAAAATTGGGTGCTTCGAAAAAGGGTATCTTGGAAGGAAAACCGAAAGAACCCAAGGCATCAAATACCGCACCCAAAGTTGATCTCGAAGGTGAACTTGATCCGTCCAAAGTGTATCCCTGGGCAAACCAATCCAGTCAGGAAGTGATGGGTAAATTTCTCGATCTTTCCAAAGACAGCTTGAAGATCCTGATCAATTCTGGCCGCAAAGAGGTTTCCATACCGCTGGACAGTTTATCCAAGCAATCTCAATCTCTCGCTAAAAAGCTGAAGGCATTAATCAATGTACAAGCCAAAGAGAATGCAGCCTTGGTAAAAAAGCGAAAATCCATGAAGGTTCCTGCTCTCAAGGAGAGTGATTTGGATTTGGAGCACGAACTTACCAATACCCAAGGGCAATCAATCCGAGCAAAGTTTGTTGAAGCTAGTGACAGTAAGGTCATATTAGAAATGAAAGGTAAAGCTAAGCCATTAGAATTATCTTGGAGCTCGTTTTCGGATGAATCCGTTGCCACCCTGGAAGCCCTGCGAAGAAAGAAAGCAGAGGTGGATTCAAGGAAGCCAAAAATTGTTCCTCCGAGGAAAAATAGATTGGCATACTATGCAAGTGGGAAATACAAGGGTTATCATACCATTTTAGAAGATGAAACTTATGTAGTTGCGGTTCGGAGTTCTGGTAATGGATTGGATATATTTGTAAAGCAGGAGCAAGCTGGATCCTCGACCCATCCTTTAGGCGTACCAAGGTTAGGGGTTGGTTTTGCCACCTATTATACCGATAAAACCGATCCGAAACGGCACCGGAATCGGGGCCGGAATATTAAAGATTTCAATCAATATCCTGAGCCTTCTACAACTCGTGAACTGCTCGAGTTGAGTGGAACTTACACCAATGGGGGAACTTTTGAATACAATATCGAACTTAAGAAGAGTGGGTTGAAACTATGGTCTAAGATGAAAGATCCAACCGGTGAAGAATGGCCATCTCGTCACCAGATCGGGATTGGAGTTCGGGGAGTGGTGGGGAATGCCATAAACTTATCCATGGAAAAGATTAAGTCTGTCGTGGGTGATGGAACTTTTAGCTTTAACCCGGTAAGCGGAAAGTCGACCCAAGTTCCCATGGATCTAAAATGGACGGACGTCCGCAAAAAAATGAAGGTCAATACCAACAACTTAGTTTCGATGGAGCTATCGGGTAAACCTTATGATCCCCTGAAGATCTTGATTACTTCTGTCAGTAATCGGGATATGCGTCTGGATATGGATAAAGCTTACGCCAAGACCTTTCCCTTACAGGGCGTAAGTCTTCAATACTTTGCCTTGGAGGAAAGAAAGCGTAAGGAAGTCCCCCAAAATAAAGCCCTGAAAATCATTTTAAAACCGAATTAGAACTTCGGATATTCTTGGTACTAAGCAAAACTAGCCTTTAAATTTTCGAGGCTGATTCGGGCACAATCTTCCGGGGTGGGGTGGTAGTCGAAAGGCTCGACCGATACCCAACCCTTGTAATTGATTTCCTTTAGCGTACGGCCAACTGCGTTCAAATCGGTTGGACCCTGGCCGGGCCCCCGATGATTGACATCATTGGCATGAAAGTGGGAGAATTCCCAGCGGTGTTCATAAATCGTGGCCATGGTTCCGGCAGGCTCGTGAGCCATTGCTTTCATATCCAAATGCATCCGGCAGGCAGGATGATTAACCGCGGAAATAAAGCGGCGTGCTTCCGCAGAGGAGGATAGGAAACTGGTTTCCACCGGGGATAAGGGTTCCATCGCGAGGGTAACGCCGAGCTCACCCGCATGTTCAGAGACCTTACGAATAATTTCTACCGCTCGAGTAAAGGCATCTTCATAGACGGTGCCATGTTCAAGGTTTCTTTGCTGAGGGCTACCCAGTACCATAATACTTCCACCCATTTGGCCCGTAAGTGTGGCAAGTTTTTGGAGGTATTCACAAGCAGCATCTCGCATGCCCTGATCGGAGGAAGTAAGATGCAAACCTTCGGACTTGGCCATGAGCCAGTGAAGCCCAACAATTTCAATACCCGCAGATTGTGCAGCTTCAAGGCAGCACTCTGCGTCCTCTTCATTTATCTCAAGGGGATTATCCTTCAAGGTAAACGGGGCAATTTCCACTCCTTGGTATCCGATCTCGGCGATCTTGGAAAAGCCATCCTTGATCGACATTTCCTGAAAGACTTCATTACATAGTGCGAATTTCATAAATGAAAGATGGAAGTATTTGCCTTAGTTATTTTTTAGGTGGAAGGTAATCCTCAGGATAACCTGGATGATTTGGCATGATCGAAGTAGGATGTCCGGGGTCTTGAGCATAGCGAGCAAAGCGGTTTTCAATTTTGGCATCCTCGGGTGATCCACTATGAAAAACAAAACGGTAGCGAAGGGTCAAGCTTTGCCCTTTGGATACGGTATGTTCTCCATCTCCTCCAATTTTGGTGGGAGCAAAAGGGTTTGCGGAAATAAGGCCATAGTCGCGGGCATGCCACCAAGATTTCTCTCCTTTTTTAGTTAGGTTGCTTGGATGACTGAAGAAAGCAATCCCTGCCTGCTTTCCTTCAATCGTTCCATAGTAATGAACCCAATCCGCTCGTTTTCCCCAGATGTTTTTCCCTTCAACTCCTTCGCTATTTCGAGCCTTACCATATACTTTATGAACCCCGCGTTTAGCACTTGGAGTAAGGCGCAGATCGGGATGAGTTCGGATTCCCACGAAGCCATCCTTAAACTCCTCAAAGACCAAATCCTGATGGGTGGCATGCAAATTGATTTCCAAATCTATAAAGCGGGCAACCTCATCGGCTCCGAAAGCAAGGGTGCGAGTATCCGCACCCATGGTTTTTCCTTGATGATCTTTCCAGGCATTAAGGGTTTTGATCAGGGCCCGGTCTTCTCCCGATCTGGTTTCAATCACCTTGAGGTGTTCCACCGTGCCGGAGTTTTCATATTGATTGTGCCAGAAATTTGCTCCGCTCATTCCCTGGTGCCCGATAAAAAAGCCACGGTGATGCGGATGATCCTTAGCTTCTCCGGGGGTGTTGCTTTTCATGGGGTAGTCTCGCAGCATAGGAGTGTTTGCCGGACCTTGGATGGGCCAAAGAATAGGCTGCCCCAGTTTGGAGAAGTGGTACTTGGCAAAAAAAGAACCCCCGATTTTAACTTCGATGCCATCTCGATTAGACTCGAGGGTTGCAGGTAATTCAGCCTTCGGTCTTTTCAAGCGGTTTAGGGTATAATGCACAAAAGAATTTTCCATGGATTCCCCCTTTTGTGAGAGTAGGTCCGGGCCGAATTTGAGCTCATATATCCTTCCTGGGGCAAGGTTATCGATGGAGAGGTGAAAAGGGTTAACTCCATTCATTTTAGTGATTTTGTGCTCCTTTTTGTCTTTCTCACTGGATCCATAACGATGACCATATTCGTAGCGATAACTGGTTGCGGTAATCTTTTGGATTAATTTTTTTGGCTCCTGAATAGGTTGGGTAAAAGTAAGCTTGAATCCATTGTCTGTAAGCTCGCAATTTTGAACATGAAAGGGAATCTTGTTGTTGTAGGTAATTCGCTGAATTCCTTCATCGGGCCTTTGCCAACCCCTTGCAGTGGAAGCATAGTAAATGGACTCCCCGGCTTGATCCATGGCAATACGAACTCCGCCCCCGCGTAATTTGTCGGTATGAAGGAAGAGGGTAGAGGCCCCTTGCCAGGCACCGTCCACTTTTTCAAGCATGACCCGATTGATACGGCGCCCGTTTTCATCGGGCACTAACATTTGACCTTGAAAAGGGCCAAAGCGATCACTTGCTAAGAAAAAAGGTTCACCACAAGAGTTCATGGTTTTTCGGGAAAGTTGAACCGAGGGCTGATTATGTAAATCGTCCAGCATTTTAAGAGGGAGAAAAAGGGGAGTGCTAAATTCCTGCATGTCTGGATCCCAAACCAAGCTGGAAGGATGTCCATTGAAGGAGCCCGGTCTGACATTATAGATCGGGGAACCACCCCGCCAGTCTCCCTGATTATCTCCGCACCAAATCTCGCCGTCCGGGGAACGCGTAATTCCATTGTGCATCCGGAAGCCACTGGCAAACGGAGAAAGTTTTCCGTTTTTATGGTAGTGAACCACCCAACCACGCAAATAATTGGATGAAAAATTTCTACCTCTTCTTCCTTCCTTGGAATATTTTCCCCGGGGACTAAAGAAAGTAGGGCCATTGTGGGAAGCAGTTCCGAGTGCAAGGTAATACCCTCCATCACCATCCCGGCAAATGGCGTTGGTTTCATGATAATTTCCACTGATTCCAAAGACGGTGGATAGGTTGTTGTATCGATCTGCCTCTCCGTCTTGGTTGGTATCGATAATTTCGGTTAATTCAGCCATCTGTGAAACTAAAAGGTGCCCAGGTGCGAGAAGTACCATCCCCATCGGGTTGTGGAGACCGGTGGCAAAAATTTTCCATTGGCTTGCCTTGGCATCTATGCCGGTTTTTGTAACCACGATATCTCCGCGACGTAAACAAGCATAGAGATTACCTTGCTGGTCTAATGCAAGCCCACCCACTTCGGCAGGCATGTCCTCCGGGAAAGACAGGTTTTCTATGGTGTAGCAATGGGTTGCCCCTTGTGTAAAAACCGCAAGGAACAAAGAAAGAATAAGAATGGATTTCATAATTGATTCAAGGTTTAGCGGAGGGATTTAATGAATAAAATCAAAGAATCATATTCTGCAGTTTCCAATTTATAAGGCGGCATCATTCCCGCGATGTAACCTTGAACGGTTTTAGCCATCGGCTTTTCGATCGATTCTCGAAGATAGTGATCATCCACCAACAGGGATTGGGCAGATAGGAATTCCCGTTTTTTTCCGTAGCATCCTTTGAGGGTGGGTCCATGATTTTTTCCACCATCCAAAGAGTGGCAGGCAATGCATCCAAGGGTGGTGTATAGTTTTTCTCCGATTTCTCTTGTTGCTTTTTTGATTACGACTTTCTTCTCATCGGAAGAGAATCTATCTCCCGCGTTTGGACGGATTACTAAATGGAGTAAGCCGGGCGAACTTTTCAAAATTTCTACCTGGGTATTTGGAGAATCGAATTCGAGTTTATCTTTTTGAGGAGTTGTGAAATTTAGCCGTAATGTTTGGGTCGATGGCCCGGGCTGAATCTGAACGCTAACCCGATGGGGGCCGGTTTGGAAATCAAAGACTGGAAGGCGGTCCAATCCAAGAGAATACCCTTTATAATTGGGCGCCCCAAGTTGAGCCATTGATTTTCCATTTATTTTAAGAGGGTGAAAACCTTGGGCCTTATAAAAAACAAAGCCATAAAGTCTAGGCACATAGCCAAAGCCCCTACGCCTTCCACTTGTCCGCTCTCCCCAATAATTCTTCATGTCAAAAAAGCCATCGGTCCAACCGTAAAGAAGACGGCATTCTGTGGTGTCCCAAACATAGGAAAGAGTCTTGCCTAAATTAACCGAAATGGCTGCAGGCACTCCATCAATCGGATCATAAAACTTTACGGTTTCTCTGCCACTGCTGGGGCTGTATTTCGGAGACTGAAAGCCTTGGGAGTGCTGGGCAAGCACCGTGTCAGGATTGACTCCCAAGGAAGGGACATAGGTCCGCATAACCAGAGGTTTCTCCATACTTCCCAGAGGTTTGTTTTCAAAGGTGAGATAACCCGTTGCTGGGTAGGTTTCGCTTAAGGAATAAAGGGAGAGAAGAAGAAAAAATGAACTTAATTTAAAAAAATTTAAAAGCTTCATGGGAAATGGAGATCGACTGGATAATAACAAATTCGAGGCTTAGAAGAATGCATTACTCCTGTAAAGTAATAAAGGACGGATGATGGAAATAAGCATTCAATAAGTAAGGAGAATTACTGTATATTATAATTTGACTTCATGTTTTATTTTGTGTCAGTCTAATTTTTATGGTTCCGAATCCTCAGAGTGAAAAAATTCTCTTTGTCGATGATGAACGTTCTATTCTGAGTGGCTTCAAGCTTACTTTAGGGCGAGAGTTTAACTTAAGCTTGGCCGCATCCGGTGCAGAAGGTTTAGAGGTCTTTAAAAAGGAAGGTCCTTTTTCGGTCTTGGTTTTCGACTTTATGATGCCCGAAATGAATGGAGCTGAGTTCTTGTCAGAGATTCGAAAAATCGACCAGCAAGTGGTGGCAATGCTCCTGACAGGTGCTACCAATTTTGACTCCGCTGCTCAAGCAGTCAGGATGGGTAATATTTTTCGACTCTTGTCGAAACCATGTAATGGCGAAGAATTGAAAGAACATCTTCGGGAGGCATTGAGGCACTATCATACTTTGCGGTCGGAGCAGGACATGCTTGCACTTACAATGAATGGAGCGGTCCGAGCCATGACATCCATCCTCTCAGCTGCTAAGCCTCTTTATTTTGGCCGTGCTCAGCGGGTAAAGAGGCTTGCTTTTCAGCTAGCAGAAGTATTGGGCATTCAAGATCCTTGGCGCTTGGAACTGGCAGTCACCTTTTATTATCTTGGATTCTTATCTCTGCCGGAAGAAGTGCAGGAGAACCTCTATCATAAGCGCGATGTAGCTGCGGGTATTCAAGAAATCATTCAGAGAATTCCCTCCTTCACGGAATCGGCACTCAAGGATATTCCCCGTTTGGATGAAATCATTGAGGTGATTAAGTCGGTGGACCAAGATTTCGATTCCAGTGGCAGGGAGCAGGAGGAGATTACTAAACTGTCCTCGATCATTCGACTATCCAAGGATTATGACGAGGCTGCGAGTGCCGGGCATGCAAGACCGAAGATCTTTGAATGGTTATTGAAAAATCGTTCCCGATATTTATCCGGTGGTCTGGAAGCACTCAGTAGAGTTCGTGATTATTCTGACGGGGGGCCCCAACTCCAGGCTGTGAAGGTAGCGGATCTGAAGCAAGGAATGCGAATCCAAGAAGACTTAAGGCTTTCCAATGGTTATCTTGTTGCCCCTCAAGGATCGGTTGTCACCGATTCCTTCCTTGTCGTTTTAAAGAATTACCGACTCTGTTACGCAAATGATCCATTGCCTGATCAGGTTGAAGTGATCATGGGTTCGAGTTACGCGGATAGCCTAAATTAAGGAATTCCTTCTTACAGCTTTCGTCTTGTTGCCAAGAAAGAGTTTTTCTGTTTCAAGATACGGATGTTTTTTCTCCTGCGTATTCTCTATCTCCCAGTAGTCTCACTGTTCAGTTTTTTTGTCTTGTTGGGTAATGAAGTTGCTCATAGGGAGACTTTACCCCCTGCAATTGGTGGAAAAGTTCCCTTCACTTACAGTGAAATGTGGAAAGGTTTTGACCCCCGAAAAGAGCCCCTCGATATAGAGGTACTTCACCAATGGGAAGAGGATGGGGTTTTCCTGCAAGTTTTACGGTACCATATCGGCACATTTAAAGGCAAAAAAGCGATGATGGCTGGAATTTATGGACACCCCAAGGGTGCCGGTAAACTACCCGGTTTACTTCAAATTCATGGAGGTGGCCAATATGCTGACCGAAATGCTCCCTTGACCAATGCCAAGCGTGGATATGCCTCGCTTTCAATCGCGTGGGCTGGTCGTATTTCAGCACCGCAGTACCGGGTTACTCCTGCGGAGGTGAAACTGTTTTGGGACGCCAAAATCAAAGACCCAAAATACAAACTCACAACCGACTGGGGGGCATTGGATGCCTATCATGCACCGAGCCGGTATGGCAGAGATGCTTTTCCTTCCATCCCGGTGGAGGACTGGAGCTTGGATCCTGTGAAGTCCCCACGCAACAATGCTTGGTTCTTGGTCACACTTGCTGCCCGAAGAGGCCTGACCTTCCTGGAAAGACAACCCGAAGTGGACCGGACGAAGTTGGGTGTATACGGTCATTCGATGGGTGGAAAGCTGACGGTCGCAACGGCAGGATCAGATTCTCGGGTAAAAGCAGCAGCTCCTTCCTGTGGAGGGATTAGTGATCGTTATACTGAAGATCTTCTACACCTCGTCACCGTAAGTGATCCTCCCAATCTGAAAAAAATTACCTGCCCCACGATTTTTTTGAGTCCAGCCAATGATTTTCATGGGAGAATCAATGATCTTCCCGTGGCGGTCCAAGAAATCAAATCGGAGGAATGGCGGGTGACCTGTGCCCCTCATCACAATCATCAGGACACCGCACCCTATGAAGTGGCCACCCAAATTTGGTTTGATCAATACCTCAAGGGAGGCCGGGAAGTCCCTGCAAGTCCAAAGATTGATGTGAAATTGCCGGAGGGGAAATCACCGGAGGTGGTGATCGTTGTGGACGATTCCCGTAAAATTTCTTTTATCGATGTTTTTTATACACAACAGGGGCAAGTGGACGGAAAAAAAGACAATTCCACCAACACTAAAAACCGGTTTTGGCACCATTCTTCAGTCAGCCAAAACCAGGGAAAGTGGGTAGCTAGCTTGCCAATACATTCAATAAATAAACCTCTCTGGGTTTATGCGAATGTAAGGTATCCACTCCCTGACCCTATTCGGGGAGCGGGTTATTATTATGGAACATACGAGGCAAAATCATTTAATCTTTCTTCCCTGCCTGCATTGATTAAGCCTGCCCAATTAAGAGATGCGAAAATAAGTACGACTTTAAGATCGCAGAATTTAATTGAGGATTTTAAGGGTGCATGGAGAAAGGAATGGTTTACTTACAAACCTGCTCAATGGGGTTTGAAAACCCATAAGTTGTATGACCCTGTTTGGAAAGCACCCAAGGCCGCGATGCTTGGTTTTGATGTAAAAGCAGAACGGGCGAACCAAATGGTGGTGGGGCTGGATGCCTATGCCACTGAAGTTAAAGTTCAAGGCAAAGGTCTTTGGACAAGCATAATTCTCCAGTGCCAAGACTTCAAAAATGCAGAGGCTCAGGCATTAGAATCTTGGGAAGGTTGTAAGGAATTACAATTGGACGCAAAGATAACCCTGAAGCCGAGTCGTGGCTCGCAAGCCAAGCCTTCGAAGCTTGGAGCTGAGTGGAAGGGGGAAGCTCCTTCCTTTCGAAACCTTAGGTGGGTAAGCAAATAATCAGGGCACTTTGGCTTCCTTTTTTGCCTTCCATTCCCGGTCGCGTTTGGAAGCTTTTCTGCTCTGATCGGGATCTCCAAGATCTCCTCCCTTGGCGATCATCTCAGGGTAGGTTGATTCCCACCACTGGTCATAAGAAACCGAAAGTTTGCTTACTAGCTTTGGCTTTTCTGCCGATAAGTCCATGCGACATCCCGGGTCTTTTTTGACATCAAAAAGGACCCATTTGTCACGCGGGCTTACTCCCCAGTGAAATTGAGCTGTTCCCCGGGAATATACCTGGTTTTTACCCCCGCGCTCGATGATGCGAAGGGCTTGGCACTGACTCATGTATTGAAGGCAATCCTTGTTTCCGCAGTGATAACTTCGAAGCATTAAATGATTTCCCTGCCTAACTCCAGCCATAGTATATTTATGGATTTTGGAAAAGCCACTTGGCCAACGGGCAACATGATGATACAGGATGCGGTCTTTATTCCAGTCTTCGATCGACTTTTTACTTTTTAAGAGTGGGAGCAAACTGAATCCCTCGAGTTCGGATTTTGTTTTCTTGGGAATAGTGGCACCAGCCAGTTCGCATAGTGTGGGTAGAATATCCATGTGGGAGGTGAGATTGCTCAATACCTTAGGTTTCCATTGGGTTGGCCATCGCCAAAAAGAAAAGGCCCGGGTACCACCTTCCCAGGCAGAACATTTTGGTCCCCGCATGTTTGCATTGTATAGATCGAGTCCCTCCGTGACCCCATTGTCGTTAACCATAATTACGATGGTGTTCTTATCCCGTTTACTATCCTTGAGAAACTTTATCAACCTTCCGAGGTTATAGTCGATATTTTCAATCATCGCCAAATAAGTGGCGTGGGTATCATTGAGCCCGGCATCCTGAAAGGGTTGGATGAACTCCTCGGGAGCATCCAGTGGGGTGTGGGGAGAGTATGTGGCGAGGTAGCAAAAGAAGGGCTGTTCCTTGGCTTCCTTAATAAAGGTAATTGCCTCATCAAAAAATGCATCTTCTCGATAGCCTTGGGTTTGAAAAGGTTTTCGGTTTCTGACCATGGTGGTGTCAAAATGTTTCAAGGGCCCTCCTCGGTTGGTGGAGCACCAGTTAAACCCTCTTTTTTCTGGCCCTGGATTACTCCCAAGGTGCCACTTGCCAATAAACCCCGAGGTATATCCAGCAGCATTTAAAAGTTCGGGAAGAAGGGTGGCATCTGAGTGTAATTGCTGGCGTGGAATAATGGTGTGGGTTACTCCATTGCGAAACTCGTGCATGCCTGTCAGCAAGGCGGCCCGCGTGGGCGAGCAGGAGGGGCTGACATAAAAGTTGTCAAAGCTTACACTTTCAGCACGCAAGCGATTCAGATGGGGTGTTTTTAAAAAAGGGTGTCCGTGAGCATTGACATCGCCATAGCCTTGGTCATCCGTGAGGATGAAAATAATATTAGGCTTCTTTGCTTGAAGAAATAAAGAAAGCCAAATTGGAAAAAGGAGGAAAGGGAGAATTTTTTTCATAAGCGGCGATATCGATTTCATTCTTGAGGAGATCGTTGGCAATGGAAAAAAGAATATTGATAGATCTGGTTCTTTGAGATTGCAGGTAGCAGATAGCCCGAAGATATTTACAAGTTTTTAAATTCTGAGCATCAAGCCATTCTCCTATGAAACCATTTCTCTCCTTCCTTCTTATTTTTACAAATCTTTGCCTTGGGCTGTTTGCAAAAGACCGCCCGAAAAAGCCCAATATTGTATTGATTTTGGCGGATGACTTGGGATGGCAGGATGTCGCTTGTTACGACATTGACGAGCCATCCCCGATGGAGACCCCGCATATCGATTCTCTGGCTCAAAAAGGAGTTCAGTTTTGGCAGGGATATTCCCCGGCTCCAACTTGTGCACCGACCCGATGTGCGATTTTAAGCGGTCGGCATCCAGCGGTTTTACAGAAAACCCATGTAGTCGGTGGTAATCCACCCACCCCATACAACCAGACTGCACATCCGATTATGGATCCTTGGTTTAGTGGCCGGATGAAATTGGAAGAAGTCACCATTGCCGAGGCCCTGGGTGCCAATGGGTATGTGTCAGGCCACACTGGCAAATGGCACACTGCGATCGACCACAACGCTTTTCCTCAACCCCAAGATCAGGGCTTTGATTTTACCCGCAATCACTTAGGGGCGAGTGCGGCGATGCGACCCCATCGATTGACTGGTTTTGCCACCAAAGAAAAGAATGATCCTTATCAACTCGATCATAAGGGCTTCCCTAAAGATGAAACCACGGTGGATGCCCTAGAGTTCATGGAGCAGTCCAAAGAAAAAGCTTTCTTTTTATATTATGCCGCTTGGTTGGTTCATACTCCAATTCATAGCCGGAGTAAGGAACTACTGAAGAAATACTGTGAGAAGCTGGGAGTTGATTTTCCGGAAGAGCCAAGCAGTTGGACATTAGCAGGACAAAAAAATCCCTACTACTGTGCCATGGTTGAAATGTTCGACCACTATGTTGGGCAACTTCTTCAGTACTTGGAGGAAACACCGGATCCTCGCTGGCCTGGGCACATGCTCATTGAGAATACTTATGTCATTCTTACTTCGGATAATGGTGGAATGGAAAGAGTACCCCATGAAATAATCACCGATAATTTTCCACTTGATCGGGGTAAGATCAATGCCCGTGAGGGTGGGGTGCGTGTACCCTTAATTATTTCAGGTCCGGAAATAAGGGGAGGTCAGCAAAGCAATGTGATGATCAACGGGATTGATTTTTATCCCACTATTCTAAGTTGGACTGGTACCCCGCGGCCGGAGTCCCAAGTTTTAGACGGTTGCGATATTAGTCCTTTACTTCGTGAAAACCCCAAGCTCGCAGATCTGGTAAAAGAGAAAGACGGTGAAGTCCGAAACTCGATGGTTTGGCACTTTCCACATGGTGTTGCTCAGCAATCCACACTGCGAAGGGGAGGATGGAAATTAATTTATAATTACATGCCTGGACGATCTCCGGTTGAGCTTTTTAAGCTTTATGAAAAATATCCCAACCCTTCCAGACGGGTGGATATTGAAGAAGCAGTAAACCTGGCGGATCAATTTCCGGAACAAGCTGAATCGATGAGAAAAGAACTTTTTCAGAGATTAGATGCCATGAACGCATCCTATCCTTATTTGAACCCTCATTACAATCGATCCCTAGACGGGAAGGATCAGGTTTGCACCATCGTTGAAAATGGTAAGGAAGGAAGCAAGGTTTGGGCCCAGTTTGAGGAACATGGAAACCAGGTGCTTAGTGGGCAGATCGCATATACCTTGAATGGAGGAGAAAGAAGTGAGGAGTGGTATCTTGCTCCAGCGAAAATCAAAGGAGGACGATTGCATGGGACTTTACCCGAGGGAACCACCCATTACTTCTTTAATTTGATCGATGAGAAAAATTTTCTGATCTCCTATCCAATTCCGATGGATATGTTGTCTGCGGGGAAAACCCGGCCTAAAGGAATGTATTCGCTGAACGGCCTGGAGAATTAATCGGATCTGGTTCAATTTTACCCAAAAAAAACGCCTCATTACTGAGGCGTCTTTTGGCTTTTGAAACACAAACTAAACTGAAACAAACTGACTATTGTCATTAGTTAAGACGGGCATCCGCTCCTAAATGTTCAAAAAAAGATCTTTTAATTTCCCAACAAGTTTCAGCTCCATTCCAGCATTCTCTGGATAGGGGCTTTGGCCTGCTCAATTAAGCTTGCTTCCATGGAGATCTCAGGGGCACCGGATTGTAAGCAATCGAGAAGTTTTGAAAGGGTATTCATCTTCATATAGCGACAATCATTACAGGCACAATGTCCAGTGGGCCCGGCTACAAAAGATTTTTCTGGGAGTTCTCGAGTGAGGCGGTGCATCATTCCAGTCTCGGTTAAAATAATAAAAGTATCAGCCGGATTACTTTGGCAATAGGAGACCATTTTCTCAGTGCTACAAACTTCGTCTGCCATTTCACGAACGGAATCAATACATTCAGGGTGTGCCACCACCGGCGCATGGGGAAATTCCAACCGGCACCGTTCAATTGATTCTTTGGTAAAAAGCACATGGGCATAACAACTCCCGGGCCAGAGTTGCATGGTTCTTCCCGTCTGCCCGATTACCCATTGGCCAAGGTTTTGATCGGGAACGAATAGAATTTCACGATCTGCGGGGACTTGTTCCACAATTTTTACTGCATTGCCACTGGTACAAATTACATCACTCAGCGCTTTGACCGCGGCCGAGCAGTTCACATAGGCAACCACATAGAGATTTGGATTTTTCTCTTTATACGCTGCAAGTTGATCTGCAGGACAGGAATCGGAAAGAGAACAGCCCGCATCCAAGTCCGGAAGTAAAACTGTTTTGCTGGGGTTTAAAATCTTTGCGGTTTCCGCCATGAAATGAACCCCACAGAATACGATTACCTCGGCATCAGTTTCGGCTGCCTTCCGGGCCAAGCCAAGGGAATCTCCGACATAATCAGCAACTTGCTGGATAGGGTCGACTTGATAATTGTGGCAGAGAAGAATTGCATTCTTCTCTTTTTTCAGTCGGAGAATTTCTTCTTGTTGTTCGTTTCGTGAAACCGAGTCCTGATGTTGAAAGATTTGGAGAGGGGGAGGGGCAGCAAGGGTTTCGGTCATCGGGTAAGTCTAATGAGCGCTGAGGGTGCAATTTCCTTGTTTTCGGAATTGGGGGCATTCCGCATGAACCTGAAGGCGTTGATCCTTTACATCAAGACCTAGCTTAGCGGATACATTTTTTCCATACCACTCCATGAAGGGAGCATCGATATCAAAAATCTTTTCGCAGTCCGAACAAATAACTTGGGCCTTAAAAGTTTCGGTGGATCCATTGAGGGCATAAAACTTATTATCCTGGCCGACATCGATCTTGCGGATGACACCACTTTCCACCAGCAAGGGAAGGCAGCGATAGACCGTGGCCCGGGAAACAGTATCATCCAGACTTTGGGCATCCCGGAGCAACTGCTCGGCAGTAAAATGACCTTTTTGTTTGAAGAGAGCCTCAAAAACCTCTTTTCGCTGCCCGGTCATTCGTAAGCCTTTACTTACTAAAAAGTCTGAAAAACTTTCCAAGCTCTCGTTTAATACAGATACCATTTTCTTTTTTCTTAAACCCTTCGAAATCTTGGGTCAACCTTATTGAGACTCTCTTGAGATCAAATGGTTTGTTTACAAGAACCAAATATGCATTAAAATTTATCCGTTATGGCAATGAAGGTAAATGATCATATAATTCCAGATTGGGCAATCGAAGGGCAGGCTCAATCATTGTATCAAAGCGTAGCGGAAAAAATGAAGGGCAAGCCACAGGAGGTGATTCAGATGGCAGCAATCGATATGGCTAAGGACCGCTTAATCGACCAGACTCTGATGTCTCATGAAAGTCAAAGAAGGAAATACGAGGTGGATCCGGTTGAGGTGAATAAGCAGATGAAGCGATGGGTCCGTGAGAATGGAGGCAAAAAAGCATTTGAAAGCGGAAAGCATCCCGTGATTAAGGATAAGGAAAGCTTAAGAAAGGAAGTTATCAATCAGATCCAGTTCAATATGCTTCTGGAGGAAGAGTCAAAATGTGAACCCGTATCTGAGGAGGAAACCAAAAAATATTATGATTCCCGCCCCGATCTATTTACTGCGGAGGAGACGGTATCTGCTTCACATTTGCTCAAAAAAGCCTCGACGGAAGATGAATTTTCCGAAGCTAAAGATGCCATTTTACTCGTACGGGAAAAATTGGAAAAAGGTGCGGATTTTACCGAACTGGTAAGGGAAGAATCAGATGATGCCGGGAATGATGGAAACCTTGGAGAATTTGGCCGGGGCCGCATGGTTCCCGAATTTGAGAAGGCTGCCTTTTCCATGAAAAGCGGAGAGTTGAGCGAACCGGTTCGTACTCAGTTTGGATGGCATTTGATTCTGGTAAAGGAGAGACATCAAGGAAAGTTGACTCCTTATGATGCGATTAAGGAAAAAGTAACGGAGTATCTTACTGAACGACGAAAGGATGCCACTTTCGAGGCTTTTCTGGACCGCTTAAAAGCGGAAGCAAATATTGAGGAAGTATCAGGAATCTAATTAGGATTGCTTTCTCCCCAAGCCCTCGAGAATTTTCAAGGTGCTCTTCGATTTATTAAGAGCATATAGGTGAAAGCCAGGGCAACCCCCATTGAGTAATTCCTTGACTTGATCCAAAGCCCAATCAGCTCCAATTTCAGGCTGGTCTGATTCTTCAGATTGTTGCAGGTTATGCTCCAATTCACGGGGTAGGCGGGCTTCGCACATGCTGCAAAATCTTTTCACCTGACCCAGGGACAAAGCCGGCAGTAAACCAGGAAGGATCGGGATGGATATTCCAGCTTTTTTGCAGTCAGATACAAATTTGAAAAAAGCCTGATTATCAAAAAATAATTGGGTAGTGATGAAGTCAGCCCCCGCGTCCACTTTGGTTTTTAAATTCTTTAAATCAGTAACCTGATCCGAGGCTTCGGGATGCTTCTCTGGGTATCCGCCCACACCAATCCCGAAGTGAGGGAAGTTTTCACGGATCAAGCTAACCAAGTCGGAAGCATAGGAAAAGCCACCTTCTATGGGCCTGAATTGTGTTTCTCCCTTGGGTGGATCCCCCCTGAGCGCCATGATGTTGCAGAAGCCGGCAGTAGCAAAATCTTCCAGAATCGTAAGGAGCTCATCTCGAGTATGTCCCACGCAGGTCAAGTGAGGCATCACTTCAAACCCATGCTCCTCTTGGAGCAGTTTTGCATAGCGCATCGTAGTCACTCGGGTCCCGCCACCGGCTCCATATGTGATGGAGACAAAGTCAGGGTCATAAGGTTGAAACCTTTCCGCAGTTTTGAGCATCCTTTCACCACCTGCATCATCTTTGGGCGGGAAGAATTCAACCGAAAAAAGTTTTTTTCTTTTTTCTAAAATCTTACCAATTGATTCACCTTTGCTCATGAACATATCAACATATCATGATATGTTGATATGTTCAAGGTAAATACCGGGAACTACAAACGGATACGGGAACTAATTAAGAGGTTGCTGACTGAGTTAAGGTATTTCTCCACCCGTTTTTGCGGGTTGATGTCCTGAACCCTTTCAAGAAGACCAACCGCCTTTTGATAATCTTGATTAGAAACCAGCATTCTCGCATGTTCAAGCAAGGCAGAACTTTCCAGTTCTGGGTCTTTTGCCGCTCTTTCAAATCGAAGTTCAGCTTCAACGAATTCCCTCTTTTTCCAGGCGATTTGACCTAAGATAAAGTGAATTTTACCCTCCAGTGGAAATTTCTTGGCTAAATCAAGAAGGATGTCGGATGCTTTTTGATCTTTTCCGGTTGCTCTCAATACCTCGGCTTGGAGTAGGCGGATTTTTTTTTCATCTTCCTCGGAGTAACCCTTCCCAAAATTAAGTTCGATTTTTTCAAGGTAAGAAAAGCCATCCTGATAGGATCCACGCCCAATAAGAATTCGGGCGACTCGAACGTAATTGAGCAAGGGGAGTTTCTGCTTTTTTTGGATTGCTTCTTCGTATACTTGAAGGGATTGGTCATACAGTTCAAGGTTGTGATAAAGGTCTCCAAGAACCATATAGTCTGAAAGTTTTAACTTCCCCATTCGTTTCATCGTCTCAAGGGCAACCACCGCTTTTTTTTCTTTTTTTAAAGCCTGCAGGACTTGTGCTCTGGCCCGATGGCAAAAAGTATCGTTGGGTTCTTTTTCCAAGAGCTCGTCGAGTAAGGCCAAGGCCTCGGGGAAGCGTTCGGTAAAGAGGAAGCAATTTACCAATCCATTCCGGGCATCCTTACTTTCTGGAAGAAGGAGTAGGGCCATACGGTAAGCATTCTCCGCGGATAAAAAATGTTCCAGGCTTAGGTGACAGTATCCAAGTGCTACATAGGTCACTCCATCTCCATCTCCTAATGCAATTGCCTTGATTAGACTTTTAGAGGCCTGATCGAGGTTGCCCAAATTTAATTGTACCAATCCAAGATTCTTATGAGCTCGGAGAAAAGAGGGGAATTTTTGAATGGCTTTTTGATAAGATTGAGAAGCTGCGGTCAAACGACCGTTTTGATAATACATCGAGCCCAGGGCATAATCCAGAGCAGGACTACTTTTCTCATCCACTTTTTCTTCCAGGTACAAGATGGCTTCAACCAATTGATTTTCTGCCTTGGCAACTACTTCCCTTAAAACCGATTGTTCGGATTTACTTATTCTTGGCTCGATCTCACTACGAAATCCGTAGTCCCCCATAAAACTACGAACGAAAGATGGATTGTTCCAGAAATCCTGGGTTAATTCGGGCTTAGGAGCCTGACCATGAGCGAGGGAAAAAAGTAAAAAGAAGAAAGGGAATATGAATTTCATTGGTTTAGAAGGCTAAAGCGAACGGGAAGATAAAATTGTACTTTTACAGCTTCTCCATTTCTGCGGGGTGGTTCGTAAACTGAATTTTCTGCAGCTTCCCGGGAGGGTTTTACAAAGTCTGGATGGGTGCTGGAAACAACTTCAAGTACCTTTACCTTACCTTTTTCATCAATGAGAACTAGCAGCCTTACTTCACCCTCCAAGCCCTTTCTCTTTAAATTTGAAGGATAACGAAGGATGCCGCGTTTCAGAATCGACGGATTGCGGTCTAACTCGTGCAGATCGAAAATCAGTTCCTGCCCAAATCCGTCGGGTATTGGATTGAAACCAGCTAAAGAAAAAGCAGCTCTGAAATCTCCCGGTCCAACATCGAGGCTGACATTAACTGCACGGGTATCCAATTTTGCTACAGTCTGGTCAAGAACGGGTTCGGGTATGGATTGCTTGGCTTGTTTCTCAAGAATTCTTTCCATTTTTGACTTCGGAGGAGGTGGTGCGGTAAAAACCGGAGAATCTACTTTTCTCACCAGCCATTCATCGTATCGAATAAATTCTGATAGCGGAAGCAAACCAAATAAAACTAAGGAGATCAGCATGGAAAAGAAAAAGCTGAGCTTTTTAGAACCCTCTATTTTTTCGGATTCCAATCCGGGCACGCCTTCAAAATTTACGGGTGGCTTTTTCATTGCAACAGGGGGCTCAACTTGATTGCTTTGGCCCCCCCGAGAAGTGCCTGATCCATAACCTCAGTCGCAAGTCCAGCTTTGGATCCAGGCGATACTTGAACCAAGATCGAAGCCTTGGAGTCTGAATGCGAGGTGCGGACAATCGGAGCCACCTCTTCAATACCAATGACAGATCCATTTTGTAAAATTTGTCCGGATGCAGAAAGCCGAAAGGTTAGGGGAGGCTTGTTTTCAGTGGTTGGACTGGCGGAGTCTTTGTATTTTGGAGTGATACCGACCTCATTCACGAAGGAGGTGGCGACGATGAAAAAAATTAACAGGATGAAAACCATGTCGATCAAAGGAGAAACATTGATTTCCGCTTGATCAGAAGGAAGGGAATGAGCCCGTCTTTTCATCTTGGTTTACGGGTGGCGATGGATACGGAAGGGGCAATCTTCCGAGCTTCCGCGATCATTTTTGCAAGGAGGGTGGCATCAGCCCATTGGTCGGTTTGAATCACCACGGGTTTATTTCGGTCTTTGCTACCAAGTTCGATCAGTCTTGGGATTTCAGGTAACTGAACCTCTTCGCCTCCATGAAAAATCTTATCTTCAGCGGATAAAGCAAAGAGAATGGAATTTCGCTTTAGAGAATCTGCGGTTTGGGCGTCTGGTCTTACAACTTCTACTCCTGGTAGGCTGACAAAGGTAGCGGAAACGATAAAGAAGATCAGTAGAATGAAAACAACATCGATCAAAGGGGAAACATTGATGGATCCATCCTGCTCGTCATCAAGAGATTTTGATCTTCCGTATAGTCTCATCTGGATAGGGCGGGGCTGACTTGTCGAATGGTAATGCTTTCCAATCTGTTGATACAATGGAGCCAATCTTTCTTTTGCCTTTGTAAAACATGGATGAATGCAAGTGCGGGAATGGCAACCAGCAACCCAGCTTGGGTGGTGATTAGAGCTTGTGAGATGCCACTCGCTACAAGATCCATCTTGTAACTATCTTGCATGCTTAGTCCGTTGAAAGTCTGGAGCATGCCAATGACGGTGCCAAGTAAACCGATAAGGGGGGATGCACTTGCAAGCACAAGCAAGAACTTGATTCTGCGACTCAAATAAGAAGCATCTGATATTCGAACCTGTTGAAAGCGGCGACGGGTCTCTTTGGGGTCTTTGTCGGTGGCGATGCAATAACGAATGATTCGGTCTACCTTTCCTCCTCCCTGAAAAGCATCCCATTTTTCCCTTGGAAAAGCCTTTAGGTCTTTAGGGATTACATTTCGAAGCCTAAGCCATAAATCAAAAGCCACATAATATGTGTAAAGAGAAAGAACGCCGATGATCGGCATTAAGGAGCCACCTTTTTGCCAAACATTACTCGCACTGGAGAAAAATTCAAGGAGTGGATTCATCTGTGGAATCAATCGAATCAAGCGACTGGGTTTCGTCTCTTTTTAAATGAACCAAGCGGGCGGCAAATCCTTCCAGTTTTGAAATCATACCCTGTACTCTGCGTGAGAGCAGAGCGTGGGCAATTAAGGCAGGAATGGCCGTGATTAAACCAAATTTCGTGGTAACCAGGGCTTCAGATATGCCCCTTGCTAATTCACTGTTTTCAGGGTTTGCAAAGTTGGTAATTTGACGAAACACATCAATCATTCCAGTCACCGTACCTAAGAGTCCCAATAGCGGGGCGGTTGCCGCGGTCACTGCAATCAAAGGGAGAGCTTTTTCTAAGCGTACTTGAAAGTCGATGATTTGTTCATAGAGGATTTCTTCAAGAATTTCAGGTGTTTTTCCCTGATAACTATGGGCCGTTTTCCGAAGAAGCTCAAAGGGACCGCTGAAGGAACCATCAAGCTTGGCAGGCCCAGGCGGAGTGGAAACGCCCAAAATTTGAAAGGCTTTATAAACTGCGATTAAGATGGAAATAGCAGCAAAGAATAAAATTGGGAAAATCCAAATCCCTCCTTTCTGCAATTCTTCTAAGACCGTTAGTTCTCCTCCTTCCATCACAAATGCTTTTCCCAGGCTAGGGTCGAGGGGAATACTGGTTATGGATTCTGGAGGGGCAGAAAGTGCAGATTGAATCAGAGCAGATGTGGTATCAGAAGCTTTTAAGAGACGGGAAGGTTGAGGTTTTTTTATGGAATCCGCAGATAGATCCAGAGAAGAAAATGGTTCGGACTGAAATGATTTTTCTAGAAAGCCAGCACTTCCTTCGATACCCGAAAAGAAAGTAACCGGGCCCAAAGACCAAAAAGTTCCCTCTTCCCTCATTCCTTCTGGAGGAACGATGGCATTTCCCTTGAAGGCCATACCCCCAGCCTGTTCCTTGCTTGTTCGAATACTGAGTTGAAGGATTTGCAGGTAAGCCTCCATCGATGCTTCTAGACCCTGATCATCTTTGCGAAGTAATGCAGCCAAGGAATCACTCCAGAGGAATTGCTCCGATGGTGGAGTAGCTTGCCGCCAACTTCGGGCATAGTCTTTGAGCAAACGAAGTGATGATTCCAATTCGCTTTCGTTTTGCTGAACCTCTTCCTTGAGCTGTAGTAAGCTGGCATCTCGGTTGTCCCTTAATCGAAGCCTCCGATCCAACTCTTTGCGTTTTTCTGCAGCCCCGCGCTCTTGGGATGCAACCTTTTGGGCGATTGGAATCTTCTGATCTTCAATCTGCTTGCGAATTTCCGCAAGTC
>Ga0213863_10000668_pt1 | contig 25476 bp, 26 predicted proteins | sample PICome_8_FD_160128 | JGI IMG/M metagenome (GOLD analysis project Ga0213863, IMG submission 160128) | Coastal seawater microbial communities near Pivers Island, North Carolina, United States - PICO497 | ecosystem: Environmental > Aquatic > Marine > Coastal | place: USA: North Carolina... | reverse complement strand
AGTTTCATCGTTCATAAGGTTAGCCCTTTAGTTATTCACCTTCTTTCGAGGTGGTTTATGATGTTGTTGATTTCTTCACCGCGCCGTTGCTTCTCTGCTGGGGTCTTTTCGCCCGTATACAGTCGCGCTCTTTCCTTGGCCTTGTCTTCGTAATAGCCCATGCTGAACTCGCTGGCAGCAACGACACCATTACGCTTGTTGTGCTCTCTCAACTGTTTCCTGTCGGAAATCACAGTCCCGTCAATAGGGCTAACAAAAGCATCAATATCCCCGTGAACAGCAGCACTGGAGCCGCTACTTTGAGATACAATTTCCACAAATTCACTGGAACCATCCTCTCTAATCTTTTGAACGTATCTAGGCATCGTTTTGCCCCCGGTTTTGGGCGGCTATCTGCCTAATGTTGTTAGTGTGGTCTACTTCCTGGCTCGCAATGTCATATTGTGCCTGCGCTCGCTCTATTGTGAGATCCGCCTGCATCGCTGCTTGAATCTGCTGAATGTTAGACTGCAAGTCGCGGGATATCTCCTCTAGGCGGGCTTGTGCCTGCATTTGCGCCAACGTCATGTCAGCCTGACTCTCGGCCTGCACCTTAGCCAACTCCCCTTGCACTTTGGCGTTTTGAGCCTGCATATCTGCCATTGCCTTGGCTTGTATCTTCTGCAATTCGCCTTGTTGCTTGGCTTGTTGCCCTTGCTGCTTGACTTGCTCTATCTGGAGCTTCATCTGTTCTGGTGACGGGCCTTGATCCTGCTGTCCTGGGGGCGGAGTCTTCTTAGCCATGTCAATCGCTTGATCAAACGTGCCTTCCAGGTATTCTCCGCCTTTAAATCCGGCCATTGCCCATTTCATCAACTCTAGCAGTATCGGCATACTGCCCGGCACCGTCTGCACCGCGGAAGAGGCGCTCTGGATGTAAGTCGCCATCGCAGTGAGAAATTCAGTGCGCTCGCTCTTCAATTGCGCGTAATCAACCATTGCAATACTTTCCGGCTTGATATTAACGCGCCATTTGATGTCTGTAGACTTCATCAACTCCAACGCGGGGGCTACTTTCGGCCTATCGGCCTCTGGCAGGAACCCGGCGTTAGATTGCTCTACAATAGACTCTTTAGAGAAGTGTTTTGAGATAACCTCCGCCTTCAAACCTTCCAAATCGGATGCAAAACGCGCAAATTCGTCTTGCAGCGCCTGGATGCCGATACTTCCCATCTTGGCTTTCATCTGCTGAGTGCCGCCGGAGGTGTATTGGTCAGTATTGCCCCCGCGCATGATGTCAGACATACCCGTCATCTCGTAAAGCTGCCCTATTTTGACTTCTTGCACCTGCTGGAGCGTCTGTAAGACTCCCACAATGACTTCTACCGGAAACCACTGGATAGACCCCTGTAAACCCCCTTTCTCCGCAAACATCGCGTAGTTATCCACAGGAATTAGGTCGTTCTCAGACCCTTCCTTCAGCATTCGGCCTACAGAGTCGCCTGTAGACTTGTCGTAGACGCCCACTACCTTAATTGCGCGGGTGATGATGGCAATTCTGGACTGTAACTCGTCAATTTCGTTATACAGATCCGCTGCCAGCACAAAATCGGCCTTTGGCACGAACAGTGTGGTAGTTGTGTTGGCTGTCATTGGCCGCGGCATAGGCCAAAACCCGTCAAGCCCCAGCGGATCGTCCTTGACATCCAAAATCAGGTCGGCCCCTTGCGAAAACCAGAACACCTGGCGCTCTTTTTTACTCCAAATTTCCCATATTTCGGCTTTCTGGACGTTATTTTTCTGCTCGGCGTCAAATTGATCGTCCTTGCTGCTGCCGGTAGGCGTCTGGTTCTTATACTCGAGGTTTCGGGCAACAGAATCGCCAAAACGCTCGCGTACTTCCGCCTTACTGAGCCAACATCGAAAACCCCACCAAGGTATCTCTTTCCAAGTCCTGCCCCAGCCCCACCGCACATCTTGCCAGTGGATGTAATCAATCGGCGCGTCCTCGTAATCCAGCACCTCAGACTCCGTCACCTCCATAGTGACCGGGTCAAGCATGGGTTGTGTGGTGGTGGCAAAGTCGTAGCGTACTCGCGCAAGGCCCATACCGGGCAGCAGGCGGTCTTGTAGCGCCGCTCGCAGCACCGTAGACAAATCCTCGCCTGACGGCTCTACGTCAGTCTCCAAAATGCGCTGATACAGCAGGGACGCTACCCGGGCGACATCATCATCAGGGTCGTAGTGTTCTCGCGTCACATCGATCTGCGGGCGCTGTCCATACAGCATATCCATCTTGGTGACGGTATTTTTGTGAAACAGGTTCAGTTTGGAGGGTTGGTCACTGCGGAAACTGTCACCGAACATTCGGTCAGAGCTGCCGCGCTCGTCCACAAACCGTTTTACGGTGGTGTTGCCCTGCTTGATATATGTCCGCAGCCTTTTGTCAGACGCTTCCATCTCCCCTTGCCAGTGCTGATGCCACTGGGCGGGTGATTTTTGCCGGGGGCGGTCTTCAGATTCGGATGATTGAGTTTCGCCAGTTTGCATTGTCCCTGTCCTCGTATAGTTCTTCCAGGCAGTACCCGTGCTGCGGCGTGTCTGCCTGCCCCAAACCCAGCGACTCAAACACGCGGGTGTTAGTGCCTTCCGCAGGCAATCCTTGTGACTTATCCGCTACCAGGCACATATACCTGAAGGCGTCTGCGCCATTAGACGCCCAATCGTGCAGCGGCGTGTCTGAGTACGATTGCGTATGTTCGTGATACTGCCGCCGGTATGAGCGCAAGGCATCGACACCTTTGCTGCAGTTTGTCACATCAATATAACACTTTGGCAGCATCATGCGTACCGCGTCAATCCCGTGTTGTATGGCAAGTTTTGGCACTAGCCGGGTAGGCAGCACCACATCGCTGCCGTACAGGTCAGCGCGGACGCTACTCGGGATCCGTATCTGCTCCATCGTAGAGCGTTTGGTGGCAAGCGTCTTGGCCTTGGCGTCATGCGGTAGCCATATCTCGGCGTACTCGTACCCTTTATCCTTGAGCACCCCCAGGTAGTGGTCAACGTACACGCCTGAGTTCTCGTAGTAGTCAATGACCGCGATGCCGTCCGGTCGCGGTTGCCAAAACCACCAGGCGGTAGAATCGCGCAGCCCCACATCCGCCGCAACGTGTACTTTCTGGTCTGGATTATACAAATGCTCGTCATAGACCATTTGGTTATTATCATCCAGCGTGTTAATCAAATCCGCGTAGTACCGGCCTGGAAGCGCCGCGTCAAAGTCGTTCTCCATCTCCTGCGCGTATTGGGCTTCGCCCATCACCTCGCGCATTCTGTCCAATTCTTCTTGCGGTATGATGCCGGTTTCAGACGCCTTGGCGCTTTTGTAAAACCAGTCGCTGCCCTCTTCTTCCGCCTTGACCTTGTAATCGTAGAACTGGTTGCGGCCCTTGGCCGTTCCGATCATAACCAGAAAACCCTGCCGGTCAGCCAGACACGGCAATATGACCTCTCCCATCAGGGACGGTTTCATGTCGCCAAACTCGTCAAGGATAATGCCGTCAAAGTACAGGCCGCGGAGCGCGTCAGGGTTGTCAGCGCCGTACAAGGTGATCCACGCATCGTTGGGCAGCTTTACCCGCAGTTCTGACTCCCGCGGCTTTTCAACGCGGATCCCGTCCGACATATTCTTCAGGTACGTCCAGGCGATCTCTTTCGCCTGTTGCCTGAAGGGTGCAACGTAAGCGAAGCGGGCGTTGTCTTTTTCCGTGTGTAGTGCGCGAACTACCAGATCCCCTACGCACCCTACCGTCTTGCCCATCCGCCTATGGCAAACCATGAGGGCATTGCGTTGCGTCCGTTGGTGGAAGTCGAGGAATTGCGCTCGGGGTTCGTAAGCGAGTTGCTTCATCCGCGTAGCATTTGGGCCATCATTTGCTGCTGTGCCATTGGATCAACAGGCTGCGCTGGCGGCATACCGGGCTGCGCCGGGCCGGGCTGCATAGACCCATCTGGTGCCATGTGCATAGGCGGAGTCGGTTGTGGTTGCATGGGTTGTGGTTGCATGGGTGGTTGTTGCGGTGCCTGTTGCATAGGCGGTTGTTGCGGCTGCATGGCTTGTTGTGCCTGCTGCTGCATCATCAGTTCAGTGTCCACTGTCGGAGTCTCCTTCCTGGGTCGCCACGACAGGGCCGCGGTCTAAGGGGCCAGCCTGCAGGCCGGGGTGTAGGTGTAAGTGCATTCCCGGCTCCTGCTTTTGGGCAGCGGGCGTGTGGTCGGGCATGAACCCTATCATTATTCTCACATATTCGGTTGGGTACTCTTCCGCCCACCCATTAAGAAATTCTTGACCCCCCAGGTCTTCAAGGGTCTGTGCCAGCATTTGTTTTAGGGGGTGGGAACCCGCAAACGCTTCCTGCATTGTGGCTGGCGGTTTCGCCTGGGTTTGGGGGTGCTTGTCTTCCATGAGGGCTAGTGTGCATTGTTTTTTGGCTAAAGGGTAGAGGTGAGGGGCGAAAAAAATTTAGAGGTGCCCCTCCGGTACCAGTACCCGCGCCATTTCAGATCCCGGGCCGGGGTGCCTGGCCGTTTGGCCCGCGGCCAAAATCCGCGCAATCGGCGCTTTTCCCTTGGTACTGCGTATAACGGGCGTTATGTTAAATAGACTTTATAGAAGTTTATCGCCAGGCCCCGGGGCAACGGGCGGGAAATTGTTTTATATTTTGTTGTATTTGCTGTTGCATATAGTGTTATAGTTACAGCGTCAGGTAATTGGCCAGCCTGGTAGGGGTCAAATCCATGGCCATAAAAAACGCAAGGCAAAGATATGGAAAACAGCGACTGGACATTATTGGTAATCACTGGCGGCATTATGGCCGCAGCAACACTTGGTCATATAGCGGGCATTATGTTCGCGTAAACGGTAAATAATCGGAGGGCATATAGATGAATCACAAAACACTCGAAAACATAAGCGCTAGCATAGGGCGAAAACAATACAAAGCCGCGGCACGTTTGATCGATAACGCGCTATTGCACGAACGCGGTCCGCAATGGCACAAATACCTTGGCAAGCTTGCGGCATTTTTGCGCAAGCCCGGCGGCGATACTTTCGCCAGTATCCTGGTATTCGGAAACGGCAAACTGCCTTTTCTCGCGTTTAGCTCACTATCGGGCGCCGCGCATTGTCCGGGCGCTGGCGGTTGCCTTGATTACTGCTACACAAAGTCATCTTGGCGCTATCCTGCAGCCTTTGCCCGCCAGGCGCAAAATACAGTACTGGTTCACCGCCAGGATCCTCGCATCCTGCAGGATCTCAAACACAAGACCAGGAACGCGCAAAAGCCGGTCGATTTTCGTTTATATGTTGATGGCGATTTTGACAGTGAACAATCAGTGTTATTCTGGTTTGGAATACTGAATAGTACTATTCATTCCGTGAATGCATATGGCTATTCCAAGTCGTTTTGTGAATTATTGTCTTACTCTGGTCGCTGGCCGAAAAACTATACCTTGAACCTTTCTAGTGGTAGTAAACACTCACTAACACTTGAAAAACAGCTAACCAAAAAGGCGCGCGTCCGCGGGCGCTTTATCGCTGTTAACATGGGAAAGAAAATAAAATCTAGCGATCACGGCGACAAACAACACCAAAAAGCATTACGCCAGGCATATGGCGCTAAAGCCTTTACATGCCCCGGCCAGTGTGGTGATTGTACGCCCGCGGGCCATGCGTGCGGGTCTGAAAAGTTTAATAATGTCGATATCATCATAGCGGCGCACTAACGCCAGGAGTATTAATTATGTCAATCACTAAAATCATGCAAGATCCGAAAGCTAGCGCAATATATGCAAGCGGTGTTTTTCACATACCCCCCGCAACTATCGCGGATGACTACCTGCAGGCGAAGCTTGCCGGTGAAAAATCGCTATGCCTGGCATTAGAAGAGCATATGCGCGATATGGCGCGAGTGTATTTTGACAAGCCGGGCGTCCTCGAGGCGTTATCTGCAGTAGAGCGCCACAAAAAAATACGGAAGCCGGGTAAAAACGCGCCTAAAATGCTGCAGGAAATAGCGGACAGTATCGAAACCGACTATGCTGCAGGCAATTATCAGGCGCTTGAAGACGGGCGTATCGAATTCACTGCAGGCAATACGCGCATAAAATGTAAAAACGCGCCCGGTGCCGTTGCCCTAGTGGTGGCAAAGTATCGCCGCGGATTAGGTGCTTCACGCGCGGCGCGTTATGGCAAAAACACCGCTATTGTCTAATAAGCCGTACAATGCGCGCTAGTGAACGCTAGCGCCACCCTATAGTCCGGCATTAGTCCGGACTTTTTTTTGCCTGGCGGCGCTGTATGATGCCTCTATGGGCATGAAATTAAAACGAATAGAATACCATCAGGAACGCGCGCGCATTGCCTGGCGGCAACATTACGCCCGTGAGCCAGTATCCCAAGGCGGCACCCGTTACGGATCGCATCGCGATCGCGCGGAATATCATGAGCGCCTGGCACTGGAATTATTTATCAGCGGTTTACGCGACTATGCCAAGCTCTCAAACTGCCCGCGCGCAAAGTACGCCAGAAAATACCGGGCGCGCATTGGTAGCGATCCGCGGACGGATCCCGCGGTCGCCGGGCGTGGCCGGGGAAGCCGCAACCGCGGCAAGCTGGATTGGGGTTCACACGCCACCCGCAAAAAGAAGAAACCAAAACCTGTGCCATAGGGAGGGGGCCAAAACCTGTGCCATAGGGAGGGGGCCAAAACCTGTGCCATAGGGAGGGGGCCAAAACCTGTGCCATAGGGAGGGGGACGCCAGCGCCAGCGCCGTGCCGCAAACGCCCGGGTATCACCTATCACCAATTTCCTAAAGACTATATTTATAAATATAATAATAATAAGTTCTTATATTACCTGATACTGATATAAACAAGCCACAACCCGCACGGCCAGAGGGCTGAAGCCCGTATCAACTAACAATTTCTAAATGATTTTTATCAGGCCAAGTGTTCACATCCTGCGCGAATTCGTTGTACGGAAACATCCAGGCGCGTTGTTTTCCGTCAATTGTCTTACTCTTGCCGACCATGTCAGCCAGAATTTTCCCCGCATCAGCCACGATTTTAGGGTAAAAATTGCGCCTGCCATACAACATTTCCAATATTTCGGTGCGGTTCATCGGCGTATCTGGGAACGCTTTATGCCCGTGATGGCGGCGGTAAAACTCGCCTATTTTCTCTGCTTCAGACGAGTGCAAAGTGTGCGCCTTGATCGCCGTACTGGCTCGCTGTTCATCTTCTTCAGCCGTCAAATTGTAGCTAGCGCCACTCACCCACAATTCAAACGCCTCCGCCCACAACTGCGCCCAGTCCATCTCGAAATCCCAGTCGATGGCGTCTACCGACACCGGCCAGAACCGGCGCGATCCAGATGCGTCAGTTAAAAACTCAACCTCGTTGACAGAGCCGCAGAAGGAGGTCATCCGCGGGCGCACCAACGCCCGGCGCTCGTAAGGCGCGCGAACCTCATCCACGCCCCGCGAGATGAACGACTTCATGTGCGACACATCAGCCTTCCGAAAGATGCCGTCCAATTCCGCCAGTTCAGCCATAGGGAAGCGCAGCACGGCGATTTGATGGTCTTTACCGGAAGGGGTTGAGAGGTGCAATTCGGCCTCGCCCTTGAACCAGGCGCCCCCCAATGCCGCCAGCCAGTGCGATTTACCGACACCCTGACCGCCAACCAACACCAGAACGTGCGGCAACGAGCGTTCCTGTGTCTCTCGCCAGCCGCAGACGCCTTCCACCACCTGTATGAGCCATTTGCGTAAATATACCGGCCATAAATCGTCCCCGGTGGTGACGGTGTCTGCCAGCGCCGGTATGCGCGATACGCCGTCCCATTTCAATGTGTTAAGCCAATCCTCCATTGGGTGGTACTTACTTTCCTGCGCTATCTCCGCCAATATGGAGTTGACTCGCGCCACTGCCACGCCGATATCAACGCGCTGTAAGTTATCTATGATGGCCTCTATGATATAGCCGGAGCGGTCTGGCGGTATGGCCACGCCCCCCACGGTGAAGTCAGGCGCGCCGGTCATCACGTTCATTCGGACAGTGGTATTGGTTGCTTCCAGCACCTTCCCCATGTTTGGGATTGTCAGGGGCTGCGTTTCCCGCGGGCTTCCCGCCTTTGTAAACTTTAAGTCCGGTAGGTCTGCTGCTGTTATGTTCATGCGTTTATTTCCTGTGCGACAAAAGTTAATAGATCATCCACTCCGCGTTTCACGCAGTGGCCGTGTAAACATTTAAAGCCAACACCCTCACGCCCGTAATCCGCAGGCGAATAGGCGGTAGATGAAGCGCCTTGCGCGCCGCCAGTGTGCGTATCCCGCCAGGGGCATTCGATAAACACCCACTGGTCGTTGTGACCCAGCACCTGGCCGTTGTCCTGCAGCCAATCAAGCACCGGGTCTTCCACATCCGCCAGATCAGTCCATTTGCCGGGTTTCAGGGCTTTCGCCACTCTTGGCGTCACCAGCGGCACCTGAAAATCCGCCATGAGCGACTCCAGATCCCAACTGCGTTGCGGATTCCAATCTGTCAGGCGGGCTATCCACCCGGTGCGGTGTACAGACCCGGGCATTCGCGCCAGGCGCGAGGCGGAGCGGAAACCGGGGTCGTTATGCCCCGCCTCCGCCATGACGTAGAGCGCCGTGTCATAGTATGCCTGCCCCTCTGGCGTAGAGACATCGTAAGGCTCAATCAGGTAGCCCCACTGGTAATTGCCTTCAGACGTTTCCAATTGATAGGAGGGCGGCACCCGCGGCGGCTTGCTCTTACTGCCTATATCGTCCAACACCAGCACCCAGGCGGTGCGGACATCCTCAAGCCGCTTTTTGATCTGCCGCGCCCGCTGCCGCTCCACAGTCGATACGCAGAAATAAGTGGACTTGCCCGTCAGCGCCATCCGCTCTACCGGGTGCATCTGGCGGTAATACTCCACGAGTTTGCCCGTACCGCGACTACGAAATGAGTCAGGGTAAGCAATCGCCGGGCGCTCGTCAGGCAGCAACAAGTCCGGCGGGAACAGGGTGTTGAGAAAGGCGTTAACTGTGATATTATTCATGCATCTGTTACCTCCAGTAGGTAATTGATGTTCCCTCCCTTCCCAGGAAAGAACGTGAGATCGGCCCGCAAGGGCCGTTTTCATTTCTGGGCTTTCGCCCGAATGTGGTCAAGCAAGGATACGCCAGCCTGCTCCTTTTCCGCAAGCCGATCCAGAATCAAATCGTCAATTGAGCCGCGGACTATCAGTGTGCGCCGCCTGCACTCCCTGACTTGACCCCGCCGGCGGATGCGCCCGATCACCTGATCCCAGGCGTCCGCGCTCCAGATAGGCTTCAGGCAAATCATCTCGCAACAGCGGGCCTGCGCGTTAATGCCGTGCGAGCCAGATTTCGGGTGCATGAAGAGGAGGTTTAAGTCGCCATCAGTGAAGGCATCCAATGCGCCCGGATACTTCAGGTCGCGCCCCCACGGGAATCGCTGCTGCAACTCTTCGAGTTCGTATTTAAACTGGTACACCACAATAGTGGGTTCATATTCATCGCCATCCAGCAAGGACGCCAGCGCATCCATCTTGGCGAAATGCACCCAATGCGCCGTCTGCTCTTGGTCGTAGACCGCGCCCTGCGTCAACTGCTCCAGCTTGCCGGACACAACCGCCAGGTTAGCGGCCTCTATCTCACCGCCATTCAACTCAATCGCCAGTTCCTCGGCTATCTCTTGGTAAAACTGCCAGACATGAGGGGGGACGGCGACTTCAATGACTTCCTCAACCAGCGGCACCAGTGCCTCTGCGTAAGCGGCATCCTCCATGACGTACACCAACCCGGCTACCGCCTGCGCCAGATCCTCTGCGCCGCCCTGCCGCAATTGCCAGTCGTAACCCATGTAATCCATCTTCATAAAATACTGTTGCTTAAAACGGTCAAACGAGCGCCCTAACGCCTGCCCGCCATCGAGCACCAGGCACTGCCCGTAAAGCGACATCGGGTCTTCCATGACTGGCGATGCGGTCAGCCCCAGCGTCCAGTCCAGCCCCTTGACCCGGGAGCGCAACTTCTTAACGCCAACGGAGCCAGGCGAGGAAAACCGGGTAGTCTCGTCCAGAATCAGCCCGTCACAAGGCAGCGTCTTATAGGTGTCTGCGAGCCACTTGATCAAATCCACGCCCATGACCCTAATGCCACCGCGCTTCAGGATGTCCTGCCGCGTCTGCGGGTCACCCTCTACCAGCGTGACCTCTACCCCCAGCTTTCGCCCCTCGGCTACCCAGCCGCCGCGGACTTTGTTGGGGCAGAGTATAAGCACCCTGCCGCCGCTCTCAGCCGCCACTGCAAGCCCTGTGCGGGTCTTGCCAGCGCCCTTATCGGCAACCAGCAGAGTGTGTGCGTTACGCAGGCAGTGCTCAACGGCTGCGCTCTGGGTAGTGTTCAGCAACCACCGCTCTTGCGTCTTCAATGCTTCTGATGACATGGATTTTTGCCCCTAACTTTTTCATGCGTTCATGCTCCCGAACCTGTGCAGGCCGCAGCCTGCCGGTCTTTGTCTTGACTTCCAGCCACACGGTTGGGGGGTCAAGCACGACCAGATCGGGGCATCCCTGCCGCCCCTTGTATTCGAGCGACCGGGCTATTAAACCACATTCTTTCAAGAAGCGTAGTATTTTTTGTTGCAATGCTGATTCACGCATGATTTAATCGCATCTCACTTGTTGCACAGAGGCACTACAAATGTTGGAGGTCAAACCGAAAAAAGAAAGCGGCGTTGTCCGGTCTTACCGGCTATCGCAGCGGTCTTTCGACATCTTAACTGAACTGGCGGAGCATTTCGACAGCACTCAGGTGCGCGTCATTGAGGCCATGTTGTCACAGTACGGCGCGAAAGTGCTGGACGAAGAAAAGCGCAAGAGGGCAGCAGCAGATGATTAAGCATTACAAATTCGGCTCAAGCACCGCCAGTCGTACAGATAGCTGCCCGGCATGGGCGGGGCTGTCGGAAGGCGTACCGCGCCAGGAATCTACTTACGCGCTGTTTGGCACTGTTGTGCATGAGATGCTTGAGCAACGTGCGCTCGATGACGAGTACCGATTCCAGACGCGCCTGGGTAAGAAAGTGTCTGGCGAAACCGTCACCCGCGAGCACATCGAGATGGCGACTGCCATGTGGGATGCGACTCAGCAGGTGCTGACAGCCTACGCCTGCGAAGAGTGGGAGCCGGAAGTCACTGGCACATTTGCTGATGATGTTGGCGGCACTATCGATCTGGTAGCCCGCAGCGCATCGAAAGTCATCGTGCTTGATTACAAAACCGGATTTAACCAAGTGTCGCCAGAGAATAATAAGCAGATTCTGTTTGCCGCCGCGGTGTGTTCGCACGAATCTGCTGCTGCTGATCTGTTTGAAGGTGCTGACGATTTTGTGGGCGTCATCATCCAGCCTGACAAGGCAGGCGACATTCAGGTAAAAGAGTGGGTGTTCCACCGATCAGATGTCAGCGCGTTCTGGGAGGAGCACGACCAAAACATCGAAGAGGCCCGTACCGGCCTCTCTGAGCCAAACCCCGGCGATCACTGTGCCTTTTGCCCGGCGGCTGCAACCCGCTGCCCCGCGAAGAATGGTGATGCCCTGCGAGCCTTGCAGATGGATCCAGAGGATCTCGCGCAACTGTCAGAGAACCTGGCGCTGATCGACCCGCTGAAGAAGTGGTGCAGCGCCGTGGAAAAGGCGGCATACGGACAGCTTGAGGTGGGCGCTGATGTGGCCGGCTGGAAACTGGTGCAGAAGCGCGCCACTGAGAAGTGGAAAGATGCTGACGCCATGATCAAGAAATTGCGAACCAAGCTTGGCGGCAAGCGCAACCTGACGGAGGAAAAGCCCCTGTCACCCGCAGCCGTCAGACGCTTGGCTAAAGCCCAAGGCGTTGAGATAGACCTCGAAGGCATGACCACCAAGGAATCGTCAGGCACTACACTTGCGCCTGAATCTGACAAGCGCCAGGCGGTGCTGTCAGCAGAAGCATTCGGAGCTGCCCTTAAAAGCATCTCCTGATCGTCTGATCCTCGTTACGGATTACACAATGAAAGTAAAATTGAAAGAGTACAGTAAAATGGAAAATAAAGTAGCAGTACCGGCGGATCTCGCCAACATCGCGGCTGCATTGCAGCAGTCTCAAACCTCCGCCAGTGAAGGTTCCAGCGGCGACCTCTATGCCAAGATGACTAAGTTTGGTGAGTTTGTCTACGGCTCCGACAACACGGAGTTCGAGCCTGATGCCAAACTGGCAGTCAACCCAACCGGGTTCCAGCATGGTTTCATTTGCTGGGATGACGGCTCGCCCACTGGCGAGGTGATGGTGCCAGCGACTCAACCCCTCCCGGCAGAGAGCGATCTCCCCGCCGTGGAAGGTAAGTGGTCAAAGGCAGTCGCCATTCAAGCGCGGTTCCAGGGCGGTGAAGATGACGGCATTCAAATCCTGTTCAAAACCAACAGTGTTGGCGGGCGCAAGGCGTATGCCGCGCTGCTACAGGAAGTGATTGGCCGTATTCAGGCAGGCAATACCGACTGTGTACCGATCATCCATTGCGCTAACGACTCATACGAGCACACGAAGTACGGCAAGATATTTGTGCCGGTGTTCAATGTTGTGAGCTGGGCAGACATGGACGGCAACGAGGCGGAAGCCGAAGCGCCAGCCATCGAGGAAGCGCCCGAAGAGGCCGCAGAAGAAGAAGCCCCACGCCGCAGACGGCGCAAGGCTTCCTAGCACCACCCTGACGCCGGGGTTTGCTTCACTCAAACTCGCAGCCCCGGCACCTTTTCATCGATACGAGGAGAATTGATGATGGACGCACAGAATTATATTGAAACGCGGGAGAGTATCCGCCGCGCCAAACGACAGGCCACAATCGCCACAATCTGCGCCTTTATCCTGGCGGGCATACTGATGTTAGTTGTAGCGGACACACACGCACAGCAGAACTATGTTGTCTGCGAATCACGCTCGGGGGAGCAGAGCGTTTTTGCTGGCACCTCCTGCCCGTGGGGATGGGTCTTTATCCGCTATGCATGACAACGACATCACTTGCGATAACCCCAACTGTTTGTCTTGTGCTGTCGGCGCAGCCGTTAAGGCGCTGGAAGTGGACGGCATGACGCCTGATGCCATACTACGCGCCGTACTGGCTATCGCCGGGGACGCGCTGGACATCGAAACAGACGTACTGGAGGTGCATGATGGCACTGTCCACTAATCAGGAGAAAAAAGATGTGGGTGATACCCGATACATACCTACCGTCCTCAGTTTCTGCTCAGGATATGCTGGAATCGAAAGAGGACTTGACCTTGCTGGAGTCGAGCATAGAGTCCTCGCTTATGTGGAGATCGAAGCCTTCGCCATTGCGAACTTGGTCTCGAAGATGGAAGACGGCACCCTGGACCCGGCTCCTATTTTCACGGACCTTAAAACCTTCCCGGCAGGACTTTTTCGAGAAGCAGTTGACCTCATCACTGGAGGCTACCCGTGCCAACCGTTTAGCGCGGCTGGCAAGCGCCTTGGAGAAAACGACCCTCGCCACCTCTGGCCCTACATCTCAGAGGCTATCGGGATCATACGACCCGGAAGAGTATTCTTCGAGAATGTCGAGGGCCACATTAGCCTCGGGCTTAATGAAGTCATCAGCGACCTGGAAGAACGAGGTTACGACTCGACGTGGGGAGTATTCAGCGCGTCTGAAGTTGGCGCGCCTCATCAGAGAAAAAGAGTCTTCATCATGGGCAACACCCAACACAATGGACCATTTACCGCAGAGGTCAGACGAAGCACTGCGGCGACAGGCCACTACAACACGCAAAGGAAGGTCGAACCCATCGAACCTGCGAGAGCAAGTAGACCCGCGAGCGGTACAGATTTACAAGAAATTGAACTGGCCGTCAATTTGCGCGGGGGATTACAGGACACCTCCGACAAATCCAGCCAAATCGGGGCAGAAGGTAGCCCCAGCATCGGAACACGCGCTACCGCACAGGGTGCGACAAGCAGAGATGAAAGTCTGGCCGACACCGGCGGCGCGGGACTTCAAAGGGGCGCGAGGAAAGGCGGCTCAAGCCCGCAAGGGCAACCCCTCGGATACACTCCCCAACGCAATGGCAGACCCGCAAATAAACTGGCCAACACCGCGCGCTGGCAATCCGGGCAGCAGGAAGGCGGGTACTGGCGGAAGGGTGAGCGAGGAGGTTCAGAAAGCGAACTGGCCGACACCCGATGTAGCACAAGCACAGAAAGTGAGCAACCGCCCGAACCACGGGCAACTGGGTCTGGCGAATCATCCAGAGGTGCATGGGAAGGATTGCAACAGGGAGCCGATGAAGAAAGACCGGGCTGGCCAGCCCGGCCAGGACAAGAGCAGTACGACTGGGAAGAACCAAGGACAATTCGGCGCGTTGAACCCGGATTGGGTGGAACACCTGATGGGGGTGCCGCCGGGTTGGACGCAAATCGGGTGGACAGAATCCGACTACTCGGAAACGGAGTAGTACCACAGACCGCCGCTAAGGCGTGGCAAATATTGAGTGAGGAGCTAGCTGATGGCATTGTCGATTGATTTTGAAACGCGATCTGCGACAGACCTGCTGACGGACGGCGCGTATAACTACGCCAGTTGCCCGTCAACTGACGTTATCTGCATGGCGTACAGCGTGGATGGTGGTGCGGTTGAGTTGTGGACGCCGGGCGACGGTGTGCCGGAAGTTTTCCGCAATCCCGGCTATTGGTATGCGTGGAACGCGGCCTTCGAGCGCCTGATCTACGACTACATCATGGTTAACGACTACGACTTTCCGTCTGTGCCGCTCGAAACATGGCGCTGCACAGCATTCATGAGCCGTTGCAACAACCTACCTAATGCCCTGGGCAACGCCGCCCGGTGCCTGAAAGTTGACCAGCAGAAGTCCAGCCGCGGCAAGGAACTGATTAAACTGCTCTGCATCCCGCTGACAGACGGCACCTTTTGTGAGGATCCCGAATTACTGGAAGAGCTGTACGACTACTGCCGTCAGGATGTCCGCACGGAGATGGCGGTATACGCGCAATTGCGCCAGCCCAATGTCGATGAGTGGCATGACTATTTCGCCAACGAGCGCATTAATGACCGCGGCATTCGTATCGACTCCGCGCTCTGCCAGGCAGCGCAAGGTTACGCGGCAGAGGAAGAGGCTGACCTGATCGCCAGGATTGAAGAAGTTACTCAGGGGGTTGTATGTAAAGCCCGCGGGGAGAAATTAAAGGAGTGGGTTGTCGAGCGCCTGACGGAGGATCAGCAGGCTCTGCTGGTGAAGCATCGCGGCGGGGAGAAGATGCTATCGCTCGACAAATATAATAGAGGCCGATTGCTGGCGCTGGATGACCTCGACCCTGATGTGCAGGAAGTAGTCGAATGTTCTGATTTTGCTCAGAAGTCATCGGTAGGAAAATTCAAGGCGCTGCAACGTCTGGCGGATCCAGACGATGGCCGGGTGCGCGGCGCGCTGATGTGCAACGGCGCGAGCCAATCTGGACGCTATTCGAGTAAAGGCGCTCAGGTGCATAATTTCCCTCGTATGGTGATGGGCGACCCTGAAGAGGTACGCGCCGATCTGATTGATGAAATCATGCCAGAGGACATTGTCGAGCACAATGACCTGCCTATCATGACGATCCTGTCGCGTATGCTGCGCCCGGCACTGATACCGGAACCCGGCAACATCTTCCTCGTTTCGGACTGGTCAGCGATTGAGGGCCGGGTAGCCCCCTGGCTATGCGACACCGCTGAAGGTGAGGAAAAGCTATCGCTGTACCGCGACAAAAAGCCGGTGTATGAGATCACTGCCGCCGCCACGTTTAACTGCACAATAGAGGAGGTGACCAAAGACCAGCGCCAAGTCGGTAAGGTGCAGGAACTGTCTATGCAGTACCAGGGCGGGGCAAACGCCTTCATGGCAATGGCGCGAGGTTATGGCTTAAACGCCGCCAAGGCAGAGGCTGAGAAGTACAAAAAGGCGTGGCGCAGAAACAATCCTTGGGCGGAGCACATCTGGGCAGACATAGAACGCGCCGCCAGACTGGCGGTGACAAACCCAGGACATCAGTACCGCGCAGGTAAATTGATGTATGTCGGTGTCAGGGACATCCTCGCTGGCGGCATCACGCTGTTCTGCAAGCTGCCATGCGGGCGCTACCTGACATATCCAGATGTGCGCATTGAGATGAAAGAGGCCCCCTGGGGCGACCCCATGCCTCAACTGACCATGCTACGCGCAGCGTTTGTGCCAAAGGCCAACGAGAAAGAGTGGCCGCGGTCTGGTATATACGGCGGTCTGCTGTTTGAAAACGCCGTGCAGGGTGCGGCAGCATCGCTGTTGCGCGAGGCTGTTTACGAGTGCTACGCGCAGGATCTGAACGTCGTGTTTCACGTTCACGATGAACTGGTGCTGGAGCAGAAACGAGGGGAGGGCGTGAAGGCGCTGCATCAAATAATGAACAGAGCACCTGAATGGGCTGACGGCTTGCCGCTGGCGGCAGACGTAGAGGTAATGGAGAGATTCGGAAAATGACGGAAGAAGAACTGGCAGAGTGCATACGCAGTGCGGCAGAGTCATTAAAGCGCATAGCTGATATGCTGGATGAGTTGGTTATGCTGGCGGGCGATGCAGTAGAACCGGGGGGATCCCGTGGAGACACTTGAATACATCAAATGCCCGGCCTGCGGCCATCAAGCACAGGAGGCTATCTACGCCTCGCAAAACCTGCGCCGCGGGTGGTATTGTAAATGCTGCCGGCATTTCGAGCCGGCTATAGGCAGGGAACGTAAACTAGAGGAGAAGAACAGTGACAGAACGCAATGTTAAAACAGCAGTAAATGCCATGTTTGAAGCAGCAGATAACGCCAGCAAAGCAGGTGCAGCAGTGGATTGGAGGTCAACCTGCTTCACAATGGCAAACGCTCTGCTGGAGGAGATAGAGCGCCTGGAAAAAGAAGTGCGCTCAGAGCAAGAGGCCATGAAGGAAGTGCTTGATGCTGGTGACGTGGACGATGACCAAGGGCCGTAGTGACCCTCCTCGCAGGACTGCCCCACCTGTTGGTCGAAACGGGGTTTAATTCGGGGAACATGACTCCCCACAGTGGCGGGTGTCCTAAGCACCTCACAGCGGCTTGACCCACCGTGCCACGAAACGGGTCACTTAATTCTTAGGAGAACAACGATGAGCATTAAAAACTACCTACTCGAAAACGAAACATACGGGGACGGGTTAAAACGAGCGTTACGTTGCTGGGACGCTCAATCTAAACAACTGGAGCAAGTGAGAGCAGAGAACAAGCGTCTACGGGAGGCACTGACCTCAATCGTCAACGATTACGAACACTGGTGCAACACTGGGAAGGTTGGCGACAGAACTGATGCCTATGCTGACACCGCGATTAAAGCAATGGGGGCAGGGATGAGGGAGAACAACGATGAGTCTTAGAGAGTTCCTAACCATCAACACGATGGTGTTCATGGTAATACTGTTGTTTATCTTTCTGGGCGGCTGTGTAGTCGTTCAGTTTGAGGATCCTCCCAAAGACATGACGCACCCTGACTGGCTACCTATCTTACCGTGTGAATGGTGCATGGAGGACTTACCACCTAGCCCTGCGCCCTCTGGTATCAACGTGCGTGAAAGACTCATACTTCCCCAACCCGCCAACACTTAGCTGACTGCTGTACGCTTCCAGGTACTCATAAACATCGTGCGGGTGGACATCTCTGACCACTACATCAGCCGCCGTTCCTGCAACGTGCTGACTGTTCTCTGCACCGCCTACACTTGCGTTATGTTCAGGGCAGCGACACCCACTGGTGATGGTGACAGGGTTTCCAAAGTGATCCCGCAGATTCTGGCAGATATACACCGTATCCAGTGCTATTTCATCAAATCCGCATCCGCACTTACACGCAAACTCGCTGCGGTTAAAATTGTCAGTTAAATCGCCCATTATAAAAGCACCAGTAACCAGAGTAACGCGACAGCAGGAGCAACCTGAAGCGCAGTTGTGCCTGCCTGACCTGCCAGTGACGTTTGACTCATAATCCGTTCAGCGGCTGAGAGATTATTACGGTATTTCACCAAATATCCTTCCATCAGCAATCGGTCACACGCTGGATCGCGCTCACTGCACCATGTTCGCTGTAATTTGTACGCTTCCAGAGCCACTTCTGCCATTTTCAAATGCTGACAGATAGGGTCTTGCACTCCAAGACTTACCCCGCCACCTGTACTTGCACCAGCCACTGCATTGATACAATGACTGGCAATGGCACTGGACACTGGGGCCACAGGGTTTTCATAATCGTTACTCGCGTCAATATCAATACTGTTGGTTGATTGCGCGTAGGCGCAAGACGAAACACACATAAAAAGAACAACAAGAAAAAACCGCATCAAGAAACCTCCCTGATATAAACTTCTTCAACGAATATATCTCGACCCGCATTTAAATTAAGACTGAAAATCTGCAATTCAAAATTACTGCTTGTGGCCGTAAAGGTGTAATCATAGGTGTCGCCTTGATTAAGCCCAATGACGCTGCCGCCATCAGGACTTCCCCCTTCCCAAATCTGTCCTACTGCTGGTTGCGATAAAAGGGAGATTTTAGCCAAAACCTGATATTTTCTTCCCGAAACTAGAGTTCTGGAAAGCCCCATATTTATCCCGCCACTTGTAAACCCTTGTTGCAATCGTATTCCTTCAGGTGTGGCACTTATACTTGCACCTGTAGTCCCTGCATTTAACGTCCACGACCCAACCTTTACGGCTATTGCAGGATCAAAGTATTGAATTACACCGTAGTCGTCTGCGTCTGTATTACTACCCAAAGCAAATCCACGATAAGGAGTGTCGCCAAAATACACGCCTTTAACAAAACTATTTCCCAAATACATTGGCATAGGAAATCCTCAAGATATGATGAAGTAGAGAGTGTTAGCGTCTGGTGTCAGGCTATTATACTGCGATTGTGTCAGGGTTAAGAACCTATATATCCGTGCTTGACCTACGGAGCTTGCAGTGCCAGCCACACGGTCTAAGGCGGAGTAACCTCCTTCTACAAATGTGGCAGTGGTATTTGTGCGCAGCATCTCTACGCCGTTTGTAGCAAAACCTACAGTATTTGAGGCCAAACGAAACATCCCTGTGTCTTCATCAGTGTTCCATGAATACCCCGGTGCTGCTGCTGTATCACCGGATGGACTAAGGAAGCCATCGGTTGATCTGACTTGTCCATCGACAACCAGAGCCACGTTGGGGCTGGTGTTGCCTATGCCCACGTTGCCATTGGAGCTGATACGCATACGCTCTGTAGTCCCTCCAGTTCTGAAGGTTATTGGCCCTGTGGTTCTGTTAGTAAGCGTTAACAATGAATTAGATGCGCTGAACCCCATCTGTCCCGCTAGAACATCATCGGATGTCCTAAACTGAACCTCCCCTCCAACGGTTTCTATATCGGTAGTTCTGCCGTCAAGGAACGTCAGCAAGGGGGATTCGGTTGCATCAGTCGCTGAGGTGAGCCTACCAGTATCACTGATCACAAGGTCACTGGACGCATCCCATGTAGACGTATCAGCCTCCCACCTGAGTGTCTGGCCGTCAGCGGTGCCGTCAGGAACAGGTGTCGGTATGGTGTTGCTTGTCAAAATGTTTTCCCACTGCGATAACGCTATATTCCAGACTTGAGCACCCGTTGATTGCCAGCGCATAATGTCCTGCGTTAATACGGCAGCTCGCAAGTCACCGTTGTCAAAGCGGTAGAAACCTGTTGTAGGCTCATTTACCCATGAAGCACCTGGAAGCAGATGAGTGCCATCGGAGAACTTAAATGGGGCCAGCATACCGCCGCGCCCGTAGCGATCCAGACTGTCAGTTAACGCCACTGATACGTCACTGAGGGTGCTGTTTGCCCATGTAGACGCAATAACCTCGCCTGATTGAACAGGGTTGCCTGGTACTAAAGTAAAGTTTCCTGCGCTATCTCTTGGCATTATTCGCCTCCTAAAATTGCCGCGGCCTGTGCAGCACCTACTAGTTTGGTTAGGAAAAACTTGTCTCTTGCAGCAGGGGAGTCCAGTTTTTCAATCCCCTTCAAAAACGCTTTTGGATTTGTCATATACTCTGCCAGCGCATCAATATTTCGTTTAGTAGGCGCGGCCTCTAGTCCTTCTTTAAAGTACCTGCGGACAGCACCACCTAGCTGCAAGTTGTAGCCGCCAGGCAACGGTGCGAGCAGCATGGCAGAGAAAGCTGAAGCTTTTAAATTAGTTGCTTCATTGCCAGCGTCTTGTATACCCTCTGCCACTGTAGCCCTAGATGCCTTTCGTATTTTTTCTGTACTCAACCTAGACAACACTTCGTCTATATATGTTGCTTGTTCCGGTGTCAGTAAATCTTGGTCTGTTAGCCTATTTTTCAAAGACCTGAAAGTCTCAATAGCGTCCCCTCGCGCTTGCCTTGTGGCGTTAGGGCTATTCTCCGCTATGTCAAACAACTTCTCTACTATATGCCTGTTTACTCGCGTCTTAAAAGAGTCCATGTTGGTGGTGACGCCTAAAGCCGCGTCCTGATCCATTAAATCTCTTCGTAATTGAGCTAACCTTTCTGGCCCATCGCGCTTAGTCAATATATCCTCTACGACATTATCGGCCTCTGCTGTACTTTTGCCGTATTTCGCAGTATTGGTTTCCCGCGCAGCGTTAATTAGCCCTTCTTCTGTGTCGGCTTTATCTCTTCTTGCTTTTTCTACAGCTAGCGACAACCGTCCTTGCTCGGCGTCTGATGCACTACCAACGCGGTTACTTTCTTCCTGCGCCGCCTTTGCCCGCGCCAAAGCTGTCTTACTGGCATCTTCAGCCTGTATGGTGCTTAATATGTCATCTCGCGTTTGCGGCGGGAGGGCGTCTAGTACCGCCTCGTACTCTTTTGTAAAAGCGTCTGTCAACGTACCCTTACGCACAGCCTGAGCTTTGAGGTAGTTAGCCACATCGTCCATCAGGCCAGGTACTTCCCCTTCTACCATAAGCCTCGCGGTAGCGGCGCCGCGATCCCCTGTCAGGCCGAATTGAGATAGCATCTCTTCTGGTTCAGCGGCCTTGCGTATATCACCTATGTAGCCGGGGTCAAATCTGTCAAACCACGCTTTAGACGCGGCCACTGCCTTGGTGTATTCAGGGCTTACGTCAGGCTGCGCCAGCTTTTTTTCCATTAGTTCATATAGCTCTTTCAGACGTTTTTCGTCTGGCCCGGCTGTTTCCACACTAGCAACTTGGGCTTTCATCCTTCCTATAACATCTTGTATCCCTTGCGGGCGTACCGCTGGCCCCCAGTCACGGATCATGTGTATATTTTTTTTATTTATGTCAATAAACTCTCGTGCAGCTACTGGCCCGGCTTTTTCTTCTATGGCATCTATGAAATTTTTAACGACCAATTTCAGAGGCATAGACGGTATATCGGGGCCATCAGTAAACGCTTTCCACGCAGGTTTGACTACTTCTTTTTTTACCCTGTTTGCTTCCCCTGCGTATTTACCCGCGGCTGATGTGCTATATTGGTCTGGGCGTAGTTCGGGAGTGAGATCCTCTCTCGCTTTGACAGCGGCCTCGTCTGCGGCGTTAGAAGCTGCTAGCCGCTCGTCTGCGGCGTCAATCGCTTGTTTTGTTTTAGCCCGCTCCATATCACCTAAACGAGCTAGCTCTGCCTCTTCAACGTCTAGCAGGCGTTCTTGCTCGATTTTTATGTCTTCGACACGGCGATCAGTGGTTTGCCGTGCAGTAGTGACTGCCGCGTTTTCATCTACGCGATAGGGTATTCCACCTTGAAGCCCAGATTCGCCTACAGTTTCATCGTATATTTGTGAAGCCCTAGCATCCGCTTTTTCACGCAGTCTTGCCGCAGGTTGGGTGAAGCGAGCCAGCAAAGATTCTACGTCCGCTATATTTTGACTGCCAGTTAAGTCTAATAGCGTACCTACCTCGTTATTATCAACCGCTCTTTGCACAGCAGCTATAGCCTCTTCTTTGTTTTCAAAACGCGCCATAAGGGCGTCCAACATATCGCGCTGTGCTGAATCTAAACCCGCAGGCTTGCCGTAGCGTAGCGCAGCTATAAGCGCCGTACCGGCCCCTATAAGCTCACCAGCAGTGCTGTTACCTCCAGCAAACTCCCCAGCTAAACTGCCTACGCCCGCGCCGGCGGCTACAGTACTGGCCACCCCAACTTCTCGCCCAAACTGTGCAAGTGCGCCAGGCAACGCTTTACTGCCGTGTTTAAGGGCGGTTGCCAAAGTTCCAACACCCGGGACACCAACATATGACGCGCCAGTGCCTAATGCTTTGGTATATGGAGCCTGCTCCAGTTGTTTATCAGACAGTGTATTTCTCTTAGCCCACTCGCGAGCCTGCACCAACCCAGGCACTGTTTCTGTCGCCTTTACGCGGCCTTCTAACAAGTTAGACACTACATTGTCTTCTTGGCTAACCCCTAATTTATCGCCTACCCATCCAGCGGCGGTGGAGGCATCAAACAGTAGTTTGCCGCCAGGAAGTACGCCCATAACCTGATTGTATCGCTCTCTAACGCCGGGTGCTTTTTTATCCACCCAGCCGCCTACAGCCTCTGACATCTGCTCTATGTTATATGGCAAGTCCGGCACATCTAACACACCACCAGCATATTTTGCACCTACGTGCGTGACTTTTTCCTCCGCAGTAGGCTCAGGCAGGGGTTTTCCTACGTTTCGGGCAGCGTTAAACTCTTCTAGCGTAACGGTTGGTTGACCTTCTGCTTCCGCCTGTGCGTTAAGCCTAGCTAATGCTGCTTCATCCGACTCTGCAGGAGGAGAAACGCTGTCAAGCCCAGCGAGGAGTTCGCGCTTACGCTCTTCAGTTAGCGACATTTTTTAGAGTCCTTGCCTTTTGGCAATTTGAGAATACAGAAACTTGAGTTCTGCTTCGCTGTTAAAACCAAGGCTGCGAAACTCTGTTGTTGGGATCTCTTGCCGCATAGCGGCGGAGGCGACAGCCGCGTCTATTTTGCCTCTAGTTTTCCCCCATACTTCATCCATACGCTTTTGTTGTTCTGGTAATAGATCCGCTCTGGCCTCTCTGTAGTTTTTTTCCAGCGTATCGCGTCCAACGGTGCCTAACCAAGCGGTTATGGTTTCTGGCTCGTTGTAAGCAGTACTAGGAAACTGACTCAGCAGCAGTTTTAAATCTGAATCTGACATCGGCTTGAATATAGCCGCCAGATCCCCAATGAGTGCTGTTGCGCCTGCTTTAAGCTGTTGATCAACACTTTGCCCCTTCCAGGCTTTACCTCCCATACCCCCTTTCGCTAAAACGCGAGGGATACTTAAAAGTCCGCTAAATCTATCTATGTCTTCATCAAGTAGTGGCCTGGTAAACGCATTCATAGTGCTGTCCGCGACTGCCAGGGCTTTATCCATCGTGCTTTGGGAATTCCATTGACGCTTCTTTAGAGCGCGCATTTCTTCTCTCTCTTCCTTACTAAGCTCACTCCCTTCTGCAAGAGCAGCTTGGTATTCCGCTAATTTTAATCTACCTTCTTGATTAAGTTCCGCTAGCTCTAAGCGACCCTCTTGGTTAACGCTCGCTAGCGCTATTTTGTCTGCTAAACTTTGTGCGGCAGACGTTGAACCAGTAGCTGCCGTATCAAGGTTTATATACCCTCTTCGGTCAAACGGCGTTGTTGGTTTGTCTGTTGCTGGGTCAACATTCCAGGTTATTCCGGATGCATCTCTCAAAACAGGCACTGGATCGCCGCCCTCCGGGTCTATCGGCTGCATGAACCCCGGTGTCATTACGCCTTGCGTAAATGTTTGCTTGTTCCTATCTAGAAATAGCCTGTTTTGATTTACACCAAGATTGCCCCTGCTCACAGCAAGCTGGGCGGCATCATTAGTTGTTTTCTGGTCCAGTTTTGCTTGCTCAAAGGCCGCTTGTCTTGCTTTTTCCTCATCCTCTGCCGCAAGCGTTGCCGCCTTAACAAGCCCTTTTTCTTCATCCAATGCTATATCGTCACGGTTAGCCTTGCCTGCCATGTAGCCGCCCAATGCTTGCTCACCCGCATACGCCAGTGACTCTCCCCAGTTCGGCCCCATATACAGGTCATACGGGCCAACGGTCTTGCCTTTTGGTGCTTCTTTCCCGCGCAGCATATTCGCCATTGCACGTTGGGATTTAATCCTGTTGTCCTCACCCGCAAAACTCTTTGCTCTGGGGTCAGGTTTGGACTGATCCACATACGCGCCCACCATTCCAGGTGCTAAAGGTTGGTTAGCAAGTGCATTGACCTGAGACTCCATTGTGATAGGAGGACGGCCAATACTCATTCCCTGCTGCTGTTGTCTACGCAAGTATTCAGCAAGCATTCTTTGGTCTATTGCCATTGTCTTTTACCCTTTATTAAAGACCGAAAGTTCCACCAGCACCCAAGTAAGCACCCAGCCCTTGACCCGCAACCCCCGCAATAGCACTCCAAGGACTTGCTGCATTCTGAGCACTTGCGTCTGCCACCCCTGCCTGAAGCATCGAGGAGGGTTGGTTAACGCCTGCTTCAGCAAAGTTAGGCATACTGGGCATTCCGACCTGCTGACCAGACATCAGAGCGTTGATTTCATTCAATCCAAACCCACGTTGCTGCATCATTTCAGCCATTTGCTGCTGACGTATCTGATTAGCGTACTGGCTACCCTGCATAGCTTGGCCGTAGTTCTGGGCGTTAGCACCCAGCGCCTGCTGGAAGTTCTGAGCCTGTCTGCCCATCTGCTGTCCGTACATCTGTCCCGCTTCTTCTCTACCTGCGCCTGAAGCACTGTAGATAGCTTGATTACGGGCATCCGTCTGGTTTCGGCCCAGTCCTTCTACCTGAGACTTCCACGCTGCATCCTCTGGACGCAAGCCCTGATTACGCATTCGCAATTCAAGTCCCTGACGCTGTGACTCAAATTGAGGATCAAGGCGCGACATTGCTTGGTTATATACTGCATCTTCAGCACGTTGGCGCGTAGCATATGGGTCACCCGCATCAGGTTCAGGTGCCGTGAACTGACTGGTAGGCACACTGCCCATTGGCGCAAGGTTATTCCAGTTAATTGCTTGCCCATATTCATTGCCCAGTCGCCCAGTGAGCATACCCGCTATATCACTGCGGCCACCTTGAATAGCAATCTGCTTATCCAGAATAGACTGTAGTTCAGGTGTTAAGCCTGTGGTCTGACTCCACTCCGTCACAGGCTTGCCTGTAGAGGGGTCAATCACTTCACTGGAAGTCCAGTTTGTGTAGCCAAACGGCGAGTATTGAGTGGGCCGATTAGCGTAGTTCTGCTGCATCAACGCT
>Ga0213863_10000666_pt1 | contig 25583 bp, 30 predicted proteins | sample PICome_8_FD_160128 | JGI IMG/M metagenome (GOLD analysis project Ga0213863, IMG submission 160128) | Coastal seawater microbial communities near Pivers Island, North Carolina, United States - PICO497 | ecosystem: Environmental > Aquatic > Marine > Coastal | place: USA: North Carolina... | reverse complement strand
TGACATAAAGGAAGTGACCGTTGATGGAGAAAAAGGTTTTGATAAAGCAAAAAAATATGCTGAGATTATCGCCAAAGATCAGGTAAAAAAAATAAAAAAATACAAAGGTAAAATTCCTTTATTCCACTCCAAGGAAATAGAAAAATATCTTAATCAAATTTTTGAACCAAGAATTAATTTAAAATCAGGCGGATATTTAATCATCAATCCTACCGAAGCTTTGGTTGCGATCGATATTAACTCTGGAAGATCTACCAAGGAACGAAATATTGAAAAAACAGCCTTGAATACCAACATCGAAGCTGCTGTTGAAATTGCAAGACAAGCAAAACTTAGAGACTTGGCTGGTTTAATTGTAATCGATTTTATTGATATGGAAAACTATTCTAATCGAAGGTTAGTTGAAAAAAAATTAAAAGAAGCATTGCGAAACGATAAAGCTAGAGTTCAGGTAGGAAAAATAAGTAATTTTGGCCTTCTTGAGATGACCAGGCAAAGATTACGGGAAAGCTCTATTCAATGGAAAACAGTACTAAGCGTTGAATCCTTTTCTCAAAAGATACTAAAACTTATAGAAGAAAAAATATTTTCTATCCCAAAAGTAAAAACGGTAGAAGTGGATCTTCCTAAAAAAATTATCGATTTTATTCAAGCCGATATGAAGGATGAAATAGACTTTTTTGAGAAAAAATTTAAATTTAAAATAAAATTTAATGCCAACCCTGATTTTTTATCAGATGATTTTAAAATATCTTTTAAAGACAGTAAGAAAAAAGAACTAGAAGAGTTAAAGAATGAAGTGGAAGTAGCTATTGAAGAGCCATTTAATAAAGAAAAGACCTTCCATAAAGATACTTCTGATTCTGATGATAAGCCTGGTAAAAAAACTTTTCATAAGAAAAAGTTTCGTAAAAAGAAGTTTTTTAAAAAGAGAACAGGAAGTCGTTCGACCAAAACAAAAGAAAAAGTGGTGGTTAAAAAAGATTCAGATTAATCAATTAAGCGTACTGTCCTGCTACATAGCCTGAAGACCAGGCCCACTGAAAATTGTATCCGCCTAAGTGGCCAGTTACATCTATAACCTCGCCTATAAAAAATAACCCAGGGTACTTCAAAGACATCATGGTCTTAGAAGAGATTTCATTCGTATCTACTCCTCCCAAGGTAACTTCGGCTGTTCGGTAACCTTCTGAACCTGTGGGGTTCACTGTCCAAGCGCTAATGGAATCGCTTAACTGTTGTAACACCTTGTTGGATAGTTCACATATATGTCCGCTCACACCCTGCTCTTTACAAATCATCTGGGCTAATCGTTTAGGAAGTATCTCTGATACGCTGCTTTGAATGTCCTGAGTGGGATAATTTGCTTTAGCATTTTGTAATAAAGAAAATATATTGGCTTTCGGAGCAAGATTGATCTGTATCTTTTCTCCCAATATCCAATACGAAGAAATTTGTAATATCGAAGGTCCACTTAGTCCTCGGTGGGTAAATAACATTCCCTCTTCAAACAATGTTTTTTTAAAAGAAACTGCTGCCTCTACGGATAGACCACTTAATTCTTTACACATATTTAATAATTTTTCTGTGAACGTTAAAGGAACTAGCGCTGGTAAAGGTTCGATGATATTCATACCAAACTGCTCTGCTAAATCGTAACCAAATTTACTAGCGCCGATTTTAGGAATAGATAAGCCTCCTGTTGCAACTATTAGAGAATAGCAAAAATGTTTCTTCAGATTGTATTCCACAAAATATTGTTTCTCTTGCATGCCCACGTTTGTAATCTTAGTGTCTTTTAGTATAGTAACCTTGGCTTTTTCACATTCTAGCAATAGCATATCGATGATTTGTTGGGCGCTATCATCACAAAATAATTGTCCTAATTTTTTTTCATGAAAAGCAATCTTATGCTTCTTAACCAGATCAACAAAATCATCTGCTGTGTATTGGCTTAAAGCCGATTTTACAAAATTAGGATTCTTTGAAATAAATTTATTAGCGTGGGTGTGAATATTAGTAAAATTACATCGTCCGCCACCAGAGATACGAATTTTTTCTCCAATTTTTTTGGCATGATCTATGACCAAAACACTTCTTCCTCTTTTGCCAGCTTCGATCGCACTCATTAAACCTGCGGCGCCTGCGCCAAGGATAATTACATCATATTGAGTCATGCCCAAATATACTTCATGCAAGTTAAGGTGTCTTTAAATGCTATCGTAGCTTTGTGCTGATGCTTAAATTCTTGTATCCCTTGATCAATTTCGTCTTGGCTAAGATCTAAAAGACAGGAGATATATCGCTTCTTAATCATTTCGATATATTTGCCTTTTCTAATTTTAACAGAAAAGTGAAATTTATTTTTGGCCAATCCTGATAAAGACTTTGTTATTATTTTTTGAATCTTAACATCTCTTTTTAACCCTTGTTGTAATCTTGATTTCATTAATGAAAAACAGGGTATTTGATTGCGATGAGTTTCTAAACTGAAGATAAGCATTACCCCATTAGAAGACAGGTTGTTTTTACAAAGTCTTAATAATTTTTTAATTTGGGTGGGGTTAAAAAAATGAATAGTTTGCTTGATAAGAATGAGATCAAAAGAATTTTTGTTTTTTTCCAAGTAACTAAAAATATCTGTTTTTTTAAATTCGATATCTTTATCCTTGTCTTGGTGATGAATAATATCAATTCCTATTGGCTTATTGGGTAGTTTAAACTTTCTCTTAAAGGCTCCTGCAATTTTACCGCGGCCACAACCAATATCTAAAATTCTTGTATCTTTACGGAATCGAACTTGTTTCGACACAAAGACACAAAAAGCATCTATATATTTTTTAGAAGACAGCCAATTATTGTCGTCCCAATGTTTTAATAGTTTCATAATAATACTTTAATCATGAATAGAATAACATTTCGAATACTTCTATTCAAAAACAGAAACAAACCATGTAAGGTTGATTCATGTTTGATAAATTTCATATTTTTTTAGGAGCAACTGTTGCGGATGCTGCCGCTAGGCCTTTGCATTGGATCTATGACCAAAAAACCTTACAAAAACACATTAAAGGGAAAAAAGACTTTGCTTTTTTAAAGGAGAATAAAAGTCCATTTTATTCTATCAAAATAGGCAAAGTGTCAGGATATAATGATGTAGGACAAGTAATGTTCCGCTCTTTGAAAGAAGATCAAAATGAAAAAGGCATACTGTCTGTTTTTAAAAAAAATATAGTAAAAAACTTTGGTCCAAGTTCTTTGTATTGGAAGAACCTAACTTTACGAAAAAAATATAAAAAAATTAAATGGAGAAGTAAGATTAAAGGCCCATGGATTCATCAAAATATTATGGAAACTATTCAAAATATTAAAAGGAAGAAAAAAATTACAGGTGGAATTAAAGTAAATGAGTCCGATGGTTACTGTGCAGCACTTCCCTATTTCTTATATTATCAATCATTTAAAAATATAAAACGCGTAGTGAGTGCAGTGGCAAATACTAAACTTAGTATGGAGTATGCTTTGGCTAAACTGATGATCATTAATTTGGCAGATAAAGGCTTAAAAAATCCGGTAGATGCTTTTCTTAAGCAAAATAAAAACAAATCTTATTTCAAGGGAGTAATTATCAAAATTAAAGAAGTAAAAGCTCTTAAAAAAAAACCACACAATATAGTGGTCAAAAAAATGGGAATGGCCTGCAGCTACCCAGGAACTTTCTGTGGTGCACTTCATGCTATCATTACTTCAAAAAATTACAAAAGCGCAGTGTTAAAGACAATTAAAGCGGGTGGATGTAATTGTTCTAGAGCTAATTTTGTGGGCGCCTACTTTGCTGCTTTTAAAGGAATAAAATCCATTCCCAAAGAATGGATCCAAAAGACAGAAGCTTCCAAATCTTTTTTGCTTTAACAATTATGAAATACGCTAAGGGCATATCTTTATTTGTAATTACCTTGTTCACATCAGTTATTCTAAGCAATGTTTTCCTATTAAAAAACTACATAATCTCACCCGCATTTTTCTGCATAGTGATTGGTCTATTGGTGGGTAATGTTATTACTATTTCGAAATATACCAATCAATTAATAAATTTTATTTTAACTAATATATTAAAGGTTGGAATTGCTCTGCTAGGAATTGGATTGAGTATTCACGAGCTCTTTAAGTACGGATTAAGCTCTGTGTTGTTAATTATTATAAATATTCTTTTAGTTTTTTTTATTCTTCTATTGCTAGGAAAAGTTTTTAAAATTTCAAAAAATTTAATTATTTTAATAACTATGGGAACCAGTATTTGTGGGGTGACAGCTATTGCTGCAACTTCTACTATTATTAAATCAAACCAAACCGATACTGGCTATGCTATTGGTGTTGTAACTATTTTTGGTTTAGTTGCAGTTTTAGTTTACCCTCATATGGCTCAATACATTTTTGATGGAAATAATATAAATGCAGGAATTTTTTTAGGAGCAGCCATTCACGACACAGCGCAAGTAAGTGCTGCTGGTCTTATTTATCAAGAAACATTTTCTAGTCCTGTTGCTTTAGAAGCTTCTATGACTACCAAATTATTGAGAAATTCTTTTTTAATTATTTTAATTCCATTGTTTACCCATTTTCACGAAAACAAAAAAAATATAAATGATTCAAGTTCTGTTTTAAAATTTTTTCCTTTTTTTGTTTTAGGCTTTATTTTGATTTCTTTACTCAGAACAGCAGGCGATATTTTTATCGAAAATACTCATTATCAAGAAAAATGGGAAATATTTATAATAATAATTAAGTATATTTCAAAATACATGATTTTAATCTCCATGATCGCTTTAGGGTTAAAGATAAAAATAAATGAATTTAAACAGGTAGGATTTAAGCCGTTAATTGCAGGGTTTGTTGCTGCTGCTTCCGTAGGTATATCTAGTGTTATTTTTTTAAGTTAGTTGTTTTTCAAAATTTTTTTTAACAATTATGTAAAATTCATATATATAGTTGATTCATGGTGAAAAAAATTACTCAAATGTTGACTGATGCAGCAAACGTTTTGTTTGACGATACTCAAAATGATTTGAGAGCTCTTCCGAAAACAGTACGATTACAGCTATTAATTGTGTTGAGTGGTGTGTGGTCTACAGCCTTTAGTTTGTGGATTTTTACTAATGTATTTTTTGTAACAGGCTGGGTGATTACTCTTATATCGCATTTACTGGTTATTTTTGCTGCTTACTATACCTTTAAACAGTTTCACAATGCGAAGGAATTTAGAATGCATTCGCAATATCATACTCCGACTAGATCTAGGCAAAACTTATGGATTGCAGGTAAAAAAGTAGAACTACCCAAAGGCGATCCCGGCGGTGAGCACGAATAAGTATTAAAAAATTAATTTTTTCACAAATATACGTTCGCATTATTATTTGCGCACAAAACCATTGAAGTTATTAGGCCAGCAAAGATATAAAAAAATAGATGCTTATAAGCTATTTTTGCTTTAAAGCTTTTTTTTAACACTATGATAAATGCAGTTATATTTTTTTTACTTGGGTTTGGTCTTTTATATGTAGGGGGAGAAAGTACCTTACGAGGGACCCTGGCTTTAGCTCATAAATTAAAGTTATCTAAATTATTAGTCAGTGCTTTAGTGATTGGCTTTGGAACTAGCTTACCAGAATTAACTGTATCTTTAGAGGCGGTTCTAACTGGATACCCTGATATTGCATTGGGAAATATCATAGGAAGTAACACTGCCAATATTTTATTAGTTATAGCGATTGCTGCTATCCTAAGTCCTATTTTTACCAATGAAAAAAGTGCCACTAAAGATGTGATGGTAATGCTGCTGTGCACCTTAGCTCTCATTGTAGTTAAAACTTTAGATTTGTTAAATGGCATGGTCGGTATTGCCTTTTTGATTGCCTTGTCTTTGTATATTTTTTTTTCTTACCGATCAGATGTGGCTGATAAAAATCAACAACATGAACAAGCAAAGAAAGAAAAGTCTGGGATTAAGATTGCGTGTTACTGCTTAGTGGGAATAGCTTTGTTAATTGTGGGCGGGCATTTATTAATTAACTCTGCAGTGACGATAGCCAGATCTTTTAATATTTCAGAGGCAGTCATTGGTTTAACAGTGGTGGCAATTGGAACTTCTCTTCCAGAATTAACTACTGCTATACTTGCTTCTATTAAAAAACAAAACGACATCATTATTGGAAATATCTTAGGAAGTAATATTTTTAATATTTTGGGAATTTTGGGAATTACTATTTTAGTTCAACCTATTCCCATTACGGAGGCTATGGCGAATAAAGGAATTATTGAAATGACAGTTGCATCTATACTGTTTGCTGGATTGGTATTCTTTCGCGTTCCTATTGGTCGTGTCATGGGAACAATAATGCTATCTAGCTACTTTGCTTACCTGTTCTTTATTTTAAATTAATTAAATAAATATTACTTTGTTTTTTTAACAAATTTTACAATGCCTTTTTCCAAAGTAGCACTCATAATGATGGTACCTTGCTCATTTGGATGAATACCATCGCTTTGATTAAGGTCAGGTTTCATTGCAACTCCTTCTAATAAGAAAGGAATAAGAGGCAATTTATATTGAGTGGCTAAAGAAGGGTAAATTCGATCAAAGTTTTTTTTATAATCTATTCCATGGGTGGTAGGAGCCAGCATTCCGGCCAAGATTATTTTAATGTTTTTGGCTTGCGCAATTTGAATAATGTTATCTAAATTATTTTTTGTCTCTTTGGGGTCAATACCTCGTAACATATCATTGGCACCTAATCCCAAAATCAATAAATTAATATTAGGTTCTTCTAAAGTCCATTTAACTCTATTCAATCCACCCGAAGAGGTGCTTCCAGAAACACTGCCATTAATAATTTTGATATTATAACCTTTTTTTTGAAGATTTTTTTCGAGGACCGTCGATAATTGCTGTTCTTTTGGCAAGCCGTATCCCGCCATCAAACTATCTCCTACTAACACTGCTTTATCTTGGGCTGAGGCGGTTATGCTCACTAGACACAGTACGATAATTTTAATAATTAAACTTTTATTCATGCCTACTCTTCTTAAATTAAAAAAGATCAATCTTAAATACCAAATAGGTAAAGAAGTCATTAAAGTTTTACAAAACATTAACTTTGAAACGAAAGCCAAAGAAACCATCTCTATTGTAGGGGAAAGCGGCTCTGGAAAAACTAGTCTCATCATGTTGATTGCGGGATTGGAGAAAGTCACCTCAGGCAAGATCTTTTTTCAAGATCAGGAAATTACAAAATTAAACGAAGACCAAGTATCAGAGATTAGACGAGAACATATAGGCATCATTTTTCAGTCTTTTTATTTAATTCCAAATTATACCGCTGTAGAAAATGTTGCTCTCACTTTAGAGTTAAATAAATTCACCAACCCTAATGAACGAGCGAAAGAATTGTTAGATCGTTTTGGTCTAAAGCATCGTTTGAACAATCTTCCCAGTCAATTATCAGGAGGAGAACAACAACGAGTTGCTATTGCACGTGCCATTGCCATGAAACCAGAATTGATTTTAGCAGATGAGCCTACCGGAAACTTAGATAGTGACAACTCAGCGATGATTGCAGATATTTTATTTAAATATGTCAAAGAAGAAGGCTCTTCCTTAATCATGGTAACCCACGATCCTAAACTAGCCAACCGAGCGAAAAGAAAAATTAAAATTAAAGATGGGAACATTGCTTAAATCCACTGAGCTAAGTTTAATTGTTGCATACGCTCTAAGAGATTTGGGCAGAAATTATAAAAAAATTTCTAGTATTGTTATTACCCTTTTTATTAGCTTATTCGTCTTGAGCTCTATCTTGACTATTGAACAGAGTTTAAAAAAAGAACTAAATGATAATTCTAGAGCTTTGCTCGGAGGGGATCTTGAAATTGATTATAATAGAATTCCAGGTAATCTCACTTTAGTAAACAAAGTAAAGGAATTTGCCACCATCTCGCAGATGGTCGAATTCACCACAATGCTTTCAACTAACAATACAGAAAATAATCAATCTTTATTTACTATAATTAAAACTGTAGATAAGCTTTATCCTTTATATGGAGAGGTTATGTATGAGCCTCAAGGAGCTTTACAAAGAATTCACCAAGAACAAAATACTATTTTAGTAAATGAAAATATTTACAAAACGTTACAGCTAAAAGTGAATGACAAGATCAAAGTTCAAGATCAGCTTTTTAGCGTAGTGGGTGTGATTAAATCAGTTCCTGATGTTAGTGGATTTGTTACCTTTGGTGATTTTGCTTTAGCAGGCAAACAAACTCTAGAACTCCTACAATTAAATAATTTAGGAAGCTTTTTAAATCATGAGTATAAAGTGCGGTTTCCAGAAGGCGCAAACACCCAAGCATTAAGAGCTAGAATTCAAAAACTATTTGAAGAGGACAAAAAAGTAAGTTTACGCTATCCAGAAAATTCAGCGAGCGGATTAAAAAGAGTGATTAACAATTTTTCTCAGTTCCTGTCTTTAGTTTCTATTAGTGCGATGCTAATTGCTGGAATTGGAATTGCTAATACCCTGCTCTCTTTTATTAATCAAAACAATATGTCCATTGCTGTAAGAAAAGCCCTTGGCTTCAATTCATTCAGCATCAAGGCAATTTATTATTTACAATTATTTATTTTATTAAGTGTCATTAGCATTTGTGCTTATGGATTAAGCTTCCTGCTGGTTCCTCTTGCAGATGGTTATTTATCTTCCAATCTAGGACTTAACATTAAACCTATTTTTTCCTTTATTAATTTTTTTAAAATATTTTTAGTGGGTCTGTTGGTGTTAGTTATTTTTTCAATCCCTACTATTAATGCTATCGATCAAGTTAAAGCTTCCAACTTATTTAGAAACGTATTTCAAAATTTACAGTTTTTTTATACCAAAACATCTATTGCAGTTAGTTTGTGTTTATTGGGACTGCTCATTCTTTTATTCACCCTAGGTTCGGCAAGACCTATTTATAGTTTGGGTTACTTTGCAGCTTTCTTTGTTTGTTTAATAGTTTTTTTCTTATTATCAAAACTTATTGTTTATTTATTAAAAACATTAAAAAATACTTCTAATATCTCTTTAAAGGTATCCATTAAGAATATTACTCAAACTAAAAGCATTACGCCTATTACTATTATGTCTTTGGGGTTAGGGGTAACTTTGCTTTTAACCTTAGCTTTGGTGGGTACTAATTTTAAAAGAGAAATTGGAAAATCTATTCCTGATATTGCACCTGATTATTTTTTCCTAGGAATTCAAAATGGAGAAGAAAATAAATTTACAAATGCTATTGTTGCCATGGACCCTGATGTTCGTTTGGAAGTAGTTCCTATTATTTCTTCTGGAATTTCTAAAATTAATGGAGTAGATCCTGCATCTTATATCACCGCTGATAACGATAGTTCTTGGGTGATTGGTAGAGAACGCCGTTCCTCGTGGGTTGATGAACCTCCTATAGACAATCCCATTTTGGAAGGAAACTGGTGGGACCTTAATAAGCCGGATCAATTACAAATCTCTTTAGACGCAAAAGTTGGGAAAGATTTTGGAATAAAGCTAGGCGATATCTTCACTCTTAATATTTATGGAAGAGAAATCGAAGGCACTATAGTTAACTTTAGAGATGTAGAATATCGAGACCTCAGTATTAATTTTGCTATGTTATTTAACCCTCAATTTGCAAAAAACATACCCCATGAATACCTGGCAACTGCAAAATTTAAAGACCCTAAACAATTTAATGAGGCAAAGATGCTAGAAGTACTGCCTAGTCTTTCTATGATTAAAATTGCTGACTACTTAACCAAAGTCACCGATATATTAAATAAAATATTTATTGCTGTTATTCTTATTTCAGCCATTACTATTATTATTGGTCTTATCGTAATCTCTAGCGCCATTATGGTTCAAGGGAAAGTGAAAGAGTTCCAAAATTTAGTCTTTAAAATTTTAGGTTTTTCTAAAAGAGAGGTCGTGATGTCTTCTATTATTGAGTTTGTAATTATCTTTTCATCAGTGATATTAATTGCTGTATTCTTCGCAACGGTTGGATCTAAGTTTGTCATTCAAACTATTTTTAATTTAGTTTGGTTGTTTGATTTGAAAGTGCTGTTTTATCTTGGTGGTTCTATTGGATTGGTTACCTTGGTTCTTATAATGTTAACTAACTTGAAATATTTAAACCCTAAAGTCTATCCTTTAATTAGAAATCAATAGTTCAACCAAAAGTTGTTGAAACTTTAAGAAAAATTTAGATATAAATTAATTAATATGTCTGAATACGATGTAATAATTGTTGGAGCAGGTAATGCAGCGCAAGCTGCTGCTTTATCAGCAAAAGAAAGTGGTGCTGATAAAGTTGTAATTTTAGAAAAAGCACACGAAGAGATGAGGGGTGGAAACACTCATTGGTCTGGTGGAATTTTAAGAATTGCTTTTGATGATTCTAGAATGCTTAAACCATTTTTACCTGGTGTAGAAAATGAATTTCTTAATTTTTATGACGGCATTCAACCTTACACTAAAAAAAGATATAAAGAGGATTTGTTAAGAGTAACGCAAGGCAAGTCGGATCCAGAACTTGCAAATATATTGATAGATAATTCTTACGATACAGTTAAGTGGGCTGTAGAAAAAGCCAAAATTGAATGTGAACCAGCCTGCTCTGTTTGCGGAGTGTTAGTCAATGGTCAATGGACTTTTCCTGGAGGCGTAGTAATACGAGCAAAACATGAAGGTAAAGGTTTGTCAGCTTCCTGGTTTGAAGCATCTAAAAATGCTGGAATAGAAATAAGGTATGGCTCAGGAGCTTTGGAATTATTGCAAAACGATAAAGGGAAAGTGATTGGAGTTTTATCCAAAGAAAAAGATGGACTAAAAAAATTATACGCAAAAGCTGTAGTATTAGGATGCGGTGGATTTGAAGCGAATTCACAAATGAGAGCTCAGTACTTAGGTGAGCCTTGGGACCAAGCGAAAGTTAGAGGAACTTCATTTAATCAAGGAGATGGTTTGCGAATGGCTCTATCTATAGGGGCTATGCCTTGCGGTCAGTGGACTGGCAGACATTCAACACCAATTGATGCGGATTGGCCAGAATTTGCAGATCGTGAAAGAGGAGATCAGTCCAATAGATTGTCCTATTCCTTTGGAATTATGATTAACAGAAAAGGATTACGATTTGTGGACGAGGGAGAAGATACAAAACTTTATACCTATGCAAAGTTTGGAGCTGAAATATTAAAACAACCAGGTGGCAAAGCGTATCAAATTTTTGATCAAAAAACTGTTCAACATCTAGAACCAAGATATAAAACTGGAGAACCCATTGTTGCTGACACCTTAGAAGAGCTTGTTGAGAGTATGGATATTGATGATAAGGCTCAAGCTCTAAAAACTATTAAAGAATATAACTTATGCGCACAATCTGCTAATAATTTTGATCCTACCTGCAAAGATGGATTGTCGACTGCTGATTTAAGCCTACCAAAAAGTAACTGGGCAACAAAAATAAATGAGCCTCCTTATGAAGCTTACCCCACAACTGGCGGTATTACTTTTACTTTTGGAGGATTAAAAATAAATTCTGATGCTCAAGTAATTGGAACAGATTGGAGACCTATTCCAGGATTGTTTACATGTGGAGAAATGGTAGGTGGACTGTTTCATTACAATTATCCTGGAGGAGCTGGTTTAGTTTCTGGACAAGTTTTTGGAAGAATTGCAGGAAAAAGTGCTGCAAACGAAATATAATAAAAATTATAATAAAAAACTGTTTAATTAATTTTTTTGCTCAATTGCTTCGGATTCGTATCTTCTGGAATTCTGAACATATCTTTGTCCATTCTCATGAATAGCTTTGATCTCCTCGTCTGTTACTTCACGAATTACTTTTCCAGGAGAGCCCATGACTAAAGATCGTTCAGGTATTTTTTTTCCTTCTGTAATCAAAGAGTTTGCGCCAATGATAGAATTCTTACCAATATGAGCTCCATTTAAAATAGTGGCACCCATTCCAATTAAAGAATCATCTTCAATACTACATCCATGCAAAATGACAGAGTGGCCTACGGTAATTCTTTTACCAATCGTTAATTTACAATTATTATCTGTGTGTAAAACACTATTATCCTGAATGTTAGTTCCTTCATCAATGAAAATCGTCTCAATATCTCCTCGCAATACTGCTCCGTACCAAATATTAACATCATTTTTTAAAACAACATCTCCAGTTATAATTGCTGTGGGGGCAATCCAAACCCTACCCTTTCTTTTAACCTTTACGCTTCCTAAGGAATAAATCATGGTTCATTCATAGCAAAGTTTGTAGTATTAAGTAAATAAAATGTTCGTAGTATTATGTCCCTAATCGAAACTCCTATTTGTAATTTTAACGAGCCTATCAAAGATTTTTCCTTGTTATCTACAGAAGAAATCACCGTAAGCTTAAAGGACATTCAAGGTCCGGAAGGAACATTGATTATGTTTATTTGTAATCACTGTCCTTATGTCAAAGCAATCATAAAAGAGGCTGTAACTATTAGCAATAAACTCCAAAGTCTTGGCGTTGGTGCGGTAGCTATTATGCCAAACGATACAGAATATGAATCGGAAGACAGCTTTGATAATATGAAATTATTTTCAAAACAAAATCATTTTTCTTTTCCTTATCTGCTAGATGAAAGTCAAGAAGTGGCAAAAAAATTTGGTGCAGTCTGCACCCCTGATTTTTTTGGCTATAATAACAAAGGACAACTTCAGTATCGAGGCAGAATAAGAAAACTCAATCATTTAACTCCTGTTATGGAAGGTGAAAGTGAATTATTATCAGCGATGAAATTAATTGTTAGCAATGGACAGGGGCCTAAAAAACAGTTTGCAAGTATGGGCTGTAGCATAAAATGGAAATAATATGTTTGTCATAACCACTAGAAGTTTTCCTCCAGAAGTTGGTGGAATGCAGACGTTACTAGGTGATCTAGCTCATAATCTTGCTAAGCATGGAAAGGTTCAGGTATTTGCTGACTCTGCTGATGGAGATTCTGATTTTGATAATCAACAAATCTATAGAATAGAACGCATTAAAGGTTTTAAATTTCTTCAAAAATATAGAAAAAAAAATCAAGTAGAAATATTTTGCAGCGAACAAAAAGATATACAAGTATTAATTGGAGACCACTGGAAAAGTATTGAAAAAATATCTGAGAATCTATGTAAAAAAATACCCACCCTATGTTTAATTCACGGAAAAGATATTAACCAACCGCTACGAAGCTTACGCCATACAAGAATGCTTAATAGTTTAAAAAAAACAAAGTACATTATTGCTAATTCTCAATTCACCAAAAAACTTGCAATAGAAAAAGGAATTCCTTCGAATAAAATTAAAGTGATCAATCCTGGAATTACCGCTCCTCTAAAAACAGATTCAGATGCAAAAGCTCAGGCCTTGGAATTGTTTGGCAACACGAGTCCTAAGTTGATTAGCGTAACGAGACTGGAGCGAAGAAAAGGACTTCATTCAGTTATTTTATCTTTAAAAAATTTACAAGCGATTCATCCTAATTTTTTATACTTAATTGTAGGAGAGGGTGAGCAGGAGGAAGATCTGCGCTCTATCACTAGTCATATGGATTTAGAAACTAATGTAATTTTTTTAGGAGATGTAAGAGAAGAGTTGAAAAATGCTTTATTGGAAGCTGCGGATATATTTTTAATGCCCTCCATTGAAGATAAAACTTCTGTAGAAGGATTTGGTATTTCTTTTTTAGAAGCTTCTTGCTTTAAAACTCCTAGCATCGGTGGGTTAGTTGGTGGGGCTGCTGATATTATTAAGAACAATCAAACAGGCTTACTTTGCGACGGGACAGATCATGATGCTATTTACAATTGCTTACAGCAAATGCTTAAAAACGATAAGCATCTAGAAATGGGACAGGCTGCAAAAGAATATTCCAAGCAATTTAACTGGCACAATCAAATTAGAAAATATTTACAATTAATCTAAACCTAAAGGAGACCCTATGACGTTTTTAAAACAGTATTTAAAATGGATTAGTACCGTACTGGTATTAACAGGAATTTTACTCACTAATCTTAACATCTATCCTCTAAATATTTTTTTTCATGGGTTGGGAGTTGTGGGCTGGACTGTTTCTGGAATCTTAAACAAAGACAAAGCGATCATAACCAACTTCGGTTTGCAAATACCCCTTTTTTTGTTGGGCTTTTACAAGTTAGCTTTTTAATAAAGGCTGCACACTGCCCCATACGGATGAGGCAGTGAGGTCTTCTAAATTCTCTGAAGTAATTGCTTTAAAATTTTTCGTTTCAATACTTACTTTTTGTGGAGATGTGTGGGCTCCAAATAAAACCACCCCTTTACATCCTAAGTGAGCAGCCATATGAGCAGGTCCTGTGTCATTAGCAATGACAACGTCCGCATACTTAATAATACTAGCTAGTTGAGAAAAGTTAGTAGGACGGTCTCCATCTAACAATACAGTTGCACTAAACTCTTTGCACAATTCTATTTCTCCAGGACCAGGTGCTACTACTATATTTATATCTGGTCTTTTATTTTTTATAATCTGAATAAGCTCCTGGTAATGTGGCCATCTTTTATGAGGTAATTTAGAAGAAGAAAAAGGAGATAAAAATATATATGGTTTTGAAGGTAAGTTAGAAAAATTTTTATCTACTGCCCATGAAAAATCTGGTGTTAGGGTATATTCTGTAGAAATTGAACTACGCTGTAACTGAACTTGAAACCGTTCCAATACTCCATCTTGATCAAATACTTCCTTAGTCTCTCCTGGTTGTAAAATAGTATACGAGGAAGACCATTGTTTAACATTAAATAAATACTTTCGGTAAAATTCTGTACGTGAAGAATTTTGCAAATCAATCACTTGAGAAAACTGCTGTTTAACAATTTTAGACACCAGACCATACAGATAAAAAAAATTCCATCTAGCTTTTCTCTCATCTAACAATACATGATCCACATAGGGACATTGCTCAAACAAGGACTGATATGGTTTAGAGGTAAGAATGGAAATGGAACTGGAAGAAAAATGATTTCTAATATCTTTTAAAATACCTGAGATTTGAACTATATCTCCCAGGGATCCATGTTTGATGATTAAAATATTTGACATAAACTAGTAATAAAATAACTAATAAACTTATGAATACCACAAATAAAATACTTTCGGAAATTTCTGCAGGTGAATTAATGGACAAAATAACTATTTTAGAAATTAAAAAAGTTAAGATTACCGACCCTGAAAAGCAGGTTATTATTAATAAAGAATTAAATAGTTTGCATAGCACCTATCAAGCCTCCCTAACGCACAGTCCAGAATTACAAGAACAAATCACTAAGCTTAAAAATATTAATCTTAAACTATGGGATATTGAAGAAGGAAAAAGAGAATGTGAACGACAAAAAGATTTCGGTGATAAATTTATTCAATTGGCTAGAAGCGTCTATATTGAAAATGACAATCGAGCTAAGATCAAAGCAGAAATTAACCGCCTTACCAACTCTACTATTTCAGAAGTTAAAAGCTATAAAACTTATTAATCTAAATTTAAACTTGGGATTCGTGTTCTTAGTTGTGTAGGAAGCTCACTATCAATTTCAGCTATGATAAAACCAGTTCCTAATTTTTTTTCTGCTAAAATAGCTCCATCTGGAGAAACGATAAGAGAGTGTCCGTACGTTTGTCTTTGGTTTGGATGGGTACCCACTTGTGCTGGAGCAAATACATAAGAAAAGTTTTCAATAGCTCTTGCTTTTAACAAACTATGCCAATGTTTTTCTCCTGTCGTTTTGGTAAAGGCCGAAGGAACACTTAAGTAATGACAACCAAGCTTAGCCAGCTTTCTATACATTTTAGGAAAGCGAACATCATAACAAATACTTAAACCCAACATACCCCAAGGGAGTTCTGCATGGACTAAATCTTTTCCTGCTAAAAACTTTTTAGACTCTTCGTATTTTTCAGTTTTTGACAAGACCACATCAAACATATGTATTTTATCATAAAACGTAACAACTTCTCCTTTTGGATTAATGAGTACCGATCGATTAACTAGTTTGGTCGAGGAAATTTTAATAGGCATTCCTCCAATCAAGAACCACTTTTTCTTTTCTCTAGAAAAAGCTTGGATGGTTTTGATGTAAGAATTATTTTCATACTCTTCTGACTTAGATAAAAGTTCTTTTGAATCGGAGGAAAAAATAGATGAATTTTCAGGAGTGATAATAAAGTCTGCTTTTGCTTGAATTGCTTGATTAGAAAAATTTAAGATACTTTGGGTATTTTGATCAACATCATTGCCACAGGTTAACTGCAAGCAAGCAACATTAAATTTCATATAAGATTATCTGTTAATAGAACTTACAAAATTCCAATTACAATCAAAACTTGGAATGTACACTTCTGAAATTTTTGAGTTTCCAAAGTTTTTTTCTAAAGTGCTAATCCAATCATCTACTTGTTTTGGTTTTTTATTTTTAGAACCCACTTGCACTGTAATTACACCATTTTTTTTAACAATTCTTTTGACATTATCTATATTTTTTTCTGCTAGGTTAATGCAGTAGGGATCATCATTTAGATCTATGAACAAATGGTCATATTTTTGATCTTCACAATTAATAATATTTTTAAAAGCATCTCCCCATATGCAATTAACGTTGTTACTTTTGTTTATGTTTTTAAAGACTTCTGGAAGATACTTTTGGCAAGCCTCTACCACTTCTTGATCTAATTCAAACCAATCAACAAAGTTAAAACCATTTTTTATACATTCTCTCGCTACTCCCCCATCGCCACCACCTATAATAGCTGCAGAACCATTGTTTGCAGATAAGGCTAGTGAAGAGTTCACAAAAGTAGAAGAGTATAAAATTTCATCACTTTCAGCCACTTGAATTTCATTGTCGATAAACAGTGCGTTTCCAAATTCTTTTAGCTTTAAAATTTCAATAAATTGACCCTGTTCTGATTTGAAGCTCTTAATAAACTCTTCCACCATGTAACTTTTTTGATGACCATCTGAACTATAAATATCATGATAAGGATGAATAGTGTCTCGCGGAAACTCTTTTTTAACCACACTTGTGTGCTCAATTTCCTTTTTTAGAATATCATGAGCAACCATAGGACTTACTTTGCCGCAGGTAAAAAAATCAAAGCTAATAATCCCATTTTCAGGAAAGGTATGAAAGCTCATATGACTCTCTTTTAATAGAGCAATCATAGTTAAACCTTGAGGACTAAATTCATATTTAGAAATGTTTACAATGCCAACTTTTGCAGCTTTGGCAATTTTATTAATAACATTCTCATAAAACTCAGGGCTATATTCCTTTTTAACACCTAGAAAATCTAGAGTAACGTGATCTCCTACTTTAACCATATCTTGCCCCTTTTAATTGAAAATTTTTTATATAGAAGTGGGAAAAAAAATCAACTACTTAACCCAAGAAAAATTTTTAGCCATTTCTAGAAAAAGTTTAGAACCTTTTTTGCAATTTTCTAACCAATCACTGCTGGCATTTTCATCTGCATTATCTGATATAAATTTAAAACACTTAAAATCAACATTGTGAAGCTTGCAAATTTTAGCTAGAGCATACGCTTCCATGTCTACTACATCTACATTCATTTCAATTTTGCTTTGGACAAAGCTATCTCCTGTTCCGCACGAATATCCCGTATCGTTGGTGATGATCTCCTGAATGGAATCAAAAGGAGTTTCTCCTAACTTTAAATTCATTAATCCTCTCACATCCATATCTCTTTGATAAAATTTAGTAACTTCAATCAAGCCTTTTAGTTTTTTATTGAGAGAGCCGACACTGCCAAAATTAACAATTTCTTCAGGCTGATGTTTTAAAATTAGCTGTGTAATGGCATAGGTTGCATTAATTTTCCCCACTCCGGTAAAATGAAAAAAATCTAAATTAGGAACCTCTTCTTTTAGTGCTGCTATAAATAATCTTTTCATAATGCTTGAATAATATAGTAATAATTTAAAATATGAATTTAAAAAAATATATCAGATCTATTCCTAACTATCCTAAAAAAGGAATTTTATTTAGAGACATAACTACCTTACTCGAAGACCCAAAGGCATTTAGCTACGTTATTAAAAAAATGCACGCCATTTCAAAAAAAATACCTCATACTAAAATTGCCGCTATTGAAGCAAGAGGGTTTGTGTTTGCCGCAGCTCTTGCTTATTTAAATAAAAAACCTTTAGTTTTGTTAAGAAAAAAAAACAAATTACCAGGAGCTACTATCTCTCAAAAATTCAAACTTGAGTATGGAACAGCTATTGTTGAAGTTCACAAAAATTCCCTCAACCAAAATGATAAAGTGATTATTGTAGACGATTTAATTGCAACTGGGGGTACCGCTCTTGCTTCCGCAAAAATAGTAGAAAAATGCAAAGCTAAAGTGTCTGCTTTTTTATTTTTAATTGATTTGTTTGATTTGCCAGGAAATAGCAAATTACTTTCTAAAGGTTACAAAACCTTTAAATTAATTGATTTTCCAGGTCACTAATTAATAATTCCAATTTGTTTTTGTCGGTAAATAATAAATAAACCACTTGCTACCACAATAGAGGCTCCTGCTATCATATGGTACGAGGGAACTTCTTGAAAAAATAAATATCCAAACAACAAACCCCAAATAATCACCGTATATCTAAAAGTAGAAGTAGAAGAAATCGATGCAATTTTTACCGTAGCAACAGAAAAAATATAAGCACAAGAAAGTAGAATAGCTGAAATTAAAATCAAAATTAATTCATTTAAAAGAATAGGCTTCAAATGAAACAGCATGTAAATGCCGTAGCAAACACACACCACAAAACAAGTGACAAAAGCAATTTGAATACTATCAAACTTATCTTGAAAGGATCTGGTATACGTATCTCTATAAGTAATCAAAATCGCTGCTATGAGTGGATAAGAAAAAGCATAACCAAACTCTAATTCTCCCGGGTTCACTACAACCAACACTCCCACAAATCCTAAAATGACCGCACTCCATCTTCTCCAGCCCACTACTTCTTTTAATAAAATAGCACCTGATGCAGTGATTAAAATTGGTGCTAAGTTCAATAAGACATACAAATCTGCAAAAGGTAGGGATGCTAGACCAAGAAAAAAAATATTCCACAAACAGCTTCTATCAATCCCCTCGTAAGAAGATGCTTCGATGTAAGCATTCTTTTTAATTCTAATTGTTTTTTTGCAAACAAGATCAAGCCAATAAAGATCGTTGCAAATATTCCACGAATAAAAACGATCTGACCCAAAAAAGAAATATCATTATCATGAATGAACAGTATGTATTTTACAAAACCATCGTTGGCAGCAAAAAAAAATTGGGATAAGATCATAAATATAATCCCTTGTATTTCTAAAGATTGTCTTTTGAATTGTTCCAACATATTTCTGCTTATATGCTCAAATTAAATAAAAGCCATATTCATAATTCATATTCCGTATCCTCTTAAAAAGAGTATAATCAATCTTTCTATGAAGAAAGTTCTGCTCATTCTATTAACTGTAATGCTTTTCCAGAATAACTCTCTGGCTAATCATCATTTTCCTATTTCCAGAGATTCTAAGGTAGCGGTAGAACAAGGAAAACTTTTATATAATCAGAATTGTGCTTCTTGCCATCAAGCAAACCTGTCAGGAGCCAAAGACTGGAATATGAAATTAGATGAGGATGGCCAAAGACTTGCTCCTCCATTAAATGGAACTGCACACACTTGGCATCACCCAGATTCAATGCTGCACAATGTAATTAAATATGGCTATGCTAAAACAATTAAAGATTACAAAGGTAAGATGCTTGGCTTTGGAGATAAGCTAACAGATCAAAATATTGATCATATTCTTGCTTATATAAAATCTACTTGGAATGATGAAATATATAAGCGTCAAATGCAAATAAGCTCTCCAAACTAATAAATATGGATACCACAAACACTTCCTTTCATTGGGGCTGCAAACATACTTGGAAAAGAAGTGCTTATAATACTATGTGGTGCGTGGTTGGTTGTTCGATTGGAGATTTTGGAACTATTTTATTTTTTCAATTAAGCCAAATTCCTTTTCCCATTTTAGGTATTATGATTTTGGCTATTATAAACGGTTTACTAACTAGCATTATGTTAGAAACTTACATTTTAATGAGACAGAAATTTTCTTTCTCTAAAGCTTTAAAGACTGCTTGTGGCATGAGTTTTATTTCTATGATTAGCATGGAGATTGCTATGAATATGACTGACTATGCTTTAACTGGAGGTGCAATGCTCGTTTGGTGGGTTGTGCCGATCATGTTATTGGTTGGGTTTGTAACTCCTTGGCCTTATAATTATTGGAGACTAAAAAAATTTAATCAAGCTTGCCACTAACTTGTTATTTTAGTGTCAAACTTTACTTTTAATTAAATTGTTTTGACAAATTATGACTTTTTGTAAATTTCTTTTTTTAAGTATCTTGCTATTCACTAGTAACGCTTTTTCTCAAGAAAAAGCTTACGTAGTTGACGGAGATACTGTTCATATTGGTTCTAACAAGTATCGCTTCTCAGGAATCGATACGCCTGAAATAAAACAAACCTGCAGTAAAAATAATGCAATTATCATGTGCGGTGTGTTAGCTAAAAATGCTTTGATCCAAAAAATAAATAACCACCCAGTTCTTTGCAAACAAGAAACCATTGATCGCTATAAAAGAATTGTTGCTGAATGTTTTGTAAATAACGAAAGCTTATCTAAATATTTAGTTCGAAATGGATATGCATTTGCCTACCGTAAATATTCTAAAAAATTTATAGAAGACGAACAGTATGCAAGAGAAAATAAACTAGGCTTATGGTCTATGACTTTTGAATATCCTTGGGAATACCGAAGAAAATTAAGATCTAAATAAATTTTTGAGAAATACGGTCAAAGATAATAGCAATCAAAACAATTCCTATTCCACCAACGAGAGCTTGGCCAATATCTAGTCTTCCTAAGCCGACATAAACCGTAAGACCTAAACCACCTGCTCCAATTAAAGCTGCAATCACTGCCATAGATAAAGATAACATGAGGGTTTGATTTACCCCGGCCATAATAGTTTTAAGCGCTAGCGGTAGTTCAATTTTATAAAGTACTAGCCACTTATTGCAGCCTAAGGCTCTTGCTGCATCTTTAAATCTTTTTTCTACCTGTCTTAATCCTAAATTAGTTAGACGGATCACGGGTGCAATCGAGAAAATAATAATCGCAATCACTCCTGGAGTAATTCCAATTCCAAATAACATCACCACAGGAATTAAATAAACAAAACTAGGTATGGTCTGCATCACATCTAAGATTGGCCTTAATATTTTTTCGAATAAATTACTTCTAGATGCGGCAATACCAATAGGAATTCCAATCGCAGAACAAAATAAAACGGCCGTAATAATCATGGCCATGGTAGTCATGGTTTCTTCCCAGACATCTACTAGATCAATAAAAATTAAACTACAGAAAGTAAAAATGGCAAATTTAATCCCATTGGTTCTAAAAGCAAAATAAGCAAAGAATAAAATAACGATAGGTAAAGGAACTAAATTAAAAAAATAATCCAAGCTATTTAAAACACTATCGATGGGAACAGATAACTTCTTAAAGAGTGGTCGTTGATCAAACAACCACTCTTTGAAGTACTTTTCTACCCATTCCGATAATGGAATGTAAGCGTACGTCGATGGATTAAAAATATTCAATTAACTATTTTGCAGCCGCAATCCAGCTATCAAATGTTTTTTGATTTATTTTAACCCACGCTTTGGCATGATCTTTTACTTGTCTCTCACTTTTTTCACCTTTATTCATCTGCATATTTTGTGCTGCGATATCGGCTAAAGGAATAGATGCTACTTCTAGTAGCTTTTCCACTTTTGGATTTTTTTTCAAAAATTCCACATTTGCAGCTGGACGAATATCATCCGCTCCAAAACCTAAATTAATAGAAGGTTTTGTTGCATTAGCTACATCTGTAACTTTTGTTTTTGAGTAAGGAACTTCAATCCAAACTACATCTTTACCAAGTTTAAATGCACCAACAGTCCAGTTTGGAGTCCAAGTATAAAAAAGAACTGATTTTCCATTTTTATATCTTGCTAAAGCATCAGCCATAGAAGCAGAGTATTCTGCTTGAATAGGATTGATGAATTCTCCCAATTTAAGTTCTGCAAAATGCTTCGTAATTTGCTTTTCACATCCCCATCCTGGAGGACATGCAACCATATCTGCTTTGCCATCATTATTGGCATCAAATTGTTTTGCATGTTTCTTAATATCTAGAACGCTCTTAATGTTAAGACGGTCAGCCGTTTTTTTGTCTACCAAGTATCCTTGAAGACCACCCTTTTTCATTACATAGCCTACTTTTTTAACTTTTCCTTTAGCTTCAGCCAGATACGTATCGTGGGTTCCAAACCATCCATTGACCCATAGGTCTAAATCCCCTTGGGCAGCTGCCACATAAAAGACAGAGGGCTTGATAGCTTTTGGTTCTGTAACTTTATAACCCAGCTCTTCTAAAGCCATTTTGTAAACTTCAGCCTGGAAATATCCTGTATCCCAGTTAGCTTTAGCCATTTTAACTTCCTTATTATCTTGGCCAGAACATGCTGCCAAAATAAACAAAGACAGATAAATTATTGATTTTAGTGTTTTCACTGTATTCCTTCCATTGAATATTGATTGATTTTTGGTCATTTTTAGCATGCATGACACCTCAATGTAACCGTTATTCAACTAAAAGGTGTAATATAATTTTTTTTTACTTAGTTTTTAAATTATTTATTGCTCACAAGTGATAATTTGATTCAGATAAATACGCTCATAAACTTTTAAAATTATTTTATTTTTTTTGATTAAAGATAATTTTAGGAAAACAGCGATCTAAAAGTCATTTAGAAATAATCCTATCTACTATTTTTTTAGCCAATGGTGCCACTATAGAACCTGCTACAATCGCTACAGGAAAACTAAACTTCCAAGCAGAGAGAAATCTACCAATATAACCATTGTAAACTCCAGTATTAATCGCAGTAATTACTAAAGTCATCACCATGCTTAATCCAAAAGCTAAAACTAAGGTATAACAAATTTGGTAATATTTTTTGGGAAGCATTATTTTTTCAAATGTAAGTCTAGGTTTAATAATTATTTAGCTACGTTTTTTAAATCTATTTAATAAAAATATTATAAACTGTTTTAAAAGTCATCTTTTGTTTAATTTAAATAAAGATAGTATAAAAAATAACAACGACGTAGTAATTACTGAAGGACCAGAAGGTGTATTTATTTCAAGCGATGCATAAAGACCTATTGAAACTGATAACAGCCCAAATATTACTGATATTATAACCATTTGCTTAGGACTATTTGAAAGATTTCTTGCAGCTGCAGCAGGAATAATCATCATACCAGTTATCAATAACAAACCTACCATTTTAATTGAGATTGCAATTATACCTGCCATTAATATTGTAAATAAAATATTATATTTTTCAGGGCTCAGTCCCTCAGCTTCTGCTATTTCATAATTGACAGTAGATGCAAATAAAGGTCTCCAAATTAATGTTAAAATTAAAATTATCACACCACCACCTATCCAAATAATAAGTAAATCACTCAAGGTTACTGAAAGTATATCACCAAATAATAACCCCATAATATCAAATCTTATGAATGATAAGAAACCTAGAACAACTAATCCAATCGCTAAAGACGAATGAGCTAAAAGTCCCAACAAAGCATCTCCGGCTAAATTGGTATTTTTTTGTAATCTTAATAGAATTATTGCAACTAAAGATGAAATAATAAATACAGATAAAGAAATATTTATGTCAAAAGAAATTGAAAAAGTAACACCTAATAAAGCTGCATGAGAAAGAGTATCTCCAAAAAAAGACAACCGCCTCCAAATAACAAAACAACCCAAAGGTCCTGTTACAAGTGCAATCCCAATACCAGCAATTAAAGCCCTTATAAAAAAATCATCCATCATTGATAGTTATAATTTTTTTTTTAATAGTACCCCATCTGATGAGTGGGCATGGTCGTGGCGGTGTTCATAAACAGATAATATTTTTGAAGCTTGCTCACCAAACAATTCTTGATAATTTTTATTTTGAGCAACGTCATTGGGTGTTCCAGAGCAACAAATATGGCCATTTAGACAAACTACGTAATCGGTAGCAGACATTACTACATGTAAGTCATGGGAAATTAAAAGTATTCCACATTGTAACCTATCAGATATCTTCTTAATAACTTCATACAAAGCAACTTCACCTGCAAAGTCTACTCCCTGAACAGGCTCATCTAAAATTAATAAATCAGGTTTTTTACCAATCGCTCGAGCTAGCAATACTCGTTGAAATTCTCCACCAGAAAGATTTCTCAAATTTCTATTCTTAAGATGTGTTACCTCTGTTAATTTTAAAGCTTGATCAATTTCTTCATCATTCAATTCTTGAGTAAGAATCATAAAATCTTTTACCCTTATGGGCAAAGTCCAATCGATATTAATTTTTTGAGGTACATAACCAATATTCTTTGCAAATGATGTGACCTCCCCTTCTATATTTTTGTGAATTCCTAATGCGATTTTAGCTGTTGTAGTTTTTCCTGATCCATTTGGGCCTATCAGAGTTAATATTTTACCTTTGTGAATTTCAAAACTGACATCTTTTACTAACCATTTATCATTTTTGCAAATTCCAGCTTTAACTAACTTTATAAGAATTTTTTCATTATTAAAATCCGCCATATAAGAGTCTTTTTTATTTATTAGTTAACAATCTTTTTATTTACTAGTTAACAACTTTTAAAAGAAAGAGCGATATTTTTAATAAGCTGAAAATACAAATCTTTAGAAGCATTAAGCTTAGCTCCCAATGGATCTAAAACTGCAATTTTCACACCTGTATCTTTCGCAATAGCTTTGGCAATGCTAGGATTAAACTGTGGTTCTGAAAATAAACATTTTACTTTTTCATGCTTAATTTCTTTTCTTATTTCAGTTAGCTGTTTAGCTCCTGGCAAAACCTCAGGATTTACAGTTAAAGCGCCCACAGCATCAATATTAAATCTTTTTTCAAAATATTGGTAAGCATCATGAAATACTACAAAAGCCGCATCTTTGTTTATTTCTTTTTTAATTTCTTTCATCATTTTATTAATTTTAAAAGATACTTTTTTTGCATTACTTTCATAAATTAATTTATTTTTTGGATCAATTTTTGATAGCTCTTTCGCAATTTCCATAGACATAGTCTTTGCATTTTCAGGGTCTAACCAAATATGAATGTCAAATTCTCCATGAGCATGTTCTTTATGAGCTTTGTGATCGTCATGTTCTTTATGAGCTTTGTGATCGTCATGTTCTTTATGAGCTTTGTGATCGTCATGTTCTTTATGAGCTTTGTGATCGTCATGTTCTTTATGAGCTTT
>Ga0213863_10000665_pt1 | contig 25588 bp, 18 predicted proteins | sample PICome_8_FD_160128 | JGI IMG/M metagenome (GOLD analysis project Ga0213863, IMG submission 160128) | Coastal seawater microbial communities near Pivers Island, North Carolina, United States - PICO497 | ecosystem: Environmental > Aquatic > Marine > Coastal | place: USA: North Carolina... | reverse complement strand
CTTATATATATATATATATATATATGCAGTGGAAAAAATTTGATTGTCTACCGCTTCAAACAGCACACCCTAATCCAAAGTAACCCAGCGAACAGCAGCCAGTTGCCGCTCTCCAGCGTTTCTCCGCATATCGTGCAGGTGTGGAACCCGCGGCAGTGCAGTTCAAACAGACAGCCTCTGTGCAGAGGCGCTTTGCACTGGCACGGCGACGTGGTGTCGCACGGCTCGAGGCACACGTAGCAGTTTGGCATGCTTTAAAAGCTGTTTTAAAAGCTGTTTTAAAAGATGCTGCCGCCGTCAAAGGGTTGCCGCTCGGCTTCCCTGCGCAGCCCGATGGCGTACTCCCTGGAGCACTTATTGTCGTTTTCGTAGTCGATAAATTGCTCAATCTTGCGAAACAGCGGCGGCCACTCTTTCGCAAGCTGGCGTTTACTCTTTGCGCCCGTGATGACGCACTTTCCGCTGCGGAACACGAGCACGACGAGATTGCACGCGGGGTCTCGCAAAATGGCGCCGGGAAACTTGCGGCTCTCCCAGCTGCACTGGTCCGTGTACTTCTCCACAAGCTTGTGCAGCAAGAGCGGGCGCCCTAAATCTACGGAACTCACGATGTTTTGAACGCGAAACTTTATAAAACTAAGACGCTCGCCGAGACGGTTCAAAAGACTAATGTACTTGCGCGACGCGAGCAGCGATTCAGACTCGGAGCGACAGCCGGTGACTACGAATTTTCCTGAAGAGAAAGCAAGCGCCGTGGACCGGCTTGTGTTCGATTTTATGCGAATGGCGCAGGCGGCGAACCGGCTTGGCTGAAACTCGAACGAGTACGACTGGGCAAAGTGAAGCAGATTCAACGGTTTGCCGCAGGTAAAGGTGGCGACGACGTTGCTCACGCAAGGAACAGGCGCGGGTTGCAGCGTTGGGTCCGCGGCTTCCGGGCCGCCGGCGGAGCTCATGCACCTTGCCAGCTGCGTACAGGCACACTTTATATGTAAGACTTTTCCAAAAGAGGGTGGTAAATTTGAATCAAAAAATGAACATAGTATAAAGCTTTATCTTTTTGTGCGTGTGTAGAGATAGTCGTCTGCAGGCAAAATGAACGGCAATGCAACGGCGTTGCACAAGATTTCGGTCATGGTAGACGAGGTAGACTCGGGCGCTAACGCGACAGTCGATTTCATGGATCAGTACGGTTGGTACGTGCTTATTTCACTGCTTGGGTGTTTTGCTCTGTGCCTCATCAGCGTGTGCTACGGCTACTGCAAGAGCATAGCGCACTGCTGCTGCGATCTGTTCTGGTGTCTGTCCTGCGGTTGCTGTTGCAAAAAGTCAAGACACCATCGTTTGCAAGACGACGAACTTTGACGCGACACGGGAAAAAAAATTACGCGACGAGAATGGCGCGCACGATCGTCTCCATGTGCGTGGTCGAGGGAAACTTGTCCGGAGGCGGCAGATCTAGTGGGGTGGTGCCGTTGCGACCGGCAAGCTGGGCAAAACGTACAAACAAAGAGGCGTTCTCTTGTTGGCTGCTGTCGCGCAAAGGCGGTACGACGTCTTCCGCGGCCACGCCGCCCTCCTCGCAGACGTGCATGGCGTAGGCACGGGGGCGCGCAGGGCAAAACGGGGTTGATCCTAACACGGACGGCGTGGCGTTTTTTTTTAAAAAAGCGTGGCCGTCAAGACTGTTGCCGTGCTCCCAATTGTTGTGCTGCCCGTCGCAGCGCCGCGCTCTCTTTGCCATTACGGGCCACTCGTGCAGGGCGCTGTTATCGTCCAAAATATCGTAGCACGTCTCGTACCAATTCCTCTTGCGCGGAGCGTGCAGATCCGCGTCCGCGATGTCGCTCAGCGAACCCGAAAAAAACTCTGGCAAGCCGTCGGGCAAGCCGTCGGGCAAGCCGTCGGGCAAGCCGTCGCGCGAGAAGTGATCGTTCATGTTGTCCATCATGGTACTACACAATCATTTATTTCTCATTCAAATGCATTAGTAAGATAAACTACTGGGACGCAGAACAGTCCGCATATCACGAGTATAACTCTTGCTGTGGCCATGAAGGTAACAAGGGCCCAGTCAAAAGCCATGGCCCTTCGTTTGCCGACGGGCTTGCCGACGGGCTTGCCGACTGGGCCGTCTCGCCCTCTGACGGCGGACGCCATTTTTGAAGACATGGTACGCTGCGCACGGGTGAGGTATCCGGAAGCAGGCAGCGGGTGTGTGCCCGGGGTGTGCGGTCCGGCAAGACTTGTGCCCGTTCAGATTCGCGAGCACACGGGCACGGGGGAACAGCGTTACGCCTGGCTGTTGAGCAAGCCGCCGTGGAAGAAGGGACAGTACACTGTCGTCAAAAGATTGAACTGTTTCTACTCGTGCCAAAAGTTTCACCTCCACCACTGCTCGACGTGCGCGTGCGACAGCGCAGAGCGCGGGCACGTCGTCGAAACGGCTACGGGAGACAAGGCTTGCGGCATTTCCGGGAGGATACTCGAGGTGGGCACCACGTACGACTGGAAGGAGAGGAAGAAGGGTGCCTACACGGCCCGCACAGTGCGTCGCCCAGACCCGAGTCTTGCAAGCGCTTCCGCGACCGACAGTCTTTCTCAGCATAACGCCAACGATTGGAAAATGATGCGCACAGCGGCGAGTGTCGTCCACGACTGTCTCTTCAGCAAGCTTCGACACGAGCTTTTTGCCAACGCAAGACGGACAAGAAAGCGAGCGTTAGAGTCTAAAGTTGTGCAGTACGCCAAGCGCTGCAAAAGACAACACAAATTCATTTACGTGGCCCACTTCAACCGCATCGCCATCGAAAGCGGGTTTTTCAGCAATGCTAATTACGAGACGATCAGCCGCGCCCAAAACCCAAAAGCAACCACGAGAGCGCTTGCCCCACTGCTTGTCTCGCTGTTCAAAACTTTGAACGCTGGCAACAGCACACCTCTCTTCAAATCATTCCCAGTGTTTGCAGTGTCCACGCTGTACACAACCATGAGAGGCGTCAAAGTCCATGGTGTGCAAGTTATACCAACGATTAAAAATGTAGACAAATTGCTACCACACCCCAACGCCATTGAGGGGTTCTTTCGGTTTTTGTGGGCGTTCTATTCCGACGCGCACCCGACACAACGTAATTTTTTAACAAAAACGCAGAACATGATCAAAGCTGCTCTGTGCAAACTCAAGAACAAAGACTACGCGCAGGCGTTTTGCAGCCAGTCAGAGGCTCTTGCTGAAGAACTCAGGCAAAAGTACTACGATATCGTGGAAAAAGAGTTAGAAAGATTTTAAGGTTCTGGGCGCGGCCACGCTTGTGAAGTGCTGCGGGTGCCTAGGAATACGAGCGCGGCAAGAAACTCGCGCGCGTCGTCGTCCAGGCACACTGCCACGTCCTCGTAGCGCGCAATGCTCACGGCGTTGCGCCGCGTTGTCTCCGCGTGGCAAGGCGCCTTGGCCGCCCGCACGAGAGCGTCGAATGGAACCACGGGCGGCTTGTCAACGGACTTGTCAACGGACTTGTCAACGGACTTGTCAACGGACTTGTCAACGGACTTGTCAACGGACTTGTCAACGGACTTGTCAACGGACTCAGAGGCGGCCGGCTCTGAGCTAAACAAGGGGATGCGAGGAAACGCCGTGGAAGCAAACATATTCACATCGTAAACTTTATACACTTTATACACTTGTAAAAATGAATGGTGTACTTTTATACTCCTGGTGTAGTTTGTAAAAAAATGATTAAGGTGTGTAACAGTACAAGTATGTGTTGTCAACTAGGTTACATTTTTTTTAAAAAAAGTGCAAACACCCCCCCCCCCCAACTTAGTGATTAAGGTACATAAAGCTATTAGCCTTGTTTAATGTTATGGTTTGTTTGGAATTTTATAGACACAAGGGACCCATAACCTGATCTGTTTACGCATACTATTTGCTGAGTACTTAAAGGCTGTACCGACACCTTGTTCTCTAAGGCAACCACCATTTGGACCCTCCCATGCCATCCTTAGAGTTCCCCTTTGTCGCGATGGCGTGTGTGGTTGCTCTGGTCGCGTGGCTTGTTCGTCGCAGTCGGCGCCCGTTGTACGTGATGCTAGACTGGGACTTGACGTGCGACTGCATGTCCACGCCAGGAGACGAGGACGTGGAGACGAACGGCGCGCGCAGCAAGTTTAAGATCAAGACGGGGATGTCCGACGCCGAAGAGACTGTGTACATGTCCAAGCTGCGCGTGTTCCTGTCCAACTTGTTGCGCTGCCAAGACGACGATAAGCTTCGTGTGTTCATTGTCACGCGCAACAGCGCCGCCAACGTGCGGTGGATGTTGGAGCACGTTGTTCGGGTTAGGGCGTCTGATTTTGTGGTGCTGAGCGACCCACAGAGCAAGCAGAACAAGGCGGCCATGCTGCAGCAGTACCTGGCGTTTGCCGACAAGGACATGGACGGGGTGGTGGTCCTGACGGACGACTCCAGTTCAGAGCACGAGAGAGCCACCGCCTACGCCTCGCAGCACTGGGTGCGCGCTCAGCTTCGCCGCGTGCGCGTGCGGCGGCCCCGCAAGGGCGCGCCGTATCGCGACGAAGTCGACGGGCTTGTTTACGGGATGATGAACCAGGAGAGCGCGCTGGACGCTTTCTGGTGGGCCACCTACAAATGGAACATTGCATGAAAGATATTTTATTATTTTTATGTTTTAATATGCCTGCGCATGAACACGCGCCCTTTCACGTTGCAGCAGTCTCTCAATGTACTCGTATTGCCGTGCAATCAAGGCGTCCTTCTTGTCCTCGCATATTATCCTGCGGGAAATGTACACCCACAACCAGTCCACGTTGACTCCGCCGTCCTTGTTCTTGAATGGCGGAACGTTGTAGAAGTCGTAGTAGCGCGCGCCGTCCTCTTCGTCGTCGTCCTCCTCGTCGTCGTCGTGCCTGTTGGCGTGCACGCAGCGGAACACGCCCATGGCCACGCCGCCCCACCACGGGTGCAGCTGTGCGCACCAATCTTCGTACTCCCCATCGTCTCGAAGCAGACCCTTTGCGCCGAGACTAAGCAGCACGCTCAGCGCTGCGGCGCCGGCGACCGCGTATGCCAAAGTCTCGAGCATTATTATCGACAAGCACAGGGTGGTTGCTTCTGGGCACGAAAAGTTCCTGTCCCGAAACAGAGTGTGTAAATGTACACAAAAGATACGGCGGTACGTAGCACTACAAATCTTACAATATGCACGTGGTTAAAGTATGTAACCGCATCAAAACACAGCGGTTTGGTTTAAAAGCTGGTCCGAGAAGCAACCACCCTGTTCCTGCGTTCGAATTCATGCCTCGTGCCTCGCTTCCTGACGGCGCAGTGCGCCTGGCCGCGCCCACGTGCCGATGCGCGGTGTGTGCTTCCCGGGATTACCACCAGGCTGATTACGAGCTGAAGTACGTGTACCCGCGCGGCGTGTTTCACGCGAACTGCTACGCGGAGTTGTCGTTGTTTGAGTTGCGCTTTGACGGCGGTGGTGACTGCGTGGAGGCGCTGTTGGGGTCTATGGAAGACGCGCCCCCTCGGTCCGCAGAGGTGCAGCCGCTGGAGAGAGAGACGGGTTCATGGAGCGATGAGGGTGAATTATGCGACGCTCATCTTGCCGTTTGGTTGGGCTAGCCGAGGGGCGTCGCAGTTTTGAGTGTTTCTTGTATATATAAGAGGAGTTTTGCGCGCAATTGCAGCTTGTGGGGGTGAGGCGGGTATAGGAAAATACAAAATGTTTGAGGATGACGACGGGGGCGGCGTCACCTCGAATGAACCTACACATAAAAGAAAAAGAGATGATTTTGATATACCAGACGTACCTTCGTTTCCTGTGCTTGCGCGCAAGAAACCGCGCGTAGAAGAGCATGTTGTTGCAAGCGACGAAGCCGTCGCTGGGGCTGACGTGGTCAACAGTGAAGCCGTAGCGAGCGCGTTGGGCGGGGACGCCGAGCAAGTGGCTGCGTTAGACGAGGACGAACAGACGTTCATGCTTCCCGGCGACGAGTTGTCGTCCGGAGACGAGGAAGATGATTTGGAGGAACCGCGGAACGCCCCCGGTCACAACAATCCGTGCCCGTGCTGCGAGCTGGCCACGTCGGAAGTGGTGCGCGCCATGGACTCTGTGGCGGACACGCTGGCGGGCAGAGCGGGCGACGGCCACATTACAAAAATGCAGCTGGAGATTTACAACAGAAGAATGGCGCCGCTGCGCCGCGAGGGGCGAGACGTGCCGCGGCTGACGCGCGACATGCTGCTGCGGCACTACCGCACGCACAGGGTGTCGATTATGCGCAGCGTGGCCGAGGAGATTCGCGTGTTCGAGCTGATGGAGCGGACTCTGCGGCGCACGGGACTGTGCGACTTGGACGCGGACGGGCGCAGAGTGTTAATGAAGAGCGGGGCCCAGGAGATGAACAGGTTGAGTAAATCAAAACTAGATTTGCTTAAGTTTTACGCTACGCTAGAGAAACAGCGCCGCGAAGACGAGGCGAACGCCGGAAGTAAGTAAATTTTTGTTTCACATTTACGGCGAGGGACAGCGCGTACTAAGCGCCCGAGAGCTTTCTACGGTAAAGCGGAATCGGTGGACAAATCCCTCTGGAAACGGAAGGCGCGCGGCCGCGCTGTCCCCCACCTTTGTCTCCTGCAACCCGCCGCCCCCGTCGCGGCCGGCGTGGCCGCCAGGGGCTCTCTGGGCGGCACGCCGCGCTGCGCTCAGAGCCCTGCGGTGTGCCAAGCGCGCGAGGGCGAGCGAAACAAGGCTGTGCGCGCGCCGGCGCGGCGGCAGGCGCGCACCTCGCATCGTGCGCCAGTTTACTTTACCCATAAATTATAATATAAAAATGTAGGGTGGTTGCTTTTTTTATTAGGTGTATGAGTACTTAAATGTACATGTCACGGAGCATGCGGAACAGTGCTCCGGTTTTCCGTCTTTTTGTGGGTCGTTGTGCCGCTGCCCCTCCACTTGATGAATCAGAGTCCGAATCTTCGTCTCCCGATCCCAAAAGATCGTCGGACTCTTCGTCAGACATATTGAACAAAGTTTTCAGACGATCTTTGGCCGGTTGTCTTGCTAAAGCCCACATGCGTTTTCCGGAGTTGTCCGAGTACGAACTTTTGGCCAGCTCATCCCGCCACTGCTGAGCGCGTTGGGGCGTTGCAAATATCATTAGTTTTTGTTTCGAGAAATCTCTCTTAAAATCGGCGTAAGAAGCGCCCCATGGAGTAATTCTTCTTCCATACTTTGAGTCAATTATAAAAAAATTGTAGTCCGCGTACTTTCGAATCGCCAGCCAGTGCCAATCATTTCGGTTTCTCTGCCGCCTCTCCGCCCTTCTTATTAGCGCATAAGCCCGCTGCCGGTATGTTTGAAGCTCCAGAATCAACTCTGTGATTGCGGTCTGCAGTTGCCCTTTCAACACCGAATCTCTTGCTAGGCTTACCAAATGTGCTATACGTTGGATACGTTCATCGTTGTTCAACCTTGACCACTTCTTCTTTTCAGCCTCCTGCATAAAGTACTGTACCGGGGACTTATTTTCCTCTTCAAAATCGTCCAAATGATTTGTGAAAAAATCTTTGACTTTAAACAGTATTGTGATCTCCAAGCCGGCCATCTTCGCCTGCCTGGGAATTTCTTCGGCTCTGTCTTTTTCTTCCTCTAGCACTGCAGCGGTTGCGGGTTTTGCAATAAACCCCAGGTAATTTGGGTCGCTGCGCATGTCGTTCCACTGCTCTTCCGGTAGATTCTCTAAAGAAGAAAGGGAGATGCAGTAATCCTCGTGAGTATCTTGCGTTGCGCCTGTCTGGCGTTTTGTCTCGAAAATTTTACCAATTGTGTCAATGGCGAAGCCACCTAATCCATCCCACAATGGTGTTGCCGGCTCTAATTCTTGGAAGTGTTCCAATGTGAATCGATCTCGTTCCTCCAACTCCAAAAAGTTGTTTGCGGCGTGAATCGCGCACCGTGCACCAAACTGTGGTTCGTAGGCTTCGCGTTCTCGAGGCGCGGCAAGCTCTTTCACTTTTTTAATGTAGCCAGGGACGCGCTGCTCAATCACTTCTGACACACTCATCTCTGCTGGTGATCGTGCTGCTCCGTCAGAGTCGCTTCCGTCAGAGTCGCTTCCGTCAGAGTCGCTTTCGTCAGAGTCGCCTCCGTCGCCTCCGTCGGCTTTGCTTCCGTCATCTTTGTCGCCACCCAAGTCTGAATCACTCATCTCCTCTTCGTCAAATGAGGATCTTGCGCTGTCATTGCCATCATCCTGGCTTCTGTCTTCAGCGCCACCTCCCGCTGGCTCTCCTCTTTCTTTCTGATCGATTTCCTCCCAGGCGTAATACTTTCCGTCTTTCCACAGCATTGGCTTTTGGCTCGTGTACATCTCGTCGCGATCGTCTTGTTGCTTTCGGTGGTACTCCCCCCAGTCTGCGTCGTACTCCCAGCCGTCGTTCTTCATCTCCTTGGTCACGCCTTCCGGTTTGTCCTCGTCGTCTTCCTCAGGCTCAGACTCCTCGTCATCGCCAGAGCCGGAGTCCGACCCGGAGTCCGACCCGGAGTCCGACCCAGAGCCTGACTCGTCGTCGCTGTCTATTTCAACGCGGTCTAGGCGTATTTCCCTGCCCAACTCATTAAGCACATTGTCGAACATTCTCACCTTTTTTTGCAAGCACCTTTTCAAATTCTTCTGCACAAATTTGTCCGCTTCAATGTCATACTGTTGTTTTGTGGCAAAGTGCATTGTGTTCTCGGGCCGTGACGCGTGTGCGCATGCAGCAACACTCTCGGCCGTCACATTGTTTTTGCGAGACTCAACATAAATGCACGGCTTCCCGCTGCGCTTGCACTCGTACATTCGCAACGGTTTGCCCGTGAGGACCGAAATCATCCAAGCCGCCACCTCCTCCGGTGGAGCTGCGGCGCTCTTTTTGTTTGGACGCTCGTTAAACTTGTACTCTTTGTGCAGGAAGCTGAGATTACTGTACGCGTCCATCTTCTCACCCACAAACGCACGTGTCTTTGATTTGTAAAGGCTGGTCAGCTTTATGATCTTGCGGCGAATAAGATATCTGCTCAGTTCTGTCTGACACCGTTTCATGACTTGCCTTTGCTGCGCAAGAAAAGTGTTGCGCCTCAGCTCTAATCTACGCACCAGCGACGCGTCGCCGGCGACGTCTTCGATGTACCATGTCAGTGCCTCTTCTGCGTCTGGTACCCACTCTTTACTTTTCACTGTGCCCTTGGCAAACCCTAACTGCGCACGTGCAACTTTAGCTTTGTTGCTCCGCACGTCGTTCAACTTGTTGTCCTCCTCCGCGTTGACGGCCGGCGCGACTGGGAGCAGCCACGCGTAAGGTTTGTCGCCGGCAACAAACTGACTCTTTCCCAGGCGTCGCCGCCAACTCTGATCCTCGCACTGAAACGATTCAATGTTGTGTAGAATGTCCATATTCGCGCCCACGGATTGGCACAGAGCAGACAAGCTTTGCAGCTCCTGCCTGAACGCGGAATTTGGCGCTTCCGGGTGCCACTGCATTATCCCCTCCTCCACCTGCAACAGAAGTGTTTGAAGGGGATCGAAGAACGGTTCCAGTTGCCACGTCCAGCCTTTATTGGGGTACTGCACCAGTCTGTACCCCGGCGGCGCGCGCACTTTTCTGCCCTGCCACAAAGGAAGGCGCACGTCTACACGGAAAAAATTTGCATGTTTCTGCTTTAGCTCAGGTGTAGTCAGCTTTTGCAACCCTGTCTCCCAATTCTCAAAGCTCATTTTCCAAGAGGTTGAAAGAATCTTGCTTGCTTGCGTGGCTTTTTGATCGTTCAGACCGTCAACTGCTTGCTTTCTCGTAAACGCTTGAAGACACCCGCCGTTGGGTAAGGTTTCGCACTGCGTACTCCCCAGCGTGACGAACTGGCGCGTAGTGAATTTTGCCAAGTCTTTCACGTACCTTTCTCGCAGACCCACATGCACGGCAAAATGGAACTTGGCCCTGTCGATGAGCTTCTTGTTGGTCTCGTACTCGTCGCCTATACCACAAAACTGCAGGTTTTTATTGTCGAAGCGCGCGTTTGGGTACATGTTGCGGTCCGGAAAGTAACCCGAGTAGGGTTGATCGTACACGGTGAAATCTGAAAACGTTGCAAGCCCGCACTCAGGGCAGTAGGTTGCTGCCATGACGTCCAGCGACATCTCGTCGCCACCCGCGGGCTGTATCAAGTACTTTTCCTGGTTTCCTCGAATATCTTCGTCGCCCGGTTTCACTCCAAAAATGGCGTCATCCTCGGCGTACTCGTCCCACTCACCATCTGGATTTATTTTTCCTGTTTGCTTATCTTTGGTTTCGAAGATTGTTGGCTGTTTTTTCAACATGTAATTGTTCCTATTCTCTTCTTTTCTGTCTTTGTATCTCCACTCGTCCACATAAGCGTCCGTGAGTCCCTTTGTTGTTCTTTCGTTCTTGCGCACTTCTGTCTGCATCCACCCGGTCGTGCAAAACGTTTCGTACAGCACCTTGCGACATTTTTCCAATTTGTCAAACTTAATGTCAAACGTGCCATTACTGTTCACGCTGGTAATCTCGCCGTTGTAGAACTCCGACTCTGTCCAGCCCGTGCACTTGGCTTCTACCTTGTCACCTTTGCGGATTGAGCGGGAAGAGTCGAGTCGGCGAATTTGGCTCTTGGGCACACCACTCTTGTGCTCATAATAATCAAACTCTTTCCACGCCGCTTTGAATTCAATAATCTGTTTCCGCCATCTCATGACAGCGGCTTCGCGAATTTGAGCCAGTGCAACCTGTCGTCCTTCTTCTGCTTCTTTTTCGTTGTAGATGTTTAACTTTTTAAGCCTTTCCTTCTCCTTCGTGGTGGTCGCATAGTCCGGATTAAATTTTTTAAACCTTTTACGATAGTATTTCATATACTTTTCCAGAGAGCGGGTTTCCCACTCTGCAAACACACCCCGATTCATTTTGTAACCTAGTTGTTTAGCCGCCTTACCGCAGTCTGCAAAGCTGGCGTGGCCAAGGTGATGAAATATGGTGTGACGCCCGTACGCCTTTAATATGTTGTCTTTCTCCTTTATCAACTTCGGCTGCAAGTTGGGCTTAAAGTACTTGAAACATCGCTTCTCTTCCTCGGCAAGCTCTCGGTCTTTTTCCTCGTCTGCCTCTTTTTCAATGCTGGCTTCCCACGCGCTCATCATTGAGTCTAAATCAGATTCAAACAGCTTTGCCTCGGCAATATACTCTTTCGTATCCATTAAGAATCTCTCCCTATTTGCTTTTGTTGCATAAGACAACATTGGAAACCACGAGTCGATGTCGTCGTTGGCACTCTCTCCATCATAGTACATCGTGTACTTGACGTAGAGTTTGTCAAGTTCACTGTGGAGAAAATCTCTGAGCTGTTTTTTCGCCAACTTGCCCTCTTTCTTAGTGTCTGCTATCGACTGGTCGTCGATGAAATCGGCCAGGAATTTCATAAAAGCAACTCTATTTTTCTCTTTTTCTTTGAGAATAGCCGCTCTCTCCTCAGACAATTGCTTCAACAATAATTTCAAAGCCGTCTTCAAGTACCCTGCAAAGGATAGATTTTGGCCCGGATCTTGCATGCCATACTTTTCCTTTTTCCTCTCAAATTTTTTTTTGCACAATTCCCACGCGAAATTCACCTTTCTTATTTCCACTCCTTTATTGTACGACGCGCGACAGGTGTCCATGAACGTTTTCACTTTCGCCGACATCTCTGCCGCGCTCGCAAAATATGTTTTTGCCATGTTGAAGAGTGCATTGTTCGACATGACGAATGCAAAACATTTCTTACCGTTTTGCTGTGTGTTTTTGTCCTGCAACATCTTCTTAACTTTGTCAAACTCTTCCTCTATTTTTTTAACTTGAGTGTCAACCGCGTCTTGTTTTTCTTTGTGGCTTGCCTCTTCCGCATCTTTTTTTCCGCTGCACAGCGAAGTGTACACCGTTCTGTATGCGTCGGAACACTCTTTGAGCTTTGGTAATGCTTTTTGGACGAGCTCTTCGATGGCATCTTTTGCTCTTTTGCTGGCATCTTCCATGGCAAATTCGTCAAATGGAATAGATGTGGGAAACTCATCTTCAAGCCACTTAAAGCTGGAAGGCACTACGCTTGTGTTGTACCTCTTGTTCAGTGCACTCACGCATATTTCAAAATGCTTTGCAGTTTGATCGATGAGCTCTTGGGAAATGGATTCTTCCACAACTTGATCTTCCTCCTCTCTTTTGCCGTCCGCGTCTTGCATGACCGCGTCTTCCTCTTCCTCTTCTCCACTCCCGTCTGCATCTTCCATCTCTTCGTCTGAGTCGTCTGGGCGACTGAGCCACTCTAGCGGCACCGCGTCGAGCGTAAGCACCTTTGATTGATCTCGCCCGCGCAGAGTAAAATGTTTTTCTTGCCATGTTTTTTTCAGCGTGTAAAAGTACGCCTTGAATTGCTCCACGTTCTCTACTTTTGTCTCTTCCACCGCGTCGCTGTCCTCAATAGTTTCCTCTTGCACTTCTTCTTCTTCTTCCTCAGGCGCATCTTCTCCTTCAATCACATCAGGATTGAACGTCTTATTTACCACACGAAGGTAACTTTCCTCAGTCGCCTCGTCTTTCAAAGTACGATGCTCGTGATACCAAGCCCACTGCCAAAAGTTTACTTTCACGCAGACAGGAGGTGCGCTCTCTCTTTCTTGGTGCACAATGGGCCACACCGGCTTGTTCAGCACAAAGAAACTAAACTGCTCCGCCATTTCTGCAAGCTTTTTTGCCGCGTCGTCATCCTCACCCACTGTGTCCGCGCCTGTGTCCGCGCCGTCTTTAATTTTATTTCGTAATTTTTTATACAGACTGTCGCGAATCGGGGCGCTGGCGGCTTTCAGATTATCTCTTTGTGCTTCGAAAGAGGCTATTTGGCTCTTCAATTCCTCCATGTACTGATCTTCGCTTGCCTCTACATCTTTTGCAGCGAGATAATTTGATTCGTAGTACTTCAGCATGCCATTGCCTCCAATGCCAACTGCATCATTGTTTTCAGCCAGAACTAAGATGTTTTCCAGCGTTATTGTACCTTTGCGCAGACCGTCGCCTACGTCGTCCATGCAACCCACGAGCCGACGAGTCATAGCTAGCTTTGTTTTTTGCTCTTCGGTAAGATCTTTCTCAGACTGTATCAATAATTTCATCCTGTCGCGCTCACTCTCTACTGTTGCAGACACAACATACTTGATGTGATCCACGAGCAATGTTCCGCGTGTACCGTTCTCCTCGTCTGTTTTACCCTCTTGAAAACTTATGCCCTCTACACTGTTCATAAGCGTGTCGAAATGGACTTCTGAGGGAATAAGTCTTGTCAAATCCTGTTTTGCATCACGAGTGGGAACAATCTCTTCTTCGCCGTCATCACCGACGCGTTTTTCAAAATACTTGAGCCACTTGCTAAGACTTTGCCAGCGCTGTTTGAATTGTTCTATGGACTCTTTTTCAAACCTTTTTATCGCATTGTTTATGATGCGTGTTTGTTTTGAGTCCAGTTTAACAGTTTTATTCGCAGGGCTGCCACGCTTCGTCTTTTGGCCGAACTTTTTCTCACAGACGCTGCTGCACAAGTACACGTCAGAGTCTATCCCCCGCGTGTAGTTTTTGCTCTTGTACTTGCGAGAAGAGCAGCTGGCTTTCTCGCCGCACACCGCGCACAAACTAGCGCGCAGTGTGCCAATGTTGTGCGGCTCTTTGCGTGTGAGCGACGCCTTTTTACATCCGAAGCACTCTAAAGCGCTGCATTTTTCGCAGTTGTAGAAAAAATAAGACTCTCCGCCTCTCTTCTGCGACTCTTCCCACTGCACATTTTTGTGCGCTGTCTGCACTCTGGCGGCCGCAGCAGTGGCTGCGTTCACTTTCACGCTGTCCTCCTCCGTGATTGCACGATCGCGGCGCTCACGAAGGCGTTGCAAGCATGTTTCTTTGTTCGCGTGGAACCACGTGCTCTGCTTTTCGCAACACGTGCAGAGCAAGTAGCCCTCTTCTTCCTCCGCCTCTTCCTCCTCTGCGCTTGCACTGACAAGATCATCGCCGGGGGCAATGAAAGACTCTTTCTGCTCACAAAAGCAGCATGTCCACTCCACCTTCATCTGTTACGACAATTTTTTTTCTTTAAAAACGCGCCACAATATACTTTTCATAGTGTTCTATCGTCTGGAAATATATAGTCTCAAAACAACCGGCAGGCATTCTTTTCTGTTTTCTCAAAAAAATATTTTATTCCGTTGCGCTGTAGCAAAACCATGCTGAAAAATTGTGAACGTTCACAAATTTTAAAAAAAAAATATATTACACCAATATTGTACTGAAATATACCTAAAGCCAGAAATAATATACTAAACAGTCAGAATTGGAAAAAATGCATAAAAACATCGGAAATAAAAGGCTTCTGAAATACACTGATGTTTCACAAATGTTGTATTGTACATTTAAGCACGTCAATTAAATAAAAATGTTCTCCCTTTTGGTCGGGCGTGGCCGACTTTTGGTATGTAAGCCATGGCGAAGCCGCAGACTTCATAATATCTGTGGACTATTTAAGCAATGGACCATGATTCACTGAAATTATACTATTCTGGCTTGACCATGCTTTCACGAGGGCGAAAGCTACGTAACATACTGGATGTGCTTGAAGCTCACAAAGTAAAACACCCAGATCGTCACACATACTTGGATGTCACTAAAGCAAGTGGAGATGGTGAGAATGGCAACAGCAGCAAAGACGGCGAGAGTGGCAAGAGTGGCGAGGACGGTGATGACGGCGAGGGCGGCGAGGGTGGTGAGGGCGGTGAGGACAGCGGAGCTAATTCAAGCGATGATGATTCTGATTCCGATTGGTCCAATGCTCCAGAAGACGGTATAGTCGACGAAGAGCACACGTCAGACGATGGTGTGAACGACGACAAGATCGACGGTGCACCCGCAGACGATGAGGATGCAAGCCCCGCGGCGAAAGTGGACACTCAGATGGTGTACAAAGACTTGGACGTACCTGAGATGGCCGCGCTGATTTATCAAGTGTGCGAGGAGCGCAAACAGCCCGCTCGCGAGTTGACCGTGGTGCATTACGTCGCCGTGGAAAAAATTATTCCTCTTGACAATCTTTGCAACGCAATAGAACTAAGTGATGCAGAGCTTCCGTGCCGCCATGTTATTGTGCAGCAGATAATCGAGGGGGAAACGTTGTTGCCAAATAACACATCAAGGGTGAGCGCCATGCTGCAATTTTTGTTCCGCATGTACGAGAACGACGTAGTCATTTTCGAGCACGTTCACTTTGATGTCGGCGATATCAACGTTCACGACAACGTCATAAACGCCTCCACCCCGCTTGGAACTCTTGTAGAAATGAAGGGCGAGGAGTACACCTTGCTTAAATTGTCAACGAAAAAAAATAAATTTAGCCTGGAGAAGGATGGTACACAGCTCAAAAACGGGAGCATGTATGCCTTTGCGGATTTAACAATAGTCAAGAAACCCGCCGACAATTTAGATCCGGACGATTACCGCAGCCTTGCATACACATTTAACGGCGAACATAATCAATTGAAACAACAGGAGTATCTAAGCACGCGCGGAGACATCATCATGTGCAATGCTGTTGTTAAAGAGTTCGAGGGCGGGCAGAACGTAGAGAACTGGAGGGGGGAATGGACCGCAATGAAAGAAAATGGGAAGCATGAAAATTTTGACAAATGGAATGATTGGGGCAGAGTACAAGATTATTATGATCGCCGTGCCAAAGACGTACATTGTCTTCTTGTGCAGACATTGAACAATGCGCTTCCGTCCAGTGACTCTGCCGACAATTTTCTTTACAATGTTATTTATGGAAATGAGGAGGACATACCAGTAGAAAACGCAATCCGCGAAGTGGAGTTGAATATTGAAGATAAACTTTTGCGTTACGATAAGTTGCTTCGCCCGTCTGTACAACGATTTGTGTCGGAGTTCAAAGACGTATGTCCTTCGTTTCAAGACGCAGTCTACGAAATTGACGGCTATGACAATTACGGCAAAGAAATCACAGTGTCTTTTGCAGACTACCGAGACACAGTGAGCGTTTTAAAGAAATTTTTGGACAAAAAATTACTTGCAGAAAGCCAATGGGAAGCGTCTTTCTTGGAGTCCTACATGCTGCAAGACAACATGAACAGACCCAAATTCGATTTGAACAACGACAACCACGTGAAATCTTTTATTCTCATGTGCTACAAAAAAGCTGCGTGGTTTAAAAGCAACCATCAGAGACTGCTGCAGGCGCGCTACGTGTTGTGGTGTTGTATAAAGAATAATAGCAAACTCAAAAGTTGGGCCAAATGGATGTTGTTTGTCGTGGAGCAGATCATTGTAATGAGCAATTTTGCTCGATCTGCCACGCTGGACCGCAACTTGGACGCGGAAAAAACGATTGCGTTCAAACAAATCATGGATGGACCCGAAAGGAAATTATTACGAGATTTTCGCAAGGCTTTATTAGAAACTCCAAATGCATTGTTTCCCACTGCCGAGGGCGAAGTCTTCTCGGCAATGGGCGCTTTCAGAAGCATAGAGGCGGGTTTGAAAGGCGAACTAAAGTTGCTTCAAAGAATAAAATTTCAAGTAGGCAACACACGCAAAAAACCCAGAAAAAAGAAAGCTGATCGCACGCCAAAACCAAAGGAGAGCAAACGAAGCAGAGGCAAGAACGTCATGAGAATGAAGGATGTCGATGTTTTCAACATGGACGGGCGACCCACTGGTACTTCAAAGAAGAGGAAGAAGGGTAAGAAATCAAAGAGAAAAAAGGGGAAAAAGAAGAAAAAGCGCGCAAAGTAAGTATGTATTAGTACGAAATTAAAAAAAAATATTTTTTTGTCAAAGTCGTAAACACTACAGTTACTGTACCGTATCATACCGCGCACTCGCTATTTTTCGTGTCTCTGGTGCGTTACATACTGCAATCGTCTCTGCGTCATTTTTCGACGAAAATTCACAAGTGTGGCTGGAACTTTTCCCGACTATAATTCTTGTGTGCGCTGTTGTACAGAACATGACGTCGCGCGCTTTTAAACGCCACCACTGCCGTAACGCGTCTCGCCGCAAGCTCCGTCGTCAGTGTTTTGAGAAGGGCACGTACGTCACGTGGAAAGAAGACGGCGCGGTCGAGGTGCGCAGAGAGGGTCGCGTGCTGCACGACGACGGACGCCGAGTCAGCGTGCTCGGCAGAGGCACCTCGTTGCTGGGCGTCACGCTGAACAAGCGCGCTTGCAACCTGCACGCGTCCAAGTGGCGCCAGGGCGTTAAAGTGGGAGACATCGTGGAGGTGACGGTGTTCGACGACGAGTGGCATCCCTCTCTTGTCCGCGCCGTGCAGCGCGCCGGGCCGCGCGCCGTCCTTGTCGTCGAGCCCGTATTCCTAGGCTACACGATCAGCGTGCCGCTTCACTCTTTCAAAGTCAGAAGTCCGCAGGTGGAGCACTGCGAGCTGCAGTCGCTGCTTGACATGGGACTCGCCTTCGACGACTTCAACACACTGGCCACAAACCACCCAAAGTACCACCCCTTCGGCAGCCTGCAGTCTCCGGGATCTGTGAAACCCGCCATGAGATTCTATTACCACGACGGCACGACGTCCGCGTGCTGGGTCGTGCAGGCGCCGTGCACTCTGCCAGACAGGCTGCGACTCGTCAGAGATCTCACGGGCGTGCTGCGCTTCTGTCTCGACTGCAATCTGCTGCCGCCGGGCATGGACCCCGTCGCGCCGACGGAAACGCAAAGAGCGAAGCTCGGAGCGGTGGTTATCCCCCTGTGGGAGCCGCCTGAAACGAGCGTGACGGACATGCATGTCTTATCTTGCGCGCTGACGAACACGCTGAAGGAACACCTGCGCCACGGAGACGATAGGCTGGCCGCCAGGCTGCTCGACACGCGCCGCGATCCGTTGCTCACGCTGTGCGCCTTTGACGACGAAAGAGAATCGCTGGCGGCGGCGCTGTGCGCTGCCGCGCGCAAGCCTTACGGCGTGGACAGAGTTACCAGCAGCGTTTGGCAGCACGCCTACGGCGGGAGAGATTATTTTGTGAGCCAAGATCTGGAAAGCTTGCACGCGTCCCTCAAGCGCCTTATGACGCGCCACCGCACGCACAATCTGAACATGCAAGAGCTCGTGCGGCTGGACGTGCGCGTGAACATGTGGCGCATGTACAAAAAATGGTACGGGCGAGCCCACGATCTTCGCCAGTGGCTGCAGCGCGTGCAGCCCGTGGAAGTTTCGCTGTCGCCAGACTCTTTCGCCAACAACGAGATAAAGTTCGACGTCCACGTGAACTACGGCAGCGAGACGCTGTACGAGAGCATGACGGGATCGGAGCGACTGCACCGCGTTGACTCTCAAATCCTCGAACACTTCACCAAGTACGCTCTTGGGGCTCACCCGTCCTCCGATCCTCCTCTGGACGAGCGCGCGCCCGCGCCGGCACACTCCGAGTGGGCTGATTGCCTGCAAGAGTCGTTCGAAAGCATGATGAAGCGCGTCTGCGCGCGCGCGGACAGCGTCGTGGACGCAGCGCTGCACCGCGAGCGGCTGCCGCACTCGAAACTCGAGTTCTGCCTCTCTCGCAAAATAGAGTGCGAGGACGGTCGCACGCTCTTCTGGAACGCGTGCGAGGGGGTCGTGGAGAAGCTCGTCGTGGACTCCGCAATGGACGACGACCCACTCTTGCACGTTTCCGTCATGACACACCCGCCTCCCCCGCCGCGCCAGGGTGGCGTGCTCGTGCACAACAACAGCTTGGACAAGATGAACTGCGTCGTCGACATGGTGAAAACCGATAGGCAGCGGCCGGGGCCCGCGGACAGAGGCGCTACGATCATTTACACGGCGCCAACGCTGCTCTACGTCTGGCATCGCCGCTTGACCGCCGCCGGCGTCGACGCACACGTGTTCCACGGAAGCGCTCGACGCAACCAAAAAGTCATAGACACGATGAACAGAGGAGACGTCATCATCGCCGCGTGGTCTGCGCTGCAGTGCCAGGAAGACGTCTTTCACCTGGCGCGCGGCGACGTGCCCGCGTGGCGCGCGTTCGTGGACGAGTTTGACACGAGCCACGCAGCGCTCGCGAGCGGCATCATCCGCAGTCGAAGCCGCAGCACATGGCTTTTATGCCGCAGGTGCGGCTTTGAAACGCTGGCGTTAGCGCTTCCTCTGCTTGGGGTGCGCCCATTTTGCTTCCGAAGCGGTTGGAACCAACTTTCCGCGCTGCAGTCGAATTTTGCACAGCGACGTCACGTACATGCAATGATCAATCACAGACACGTTCAGGGCGCGCGCGACGCGCTGCTGCACCTGTGTCGCACCTTGGTGTTGTGCCAGGCGCCGTCCGCGCCCGTGGCTCTTGTGCTGCAACGCGCAAACCACGCGTGTCCGTCGGCGTACGCAGGGAAGCACGCCGACGCTCTGCAAAAGTTCGGACAGAAAATTCTTCGCGACTCGCGCAAGCACAGCCTCGCGCTTCGGAGCTCGTCGTTCCTTGCCAACATGGTCAAGCGCATCACGATGACGTGCTGGGGCGTGATGCCCCCGTTTCATCTTGTGGCCGACAGAATCGGGTTCGGTCGGTACGCCACGGACGCCGGGCAACACCTTCGAGCCATGACGAGCGTTGCGGAAGTGCAAAACAGTGTGCAACAAGAGTCGCAGAAAGAGGCGCGGCTGCTCGTGCACAGCCTGCGCGACAAGAAAGCGGTGGACGCAAAGTGCCCCATTTGCTTCGAGAACTTGTCCGAGACGTCGTCCGAGACGTCGTGCAGCTCCGGTTCCTCGAACGCGGGCTTGCTCCGCACGGTAGTCGTCGGACAGTGCGGCCACGCCGTCTGCGGTGAGTGCGCCGACAACATCATGCGCACGGCCGCTGAAAATATGGTGAGCGGAGCGAACGACTACGGGCCGACAGCCCCGATCAACTCCGCCTGCTGCCCGATCTGCCGCCACACCTGGACGGCACCCGCAAAACGGCCGCTCATGCTGTCCACCGCCCCGTCCACGGAATTGCAAGACGTGGCGGGCGCCGTCTTCAATACCAAGGATTGCCCACATTGGCAAGATCTCGTGGAGGGAAATCCAATGCTGGAGTCGCTGAAGCACTTGTGCGACTTGCTTGCGCCAAGCGCCGCCGGGGTCCACGAGTCGGGGTCTACGAACATCGTCGTCGTGTGCCGATCGCAAGAGCTCGTGTCTCATCTGCACAACATCGTGCGAAAGAATATTTTCGTCAAAAACTTAACCCACAAAGCCTACAAGATCTCGCGCTCGACGACGCCGAAAGCGCGCGGGAAAGCGCTTGCAGAGTTCGCCAAGGCTGTGCCTTTGGTCCAACTGAAAATTCTGTTCGTCACGGCGTCGCTGGTGCGAGGCATGGTGTTCCACCGCACGAGGCACTACGTGGTCGTCGAGGATCTGAAAGCGAAAGAGGCGGTGGATCTCAAGTACGCCATGCACGCGTCTCTGCTCACATTCCCCCCGGAGCAGCGCCACACGCCCGTCACAGCGCACACTATCGTTGCGCCGCTTTGCCCGGGAAAAGACTGCGCGCAAGGCGTCGCGCGCATTGCCCCGACAGTGATGATCCCGCCCGCGCGCAAGGGGTGCATTCCGACAAGACCCCCGGTGCAGAGGCTGGACCGCGAGTATATCTCTCGCATCCACGCCTTTTTCGGATGGCCGCCGCACAGCCTCTTGCGCAGACACACAAGCGCGACAGTCTACCCGGAGCCTCTTCCCGCAGACGCCGCCATTCGCCTGTTTGACGCACGCCTCGACGCATTGTTGGCTTTGGGCAGCGCGCTCGGCGACAACGCAGCGGAGTCGGGCGTCGCGCTTCAGGAAGAGCCGCACTCGCTGAGACTGCTTTTGGAAAATCAGCCAACAACCATCGTAGTGCCGGAGAGAAGCAGCCGCACCGCCACCGTGTCTCGCAGCGTGCACATTTGAGCAGCCACGCCATGCCAAAAGCGGCACGCCGGTCCAAAAGAGGTGAGCCCGCTAAAAAACGCCGCAAGGCGCCGTCCAACCTCAACGACGCGGTCTCGGACGCGTCGGCCAAGCGCAGACCCCACTCGAAGGACGGCGTGCGCGTTTTCTTCCGCCCGGAGCACATTCTGGGGCACTTGAAGCGCAAAATCATGGGCGCCCACTACGTGGTCGGCTGCGTGGCGTGGTGCAGCAACCCCGATCTGCTCGACGCCATGCGCAGATCCAAAGGCGTGTCCCTCGTCATCAACTACGACCGCACGCTCATCCGCAAGCACCGAGAGCAGTACACGGCGCTGACGCCCATGCCCGGAGCCAAGACGGCCCTGTACTACGTGAGAGGCGGAGGCAGAGCCCTCATGCACCACAAGTTCATGGTGTATTTGGACGAGGACAGACGCCCAATCAGCGTGACGACGGGGTCGTGGAACTGGACCAACCAGTCCATGAAGAATTTAGAGCACATCGTCAGCATCGACGACCCGGAGACGGCGGCGAGGTTCATGCAGGAGCACCTGGACGTGCTGCGCGTCGCCAAATCGCTCACAAAACTTATAAAAAGAAAGAAATAAAAGTGAACACGAAATCAATTACACTGACTATTTAAATATTTGAAAGTATATACACGGGGACCCATGGCAGGTGAGATTCTTATAAAAGATGCGCTCGATCCAACTCTTCGTCGTGCTCGTTATGCTCGTGGCGTGTTTGCTCGCGTGCGTCGAAGCGACCGCCACCGCCGCCACCGCCGGAAAACCGCAGAAACCGCAGAAGAAGGGTTTGCACAAGCGCAGGGAGGCGAAACGCGCAGCAAAACACAAAGCAAAGAAACGCGCCGAAAAACGCGCGCGCAAAGCAATCACCGGCAAGCAGCAGGGTCGGAAACTTGACGGTTTGGTTTGCCACGATGGTAGTGCTCCTGACGGAAATGGTAATTGCCCGTGCCACAATGGTAATACTCCTGACGGAAATGGTGATTGCCCGTGCGATGATGGTGGAAAGTATGATAATTATTTTTTTAATGATGATGATTGTGATTGTTGTGACTGCTCGGATGAATTGGAAACATTTAGGCAGCAGCAAACCATACAATGTATACAGCCCGACGAGTGGGGTGACACCTTGCCATGTCACCTCGGTTCTAATTATATGTGCGATGGCAATTCTGACTGTGATGACAACTCAGACGAGGATTGCGTCCACGCTAGTGCGGCTAATCCTGCAGACGTCAAAGCCTTTTTAGACGCGGCGATAACCAACGGACAGACACAGGCTGTGCTGCAGGCATGGAGTGAGGCGGGGTCATGTAATAATTGAAATACTCTGAATAAATAAATGTGCGTTGTGTTTATGTTTTTTACATGTAGTGCCACAGGTAGTACGCGACCACTTCTTGCTTCTCCTCGTCGCTCAATAGGCTCTCGTCAAGCCGCCGAATCGCGTCCTTGTCTTTTCCGGCTCGCATCTGCGCAAAGTACCGCGCCGCCACGTACGCGAACCGCCGGCTCTCCGACTGGTGCGAAACGCGAAACCCGTGCTGCCACCCCACGCGCAGAAGCGTGTACGCCATGTCCCACTTGCGAGGCAGCTCGCTCGTCTTCGTCTCTACCCTCAAGCAGGCTTCCTTCGACGCCGCGCGCGTCTCCACCTTTCCCTCCTCCACCGCCGGAGCCACAGCTGAAGCCACAGCCACCGCCACAGCTGAAGGCGCCGCCGAAGCCGCCGCCGCAGAAGAAGACGTAGCCCCCTCTTGGTCGTCGTCGTCCGAGTCGTCGTCGTCATCGTACGCAATCCACATGTCGTCCGAGTCGTCCGAGTCGTCCGACTCCGAGCTCTCCGTCTCGCTGTCGTCGCACATCGTCAAGTCCACCACTGGATCGCTGTCAGCGGGCGCGGCGGCGGGCGCGGCGGGCGCGGCGGGCTCCCACAAACGTCTGTGCGCTCTTCCGGACATCGTGTGGTGCACTGTGTGGTGCACTGTGTGGTGCACTGTGTGGTGCACTGTGTGGTGCACTGTGTGGTGGTTGCTTCACGTGGGGTATTTGTAATGCCCAAAGTTAGGGTTCATATGCGTTTCGTCAAAAAATGTCTCGGCTGATTTTTGCAGTATATTAAGGACTGGCCGAAATTACAGTGCATTGCCTGCGCACCCCCATGCACCGCTACGTGTCGTACCTTCGCCAGCCTCGCAGCCAACCGCTGACCATTCGCCAGTTCAACGCGCAGCACTCGGAGCTGCTCGACGAAAACAGAGACTTTGAGCACGCGTGCCTGCAGGCGTGGCAGGCGGGCGCCGCGCAGCGCAAGCGCAACGCCGCGCTCACGAACGCGTTTCCGACACCGCCGCCGCTGGGCAACGCCGCGCCGGCCCAGCAACACACCCCCGGCACGGTCACGGTGGCCCGATGGGGCGCCACGCCGTACCAGAAACGGATTTCTGCCGGCGACTTGAGGGCGATGCGCTCCTTCGCCGTCAACGCGCAAGCCGGCGTGCCCCCGCGCCTGCAGTCGTGGATTCCGGCGTGCAGCGCGCGCGCCGTCGCCGCCGCAGTCCGCCAAATAGACTACGCCGCGCCTTGTCCAGTGCTGAGACTGCCGTGCGCTTAAACGACGTAACGGATATGTAAAGCAACCACCCTGTATAAAAGCGAAACTCCTTTTTTACCACCTCTTCTTGTAGTAAACATCCCTCCTTCGCCATGTCACTGCTCGAGCCGCTCCTGTACATGGAGTTCCTCGTGTCGCAGGACGCCCCCGCGCTGCGCGGTCGCGTCGTTCGGTTCTACCAGGACGATCGCTACCTGGAGCACGCCAGCTACCTGGCGCACACTTTCTACCTGGAGAACGACGAGCCTGCGAGCACGGCGGTGGGCAAGCACACGAGGTTCCTGCGCGCGCACTTTACCCCCGCCTACGACGGCATTCTCGACAACGACGTGTCTGAGGGCGTGGAGTTCGTCGTCACGGCGCGCGGTCCTCTCGGCGGCCGCAAATTTTTCATGCGCACGTGCGCGACGCCGCGCAGCACCTACCGCGTCTGGGCGGCGTGCGAGTTCACGGACTGGAGATGGCGCCAGTTCAACATGAGTCGAGATCAGGTGGCACCCTTCCACGCCCCCTTTGTCACCGGGGACGCCGTGCCGCCGCCCACGGCCACCGTGAGGCGAAGCGGCGTGGAGACTCTTGTCGTCATGAGGCACTACCACCGCGCGACGGGAACGTGCAGCTACTTTTACTCGGACAGGCTGGCCGCGCTGATTCGCAGAGGCGTCATGCACATGGCGGCGCACGGCAACGAAGCGGCGGCGGCGGCGATAACTACCGCCGCGTCTCCCGACCAGCTGACCACCGAGACGGTGCCCTGGTACGACGCCCTTCAAGCGTACGAGCCCTCCACCGTGCAGTGGGGCTCCATCGGCCGGCTGTACGGGCTGAAGGGCGAGAAGGCGGAGTTTAACGGAGAGATCGTCGCCGTGAACAGGCTATGGTCTACGGAAGGGGAGACGTGGGCCGAGTGCATGTTTCTCAACGACAACATTGTGGGCCCCGTGGACGTGCCGGAGGGTCACGTGGCTTCCGCAGAGTACATTCAAACGCCGGCGAAACTCCGTCTGCATCTAGAGATGCCGTCCAGCGTGCACACCCTCGTCGGCATGATAGCGAAGACGTCGTTCTTCTACGTGAACGACGAAGGGGACGTGGTGTCCAGAGTGCGCATCGTGGAGACGCCGGACGGCGGCATCGTGTGCGACAAGCGCAGCCTGCGCAACGCGCTGATAGACGTTGGCGGCAAAGGAAAGGAGTGGTGGCAGGATAAATTGCTGGAGTGCCTGCACGCCATGAGCCACGGCGAGGGCGCGTACGGATCAGACCCGAATCGCGTGACGCTAGGCGTGAGGGCTTTGAGGGGGCTCGCAGAGCACTGCTTCAACCAAAGTCGTGGCGGCGGCGCGAACGCAGGCGGCGACCAAAGCGATCAAAAAACCAAGACGGAACCCGAAGACGACTGGGCCGAGGCGCTGAGCGGCGCAGTGCCGCACCGACGCGCCAAAAAAGGCAAGCGCGTGAAAAGGAGGGGGAGGCGCAAGAAGCGGTAACACATTCTCGTCCAAGTACATTAGTATACTACGCATGGGTTGAGCGGTTGCGAAAACACCAGATGGTCGGTGCGTGGGCCCATAACCCATTTTCCATAAAATGCTTCTAAGTAGTTTGTTGTACTACCATTTCTAGGTTAAAGGCTTCCAATTAAATTTTTGCTCCGCCCCTATCAGAATCCTAATAAAATAGAATCTTCAATTAATTTGGTCGGATGTCCCTATCAAAGTTCCAATGACGCTTTTTCGGTTTGACACCCAAAACGAATGTTGTACGCCAAAGTACCACAGTGTCAACTTGGGTTTTGGTTCAGAAGTGGTGAGGGGGGGGGGTGTCTTCTCTGAGAGAGAGGTGGTGAATATTATAGAGATCTCTAGAAAAAAAAATATAGGAAAATTAAAATTAACCCC
>Ga0213863_10000662_pt1 | contig 25695 bp, 42 predicted proteins | sample PICome_8_FD_160128 | JGI IMG/M metagenome (GOLD analysis project Ga0213863, IMG submission 160128) | Coastal seawater microbial communities near Pivers Island, North Carolina, United States - PICO497 | ecosystem: Environmental > Aquatic > Marine > Coastal | place: USA: North Carolina... | reverse complement strand
AGCTAAAGAAAAAGAAGAGGAAGAAAACAAAAAAGCCGAAGAAAGAGCAGCAAAAGAGAAAGCAGACGCATTAGAGGCAATACGATTAGCTGAAATCGATACAGAGGCTGAAAGAAGAAAAGAGGAACTTAGAGCGGAAAAAGAAAAGTACGACAATCTAATAGAACAAGCGAAGGAGTATGGAGAAGATACGGCTGAATTAAAGACCGCACAAGCAACAAAACTTAAAGAGATACAAGACAAGTTCGATAAAGCGGATGCTGATAAAAAAGCTAAAGAAGACAAAAAGAAACTAAAAGAGCAAGAAGATTTAGTCGCAAGTTTAGAGGCGGATAAAGAGCAAGAGGAATTAACCTTTGAAGAGCAAAGAGAAGATTTAGCAAGAAGAGAAGCGATATTCTTAGAGGATAAGACTTTAACTGAGAGACAAAGGAATGAGGTAGAAGCAAACTTTTCAAAAGAGCGTAAGGAAATAGAAAAGGGTGAGGCTGAAGCCAGAATGGAACTAAACGCACAAAGAGTAGATTTAGCTATTAACACTCTCGGAGCATTGAACGGTTTAGTACAAGCATTTGCCAAAGATGACGAGGAGAGCCAAAAGAAAGCGTTTAATGCTAATAAAGCATTTGGTATAGCCCAAGCAGTAATATCAACCGCTCAAGGTATATCTGCTCAATTAGCAGTACCACAAGATGCAATAACTGGAGCTAACTTTGTTAAGGCTGGTATAGTTGCTGCTACTGGGGCGGCACAAATAGCGACAATATCAAAGACCCAATTTAAGGGGTCTGCTACTCCTCCAACTGCACCACCACCTCCAGCAGATGGAGAAGGTAGTGTAGGGTTTGACCCAAGAGGATTTATTGGTTCACCATTCGGAGGCGGTCAGCCTACCACTAAAGTAATAGTAACAGAAACTGATATCCGCAAAGCTACGAGAGACATAGACGGCATATATAACAAGGCGGTAGTAGTCGAGTAGCCAATTTTGAGCCCATTTGTATATATATATGAATGGACTTACCTTTTATCGAATTTAAACTTACCGACGAGGTCGAGGGGCTTCAAGCGATAGCTTTAGTAGATAGCCCAGCGATAGGCTTAAATTACCAAGCATTTGCTCCGCATAAGTTTGAGGTAATAGACGAGGATAAGCGTATAGTGATGGGTGCTGCTATGATACCTGACTTGCCAATTTATCGCAGAGATGAGAGAGGCGAGTACTACGCTATCTTCAAAAAAGAAACAATCAAAGCACTCGTACAAAAGCTATTCAAAGAAAACAAACACACGGAATTCAACGAGCAGCACAATGCTTTGAACGTATTAGATGGTGTTTACATCTATCAATCCTTTATAACCGACGCAGAGTTAGGCATTTCAGCTCCCTCTGGTTTTGAGAATGTAGCTGACGGAACTTGGTTTATCGCTGCAAAAGTAGACAATGACGAGGCTTGGGCGAAGGTGAAAAAGGAGGGTTTATTAAAAGGGTTTAGCGTTGAGGGTGTGTTTGACTTAGAGCCGTATAAATTTAAAAAAATGAATAAAATTAATTTAGAGAGTGTAATAAGCACTTTGAAATCTGTATTTGCAGACGCAGAGACAGAGGAAGTAGTAGCCGAAGAGAAGTTTGGTGAAGGTACTTTAGTAGATGGCACTATCGTAAAATGGGAAGGCGAACTCGTAGAGGGTGCTGCCCTTGTTGTAGTTATGCCTGAGGGCGAAGTAGCTGCTCCAGACGGTATCCACGAATTATCAGACGGTACTATCGTAGAGACTGCTGGCGGTCTTGTAGTAGCTATCACTCCTTTGGAGGGTGTTATGGAAGATGAGGTAGAAAACGAGTTTACTGCTGAGATGCTAAGCGAGATGGTAGAGAAAGCTATGGCGAAATACGCTGAGGCTTTTACTGCTTCTTTGGAGACTATCAAATCTGAAAACGAAACTTTAAAAACTGAGCTTGCAGAGGTTAAGGCTGCAAAGGATGAAATTAAAAAAGAGTTTTCCGAGACACTAAACAAAGTAGGAGAAGAGCTTGAGGAGATTGTAAAGTCTGAGCCGTCTACTGCTAAAAAGCCACAAGAATTTAAAGCAACTACAAGAGCTGAAAAGGCTGCTCGAATGGGTGCTATCATAAGAGCAAACAAATAACAAATAAATAATAAAATGAGTTTCGATGTATCAAGTTTAACAAATTATGTTAACGAACAATCAACCGACCTAATCTCAAGACTATACTTTGAGAAGACTTCAAGCGACTACTTCACGCTACAAGCTGGAGTAAAGAAAACAGATGCTTTGCACCTATTAGAGGTAACTGCATTTCCTCAAGACGGTAGCGGATGTTCTCCAGCAGCGTCAGGAGATGTAAACTTCTCTGACAGAAATTTAACCGTAGGTCAAATCACTTACTTTAGTGGGTTCTGCATGAAAGACCTTATCCCTAAGTATACTCAAATCTTGCTAAGAGCTGGAAACGGAGAGACTGAAGAGATGGCTTTTGAGGCAGAAGTTGCTGAGTCTGTGATTAAAACAATTATGGAGCAAAACGAAGTAGCTGACTGGAACGGAGATACTACAAGTGCTGACGTTTATATCAACAAATACGACGGTCTAATCAAAATAATAGACGACGCTACTACTGCGATAGACGGTAACACTTCTGCTGCTACTGCAATCACTTCAGGTGCTTCAGGAAACGTAGATACGCTTATTACTGATATGGCTAACGCAAGACCAGCGAAAGTAAAGTCTGCTGCTAACCAAGTACTATTCGTAGGTCAAGATACCTTTGACAAATACGTAGATACTTTGAACGCTAAGAACCTATATCACGTAAACGCTACTGACTGGGCAAACTATACCGTTTCTATACCAGGCAAGAACGTAACGCTTGTAGGTGTTGTAGGACTTGACGGTACAGACCGTATGTTCTTAGGTACTCAAGAAAACTTCTTCTTAGGTTTTGATTTGCAAAACGACGAAGAGGAGTTCGATATGTGGTACGACAAGAAAGACGACAAGGTATACTACCGAGTTAAATTTAAGAGAGGTTTACAAGTAGCATATCCAAACGAAATCGTAGAGTTTACTTTAGCTTAATCATTAACCATAAAAATTTAAAAAATAAATATTATGGCGTGTGATTTAACAATGGGTTTTGCAGTAGGATGTAACGATAGTGCTGGAGGTATAGCTGAATTTTGGTTCGCTAATATTGACGACACTTTTGCACTTACTTACGATGCGGTAACTTCAGAGGTTACTGCTATCGCAGGTGCTGCCTACTACAAATATGAGACTACGAATGCACAAGGAGCTGCTTCTGTAATGAACGATAACGCAACGGTTAACGACCAGAACGGAACAAGCTACTTTGACCAAACTTGCACTTATGTGTTGAACAAAATGGACAACGATAAGCGCAATGAGGTAAAGATGTTAGCAAGAGCAAAGCTATCAGTTATCATAAAAGATAACAATGGCTCATACTGGCTAATGGGAGCTACTAACGGAGTACGTATGACGGCTTCTGATAGTGGTACTGGGACTGCTCTTGGAGATAGAAATGGTTACAGCCTTTCTTTCCAAGCACAAGAGCCTGAGCCTATGGCAAGGCTACAAGACGGTATTTCGATACCTGAAGCGTAGCTAATACCTTTTTAATATAGCCCACTACTTTGCGGTGGTGGGCTTTTTTTTGCAAATATGGACATAATAATAAAAGACACTACTAACTATATTTACTGCAACATCTCTAACGAGGTGCTAAACGATTATTATACTATGACCATAGAGGCTGCTGAGTATAGCGTTAATGTAACGTTAGAAGCTCCTGAAGGGGTAAACGATAGGTATGTAGCATTTGAGCTTATAGAAGGCTCTCAAGACCTCTTAGACGCTACGATAGAGCTGCCAAACAACGGAGACTACCCTTACAAAATAATAAACGCTACTACTGAGGGCGGTACTGATGGAGTAGAAATACACAGAGGCATACTAAGACTAAAACAACCGAAAGAGGTTGTATATTCGTACACAAACGAAGATAATATTATAATATATGAATAAGTTCCCAATAGTTACCGAGTTCGCTTCTGCCGAAGTGCCGTTATTTTTAGAAAAAAAGAATAAAAATATTGTCTATTTTGGGGTGGATAATATGTATCCATTTGAGTTGATAGACTTATACAATGATAGCAGCACTCATAACGCTATTATTAACGGCAAAGTAGGCTATACCGTAGGAAATGGGCTGCATAGTGACGACATAGAGGTAAAGAAGTGGCTATCTCAAGCTAATATAGACGAAGATTGGACGAGTTTAACGAAGCGTTTATCGTTAGATTATGAGCTATTTAACGGATATGCAATTGAGGTAATAAAAACGAAGGTAGGAAACCAATACCACCATATAGATTTTGCCAATATCCGAGTAGGTTTAGACGGGAGTCTCCAATATGCGGACGACTGGGTGACTGACAAGGGTACTAAAAACTCTAAGCCTGATATACAATACTTAGAAAGATACAACCCTCGTAATCCAGAGCAAAAAAGAGGCGTAATTTATCACGTAGATTACCGACCAAATATGAAGTACTACCCTCTGCCAGTTTATGTAGGTTCTTTGGCAGAGATAAAGACGGATGTACAGATAGGCGACTATTGGCTCAATGAGGTTAAGAACGGCTTTGTAGGCGGCACGCTAATTCAGCACAATAACGGAGTACCTGAAACTAAGGAAGAGGCTAAGGATTTTGAAAAAGCATTTCAAGAGAAGTTCGGTAAAGCTACTGGCACTAAAATAGTACATTTGTTTTCTCCTTCAAAGGATAACGGTAGCGAGATTACAAACTTAAACGGTAACGACTTGCACGAGCGTTATTTAGAAATGAGTAACAGAGTAAAGGAGTCTATATTCATAGGACACCGAGTTACTAACCCTATACTCTTTGGAGTTAAAGAAGAGGGGCAGCTTGGAGCGAGAAACGAGCTTGACTTAGCGTACGAAATATTTACAAATACCTACATAGCAGAACGCCAAAATACACTACTCAGAACTATCAGAAAATTAGCCTTCTTTGAGATACAGAGAAGCGACATTGAAATAATACCACTCAAGCCAATAGATACGGTAGACCTTACCTCTGATATAATCTTAGCTAATTTAAGCAGAGAAGAGATAAGAGAGTTGATAAATAATCAAACTGGCTTAGAGCTTGAAGATGAAGTTACAGAAGCATTAGCCCCTATAAACGCAATAGAGCCAATAGGAGAGGACGAGGAGGAGTTTAGCGTTATAGATAATTTTGACACCTATAACGACTATCCAGATAGTGCGTCTAACAATGCTAAGAGAGCTCTTAAATGGGCTGAAGAAAATGGTTGGGGTTCTTGCGGAACAAGCGTAGGGAAAAAAAGAGCCAACCAGTTGGCTAAGAAACAAAAACTTTCAAGAGACACGATAGCACGTATGGCTTCATTTAAGCGTCACCAGCAGCACAAAGATGTTCCATACTCAGAAGGGTGCGGTGGGTTAATGTGGGACGCTTGGGGCGGCACTTCAGGCATTAACTGGGCAATAAGCAAGCTGAAAGAAATAGACAACAAAAAGATGTCATCTTGTAGCTGCTTTTCTAAAGACGAGGATTTTGCTCTATTAGACAGACTTAAAAAAAGCGGAGTAAATAAGTCCGATTATGAAGTTATAGAAAGTTTAGATATACGCTTTGACTCAAATGGGAGTCCAAAAGAGTTTGCTACTCCAGACCAAAAAATGCTAAGGAGTATTATAAAACTACTTAAAGACAATCCAAAGATAACCGCAGCAGCAATAGCTAAGGCTTTAGGTTTAAGTTTTGATGATATAGTAAACTTTTTGCTTATTCTAACATCAGACGGCATTATAAGTTCTGAGAAAACAGAAATAACGCTTACAAACTTAGGAGACAAATTAGCTAACGGTATCAATATACCAAAGACTGAAATAAAATACCAGTACCAGCTACGAAGCGATGCTCCAGCATTAAAGAAGAATGACGAAGGTGTAACTATTGGAGAGTCAAGAAAGTTTTGTCAAGATATGATAGACTTGGACAGATACTGGAGTAAGGAAGAAATAGAGGGGCTTAGCAATGATATGACGCCAGACGACTTTAGTAACGCAGCTAATGTTTGGTTAGCGAGAGGAGGATGGTATCAACCGATACAAGAAGAAGGAGAAGAACCGAGAGCAGCGATACCTTATTGCCGTCACGAATGGAATCAAGTTATACTTAGAAAGAAATGATATTAATAGTAAGCCCAGCATTTGTCAAGGAAAACACCGTACTGCACTATAACGTAGATGACGGATACCTAAAGCCGCTAATAGATAGCATACAAAATACATTTGTTCGACCTATTTTAGGAAGTGCTTTGTTCGATGAGATATTAACACAGATTAAGAATAATACCGTAACTACTCTAAATGAAACACTTATTAAAGAGTATTTGCGAGATGCTTTGAAGTGGGAAGTTTGCCATAAATATACTCGCATAGGAACGTATAAACTCAACAATAAAGGGGCTGGAACTCACTCAGGAGACAACTTTAGCTCACTAAGTCAGCAAGAGCTTGTAACGGCTAAGAGCATATTTAAGGACAATGCAGATTTTTACAGAAAAAAATTAAAGTTATATTTGAAAGCTAACGAAAACGATTATCCACTATACAAGACTCCTCCAAGCGGTGCGGATGTAGTAGAGCCTGAGATAGATGTACAATGGAGAAGCCAGTTCATAGTGTAACCAAAGAGCAAAAATTAGAGCAATATGTTCAAAAGTTTAACGATAAAAAATGTTCAGACCATAATGGAACAAATAGCAAGCGAACATCCTCAGATAAACACTATTCTAAAAGGTAATATTTGGGACGTAGACTTGACTAAAGATGTTACTGGTAGCTATCTTATATACGATGTTACCAATATTGCTCCTAACGGCTTCAACGGAATAGACTACTCGCTGGACTTGTTTATTTGTGATAATGTAACTGAGATAAACACAGAGTCAAACGAGGTAAGTGTTCAAAACGAGTGCTGCTTAATCGCTCTTGATATTATGAGCATATTTGAAAATTACAATAAAGCAAGTTATGCCGACAAAGACCTTAACTTAGTGCTAAATAAGACTTGGAGCATACAACCATTCACAGAAAGATTTGATAGCCTATATTCAGGAGCTGCGATAAGTATGTCGCTAAGTACTGCTTACGGCTACGCAAGATGCAAAATACCAACATAAAAAAATATATATAAAATGACAACAACTGAACTAACCCTATCGAGAAACGGACAGAAAGTAGTAACTGGAGATGTTACCTTTACTGCCGCCGACAAAGTAGCATACCTCGTAGTAAACGCGGATGCTACCTTCGCCAACCTAACCGACCAAAGTGATAACAACGTACTAACCGAAAGTGCCTTAGCTGGAATAACGCTATCTACTGGGATGATTATATCTGCTAAAAATGGAGGTATGATGAAGAGAGTTAACGTATCTACTGGAAGCGTATTAGCTATATTCGGATAGTATGTATAGTTACGGATATCATTACCCAAGCAAGTCTAAGAGAATATCTGAGGGACAACTGATATTCGATGACTATAGAGCAAGGGTAGAAGCTGACGGAGGAGTAGTAGAAAATAGAGACTGTGTAATAAGAGAATTAAATAAATTAATATGAGTTTATACGATGACGCAAGCCTAATAATGTACCCTTCGGGCTACAAAGAGGATAAAATATATAGCTTAAAGCCAACCGACGGAAGTGGCGATTTAACCTTCACACGAGCAAGTTCAGCTACAAGGGTGAATGCTGAAGGGTTGATAGAGGAAGTGCCAGTTAATAAGTTTAAGTATTCAGAGCAGTTTGACAATGCCGTCTATTCTTTAACATCTTCTTCAATAACTGCAAATGCGATTAATTCACCAATCGGGACACTAACGGCTGACAAGCTTGTAGAAAATACTGAAAACAACTTGCACAGGGTAGGGCAAGGTGCTATTGCGGTGACAAGTGGGCAAGTATATACGTTTAGTTTTTACGCAAAAGCAGCGGAAAGAAACGAGTTGGAACTACAAAGAATAAACACAAGCGGTACGGTATTCAATAGCATTAATGTTACGACTGCGGATTTGACAAATGGCACATTAAGCGTAGGCTCAAATGTAACTGCGTCAAATATAGAAAGCGTAGGAGATGGATGGTATAGGATTTCAATAAGTTTAACCGCAATCGCAACGGGTAGCGGTGGTCTAAATATTGGAATGCAAAAAGACGGGAATGTCCTTTATGCTGGTGACGGATTTAGTGGGGTGTACTTATGGGGTTTTCAAATGAACTCAGGCTCAACGGCTAAACCTTACTTCCCAACTACTGACAGACTTAACGTACCTCGCTTAGATTATAGCGGTGGGGCAAGTTGTGCGAGTTTATTGTTGGAGCCTCAGAGGAGTAATTTAATTACCTATTCAGAGTCGTTTGACAATGCGTTTTGGGACAAAATACGAGGGAACATTACGAGTAATGCATTAATATCACCTGATGGCACTTTATCAGCTGATTTATTTACTTCTATAGATAATGCTACTGCTTATGTTCAAAATAATGCTTCAATAACTGTAAGCGGAAGTAAGCAATCAATATCTTTATTTGTTAAAAAAGGTAGTACAAATTGGTGTTATTTATTGTTGTGGGATGGGACTGCAAATGGTTGTTACCAATATTTTGATATAGAAAATGGAGTATCTGGCGATGAAGATACATTCGGTAGCGGTGTTACAGTTGATACTACTAATATTGAAACCTACCCAAATGATTGGTATAGAATTAGCGTTACTTATAATTGTTCGATTGCTAATTTAAAAGCAAGAATTTCACAAACAAATGGCAATTCAGATGTTCTTTCAGATACAGGTGCTACTATTTATATTTGGGGTTTTCAAGTAGAATCTAATTCAAGCTATCCTACAAGCTACATCCCTTCAAATAGTGGCTCACAAACCACTCGCATAGCCGATGCTTGCTACGGTGCTGGAGATGCATCTACTTTTAATGATAGTGAGGGGGTTTTGATGGTGGAAGCAAAAGTTTTAGATTTTTCAACATCAAATAGTTGGATTTCCATATCCCAAGAAGCAAACGTAAACAATAATCAATTTAATTTAAGATTTGTTGCAAGTTCAAACTTAATACAAGCCGTATCAAGAGCAGGTGGATTAGGACAAGATGTTGTTTTGCAATATACTTTAAGTGATAAAACAATAATAAACAAAATAGCTATAAAATATAAGTTAAATGATTGGGCTTTATGGGTAAACGGTGTAGAGGTTGATACAGAAACATCATCTAATGCTTTTACACCAAATTCTTTAGATGTATTAGATTTTCATAGGGGGAATAACTCAAATTATTTCTACGGAAAGACAAAACAACTACAAGTATATAACACCGCATTAACGGATAGCGAGTTAGAAACATTAACCAGTTGGACATCATTTTCAGAAATGGCAAACGCACAACAATATAAAACATACTAAACAATGGCAAATACTTTAAAATTCGGAAATGGAACTTGGGCAACTAAAGAAGGCTCAACTTTAGCTTATAATGATGAGAACGGAAACTTCAAACCTTTGCCATTTGACTTTAGCAGAAATACAACAGCAACAAGAGTTAATAAAGAGGGTTTAATTGAAGTAGTTAGTAATAACGAGCCAAGAATAGACTTTTTAAATGATAGTGATGGAGCGTTAAAACTTGAGCCACAGAGGAGTAATTTGGCTTTGTATAGTGAGCAGTTTGATAATGCAGCGTGGGAATATGGAGGTGTCACAAAAACGGCAAATGCAGCTATTTCACCTGATGGTACAAGTAACGCTGACGAAATAGAAATTACAACATTATCAACTCCAAACATACGACAAACAATATTAGTTAATGCTTCTACGGATTATACGTTTAGTTTTTACGCTAAATCAAGTGAGTTGTCTGTTTTAAAATTAGCAGTATTCGATTTGAATGGGGCGGCGTTTATTTTTGAAAATACAGAAAAATCCATAACTGACGAATGGTCAAGAGTTACCGTTTCATTCACAACTCCATCGGGCTGCTCTTCAATAAGAGTATTTATATTTAGAAATTCTGATTCTTTAGGGTCTTTTTATGTATACGGAGCACAAGTAGAAGCAGGCAGCTACGCTACTTCGTACATACCAACGCAAGGAAGTGCCGCGACGAGGGTGGCAGAGGTTTGTAGTCAAACTGTACCAAGTGGTATTATAGGGCAAACAGAGGGGACTTTGTTTGTTGATGTTGATTTTGATACATTAAGTGGCCTAAATATGTTTGTATCAATTAGACCAGATGCAAGCAACAAAATAGAAATTTACAGAGATGGCAATATAATTTACGCAGAAACTTCGTCTTCTAATCCTTTTAATATTAGCAAGACAAACATTACTGCTGGAAGACATAAAATTGCATTTGCTTATTCAAGTGGTTCGAGTGCAATGTATATAAATGGGGTTCTTATTGGAAGTAAAACCGATACTTTTACATTTACATCAACTTTAGATGATATTTATATAAATTCAAGAGGAACAAGTTTTATAGAACAATCAAATTATAATGATTTTAAACTTTACAACACAAGATTATCAAACGCAGAATTAGCAACACTAACAACATTATGATTTTTAATAAATACGAATTTACTGACGAACAATGGGAGACCATTAGACCAACCCTTTACAACACAGATGAAGAGGGCAATGAAACATTAATACCTGAGATAAACGCAATCGTTGAGATAGGGCATATTTGCAACGCTCACAACGAAGAAGGAGAGTGTACCGACCTAAGTGCTATGTACGCTGTTGATATGCTCTTAAATGAGCCGTTAGACACCTTAGACGCGTATATCGTATGGCCTGACCCCGTAGGTGTTCACACCTTCGCTGGTGATGACTCGCTTTATCTTAAAGGGTTCTGCATTGCAAATCCTGACAGCCCATATTGCGTAGTGCCTGATGAAGATTTATCTGAGTAACATATTAACGGCATTGCTACTATTCTTTGCCCCTATTAAGGGAATTATTTTGATGGTGGCATTGGCTACTATCTTAGATACTGGCTTCGGTCTATGGAAAGCCTATAAGATAGGCGAGAAAATAACAAGTAAAATATTTCGGCACGGATTAGTGCCTAAACTGGTAAGCTACATTGCCGTTATTATGCTCGTATACGCTTCGGATGTCTTTATCATAAACGCTTTGACTATGACGGTGGTAAGCGTTGATTTTATATCTACAAAGGTTATTGCTTTAGTTCTGCTATCTATCGAGGTCAAGTCTATGGACGAGTCATTTGTGGCGGTAAAAGGCTATTCTTTCATTGATACAATAAAAAGCGTAATTTTGAAAATGAAAAACGTCCGCAAAGAATTTTGAATTATCAAATAAACATCAAATTTCACTACCCTCACGACAGATTTGCGTTGGGTTGGGAATATATAGCAGCTGACGAGGAATACCAATACTCTACTATTACATTATACCTTTTAATAATAACATTAGATTTAAATTATGCGACCAATTAACAAAGTAATAATACATTGCTCTGCTACCCCTGAAGGCAGAGACGTAAAAATCGAAACTATCAAAGACTGGCACGTAGGTCAAAACGGATGGAGCGACATAGGCTACCATTATGTCATAGAGCTGGACGGAGAAATAAAAGAGGGAAGACCAGTAGAGATTATTGGAGCTCATTGTAGAGGACATAATAAGTTTAGCATAGGTATCTGCTATGTTGGAGGTATGAACAAGTCAAATACTAAGCCTAAAGACACTCGCACTGAAGAGCAAAAAGAAAGTCTTGTAAAGCTAATCAAAAAGCTAAAAAAAGAACACTCGATTATAAGTGTTCACGGACATAACGAGTTCTCAAATAAGGCTTGCCCATCTTTTGACGTAGCGGATGAGGGATATTAGACCACGACTAAGAGGCAATAAGCTATCTGCCTATAAAAACATCACAAAAAAAGAGAGACGCATACTGGTTATTGGAGACTTACACGCTCCTTTTACCTTAGAGGGATACTTCGAGCATTGCAAGGACGTGTACGCTAAATATAACTGCAACCAAGTTGTATTTATTGGCGACATCATAGACAACCATTATAGCTCTTTCCATACGGCAGACCCTGATGGGCTTGGCGGTAGCGATGAGCTGGACTTTGCCATAGAGGAAATAGCCAAGTGGAGAGATGAGTTTCCTGATGCTGACGTAACTATCGGCAACCACGATAGAATAATAATGCGTAAAGCTTTTGACTCTCAAATACCAGCACGATGGATTAAGGACTATAACGAGGTTTTAGGTACAGACTGGAACTGGGTGGATAGAGTAGTCTACGACGGAGTGCAATATGTACACGGAGAAGGCGGCACTGCACGAACAAAGTCTAAGAACGACATGATGTCTACGGTACAAGGTCACATACATACTCAGGCTTACACTGACTGGGCAGTAGGTCGTAACTTTAAGGTATTCGGTATGCAAGTAGGTTGCGGAGTAGATGGTAGCTCATACGCTGCTGCATACGCTAAGAACTTCAAAAAGCAAGCTATCGGCTGCGGTGTAGTAATAGGCGGTCATACGGCTATAAATTGCCTTATGGAACTTTAAAAAAAAAGGTTATATTAGCTCTTGTTATGGGGTTAATTAGAAATAGTAGTCAGGTAAAGCAAGCAATAGACTTTACTGGGGTAGAAAACGGCAAAATACACCCCTCTGATATTGACGCAGTTTTAGAGTTTAATAACGAAGCTCTAATACTAATAGAAGTTAAGAGAATAAACAACGATATACCAACGGGTCAAAGGCTATTATTAGAAAGGATTTGCGACTCTTGGCACACAAAAAAAAGTATTGTATTAAAAGTTACTCACGACTTTAAGGATGACGGCTCCGACATACCTTTAAACATTTGCGAAGTAGAAACTTGCTACTATATGGGAAAATGGCACACAAAAAAAGCCCCTTTAAAAGAAGCTCTTAATGACTTAGGCGTTAGCTGGGGAATTACAAAACTGAAATTATAGCAGCCTGACAAATGGCTACCAAAATAGAATAAAAAGCTATTTTTCTGTTTCGTTTTATTTTCTTTTCGCTCACATACAATAAGCTACTATAATCGCTGCTAACTATATTTAATTGCATTCTAAGCGTAGTTATATCTTTTTCGGCACTATCTAATAACTGAACGTATTTAAGTGTCTTAAAACGGCTTATTTCGCTTTGTGCCATTAAAGAGTCCTTTTGCAGAAGCTCTATGTATATATCATCCATCTGCTCCAGTGTAATAGTCACAAGCGTATCGCCTGAGTTATCTATTAATACGTTCTGCGAATAAACGCACTCGCTCAGTAGTAGGCAGAATAGTATAATTTTTGACCTTAGTTTCATAATATAATTTAATTGTATCAGACACTACCTCTAAGCTATCTATTTGCTTGTAGATGGTGTCTGTATTGGTTAGGTTTACGGTTAACGTTTTAGGCAGCTCTTTTTTACTGCTTAGCGTTATATAAAACACCAGTATTGATAAAGCTGCTATAATTGCCAATTTATTGTTTACTTTCACTTTGCTCTGCAATTAATTAAATTTTGGCACTCCGTAAAGTGGCTGCAATCACATTTTATAGAGGTGCTCTCTTGTTTATTTTCTGTTAGGGTGTAGCTATCTTGCCCAAATGGGAATTTAATAGAATAGAAGGTGTCATCCTCTTGAAAAATGCCGTTCAATTCTTCTGCGTCTTTTAATACTTGCTCCTTTGTAAATGTTAGTTTGTCGTAATGTATACTCATAGTTGTTCTTTTACTTTATTCCAGTATTTTAATGTGCTTGGTTTTTTATATCCGTTCCAACCTCCGTTCCAATTCCTCGCCAGCTTCTCGTCTGTCGGGTTAGTAGTGTGCTCTCTTATTACCTCAAACATCTCAATAGACTTAGCCTTGCTCCACCTATCTTTTAGGGTGTATTTGTCGTAGCCGAGCAGCCTATTCACCTCTCTAAGCATTATAGGGCGTATTTGCAGCACTCCTACGGCATCTTCTCGCTTATTGTGTGCCGTACTATCGCCTCTACTCTCTACGTGTATGATAGCGTCTATGAGGTTAGTGTCTTTTGCATCAATAATCTCACCTACTGGAGAACCAGTAGGCAAGAATAAAATTAAAATTAAAAAAAATTTCATAGGCTTAGCATAGCTTTTATTTCGTTAACTTCTGTTCTGAACTTCAATCTGTATGAAAGTTCGTCATTTATGCTCTTAACTGAGTTAATCATAGTGCTATGGTCTCTGTTACCTAAATACCTTCCTATATCCTTATAAGTTATGTTTGGGATGTTATACTTAGCGATGTACGCTACTATTTGTCGAGGTCTTACATACGGTCTATTCCTCTTTCTGCCGAAAATATGTTTGCTTTCTACTTGATAATAGTTGCAAACTGCGTCCATAATATCAGGCAAAGTAAGACTTTTTTTGGGTACATACCCCTCTTTGATTATCTCCTTGAGTTCAGCTATATATTGCTCTTGAAGCATAGCTATTTCTTGCGATTTTTCGTATTTAATCTTCAGTTCTTTATATGTCATATTAATTCTTTTATGTATTGTCTTGAAATTTTTACTTTATCTTGTAGTTTCTCTATTATCTCAGGGTCGTAGTCTATATCAAAGGTCTTAATCCTATACTTGCTATCTATTTCGGTGTAATTTATTGGCTCGTCAAAGGTTAAGTCTTCAGGAGTGTTCATAAGCACATAGCAAAGCTGAGCCTTTCGCTTGCCAGTTAGGTGCATATATACTTGAAGCTGGTATAGATAGTCTTTATTAGGTATATCCTCCTCAAATAATGGAAAGGTAAAACAATCCCACGAGCATTTTATGTCGACTATCGTGTCTTCAAGTATTACGTCAGGCGTACCGCAGAAGTATTCGTCCTCGAAATACTCCTCATTCTTAGCAGCGAAGAGCCAACCTAACACGTCTGCTGCATAATTAATAGCGTCTTGCTCCATTCTATTGCCCTTATCTAAATACTTAGACTTTATCTGCTTTCTGACACCGTATATCTCACACGCTAACCACTCTTGCAAGTAGCTCTTTGTAGTCTTAGATAAAGCCTCGCTCTTAGAGCGAGGACTTACTGCTAATTTACCTGAAGCTGATGCTCTTATCTTAAATTCTCTCATCTGTAAGGGTATACTGCTTGATTATCTTTACTTATTGCGTAGTGCTTTAAAAGCTCACCTATCTTTACTCCTTTATCTATGGCTGCATTCCATATCTTGTCACCTTTGTTAACCCACTTTTTATCCGCCTTCGGCTTAGTGGCTTTACTGGCTACATTGGCGTCGTCATCCTCTGCTTGTAGTCCTAAGAGCGACTGGAGCGTATAGCGTCTGTAATACGTTACTGCACTACCTACCTTCTGAGGGTCTTGGATATTTGGCAATAGCATTGAACTTGTAACGCTATCTCCGTTTTCTACGTCTATTATCTCAGAGAATACCTCACCTTTGACTATTGGCTGGAGGAGTAGTAGACCGTTCTTGTCTAATAATGGCTCTACGTGTTTTAGTAGTCCGTTAATGTCAAAGTACTTTGACTTAAAGAACGGATTTGTTGAGTCTTTAGAGATAGCCCCTATCTCTTTTTTGACTGCTGCTAATTTTGTGTAAATGTTCATTTTGTTTTGTTCGTTTATTTGATTTAATTTGCTTTTTGTTTTGTTTCATTTGACAACTGGGCTGCTTCGGCAGCCTTTGCCATTTCTATGTACCGAGTCAATGAGATACCGTACTTGTTTGCATTTGCTATCGCAATTCGTATTATGTCTGTTAACGCTGGCACGTTACTCTTTGCTACGTTACGCTGCATATTTATAACGCTATTTAAAGTGTGTATGCTCATCTCGTGGAGTGCTGCCACGCCTTCTCTCTCGGTGGTGGTAGTATTTGCCTTAATAGCTCTACTCATCATTCTGCTTAGTTTGTCGTTAAATATCATAAAAATTTATTCTTGATTTGTGTAAGTGAATTTATTTGATTATCGCAATGTGTAGACATAGAGAAGTCTTCATCTTCCCCGTCTCCAGCCCACTCTTGCTTTAGTTTCTGATAGTAGACTATCTTTTCGTTGAGGAGCTCTAAGATATTCCACTCGTCTATTTTTGTTAGTTTTATTGTTTCGTTCATAATGCGAATATAGTATTAATTAGTGATACAATGATTATTTATTTATTTTAATTTCAAGCCGTTCTAAGGTAGCTATAAACCCTATTACAAATACTGCTACTGCTGCTCTCGGTTCGTCTACATACCAGCACACTAATGACATAGGGGTTAGTGTACTGACTGCTTTAATAATTTGCTCTCTCATACTAAAAATTTGCCATAATAAACGCCTCTTCATCTATCATTATTACCTGAGTGTTATACTCTATGGCATCGATATCTGGGTAATCCTCTTGGTCGTATTCTAACCAAAACTCGGCTATATTGTCGTACTCTGTATACTCGCAACATAAAGCTATTACATCAAGCTCTATTTGTGTGTCGCAATCATTTTCGTAATCTTCAATGTAGTCAAATATTGCTCTAAGACCTGAATACGTAAATTGGTTTCCTCTGCCAGCTTTAATAAAAGCATCTCTAAAATCGTAAAAATTAATTGTTTGTTTCATTTTGTTTTGTTTTTATTTTTTAAATTCTATTTCAAACTCTACGTCTGCTCTTTCTAATTCACCTTCTATAAAGTGTATTAAGTCAAACTCTACTTCTAACTCGTGGCAGTCTGTAAGCTCTAATTCCTCTGTCATACCTAACTTCCATAGAAGCTCAGAACCTTGTTTCCAGTCCCTGAGGCTAAATGTTATTTCTAATTTTTCCATTTGTTTTGTTTTTTATTATGTTAATGTTTTTCTATTGACCTTGCAGATGAATTATGTTCGTCCCACCATTCCTTAACTTCGTTTACTGAGTGCATTTTTAATTTTAAAGTTACTGACTCCCAATTACGGTTTACGTTTCTAAATGTGATTGTAAATGTGTTTGTGTTCATTTTGTTTCGTTTTTTATTTATGCTGCAAATAAAGTATAAAAAATTAATACAAAGCAAGGATTATTTAATTTATTTTTTTTGGACAAATAATGGACTATTATAAAAAAGGCTATTAGCGTAGCTTAATAAGTACCTTATCTTCTAATCCTTTTGAGCTTGTAATTAATATCTCCGTTACTACCTTATAGCTATCTGTCTCGAAGATTATATCTTCTATCATCTTAACCATAGCAACGCAGTTAGAAGCGTCTAAGGGTCTACTCTTAAATGTGAAGTGGTATTCTACTTGATAAGTCTTATCTTTGCTTAGAAGGGAAGCAAACTGGCTGCGGACTATCTGAGTATAGTTGTCCTTTATCTTCTTTCTCTTTGTCCAATGCATACCAGCGTACCACTTATTAAGGGAGATTTTAGGGAGGTCTTTTAAAATTATTTCCATTTTCCAAAAGTAATTTTTTTTATTTGTATTATATTTTTATATTTGCAGAGATATTAACCGTTAGGAGGTTATAAATTTAAAATATTTAAAGACCAATCTTTAGCAGTAGTCCTAACCTACTTCTATTGTGAGGTCTTTTTTTTTATCAGTTTATTGGTTAATCTTAAAAACCATTATAAAATTATGAGTAGATTTAAAAAAGTATTTATGGGCAAAGAGTGCAACTCTGAAAACGAAATACAAGTAACCAACACAGACCAAGACGAGATAACTATTGAGATTTGGGACTACTACAACGAAGTAAATAGCGAAAGTAAGGAGATTAGATTAGATGTATCCACTGCTATAGCTTTATCTAAAGAGTTGAGAAGATTAATTAACGAAGCAAAACCAGTTTAATTATGGCACAAAAACTCACAAAAAGAAAAGCGTTTAAATTCTATCGCTCTTATTATGACGTTTACAATGAGCTAAACGACAAGGAGAAACTTTTATTTATTGAGGCTTTATTAGATAGGCAGTTTCAAGGCTTAAAACCCAAAGAGCTTACTGGGATGGTTAGGTTTGCATATCTCAGTCAAGAGCATTCAATAGACTTGCAAGTCAAAGGTTATGAGGATGCTACGAAAATAAAACTAACCCCCATAGTAGACCCCTGCAAGGGGGGTATAGAGGGACCCTATGTAGACCCCTCTATGCAAGAGAAAGAGAAAGAGAAAGAGAAAGAGAAATATACTGACGCTAAAGGCGTTGAATATACAAGCGAAGAGATATTTAACAAATACAAGTCTTTAATTTCAAAATGGAATGAAATAAAAAATACGAGATTTAAGCCAAATAAGAATAACCTTAAAAACTTCAAGTACTGGTTCTCGATATATAGTGCTGCTGAAATAGTAGAAGCTATAAATAACCACGACGACTCATTCTGGATGGATAAGCTAACACCTCAATTCCTATTCAGGCAAAGTAACAAGAATGGAGCTGCTGATTATATAGCCGAGCTACTGCAACATAGACCCAAGCAAGTAAACCTATGATAAAGTCTACAAGCCAAATACTCGACCAACTAATGCACCTTCACAAGTACGGCATACCCGAAGGGAGTAAGATAGGACTAAACGCCTTTGATGAGAAATTAACATTTGTTAAGGGAGGATGTACGGATATAACGGGATACCCGTTTTTTGGGAAGTCTTTATTTTTAAAGGAGATAATGATGGGTCTAACTATGAACGAAGGCTGGAGGCATTGCGTATATATGCCTGATGACGGTAGCGATACAGAAGTACTATCTAACCTACTCCATAAGATGACTGGCAAGACCTTTGAGAAGGGGTATCGTAATAGCATTACAGAGCGAGAGATAGCTAAATACTCTACACAATTATCAGACTCTTTTAAGTTTATATCCGCAGAGCATAATATAGAACCCGAAGCATTTTGGAACTATGCAAAAGAGGCTAAATGTAACTCAGCAGTTATAGATAGCTGGAACTACCTTGCACACAAAGGAGAGCCTACAAGCCCTGACTATTTGAGGAAGATATTGTCTTTGCGTAATAGGTTTATGGATATAAATAAGATGCACTCCTTCATAATTATACACCCTAAGAACCCAGACCCTAAGCAAGTGAAAGACGGCAACGTAAAAAAGCCAACGGTTTACGATTTGATGGGCGGTTCTGAGTGGAATAACAACGGTAGGAACATAGTAGTAGTACATAAAGGCTCTAAGGAGAACCACCAGCCCTACGAGATATACGTTGACAAGGTAAAGCCAAAAGCCTACGGTAGTATAGGGCAATGTGTTGTCCATATAGACTGGGGAACTCAGAGGTTTTACGATTTTGACCACTTAAACAACGTGAAGAAGTACGCATACGCTACGGATGAGATAGTCAAAGACCCGATGAAAATTATATTTAACGTAAACACAAAAGAACCTTTTTAAAATGACAAAACAAGAAGCAAAAGAAACACTAAACAATCCTCATATTTGCAGAGAGGCAGAGAAGTCTATTAGAGATATGAAAATTAAGCTCGCTAAATACAAGGGAGATAAGACAGAGCAGACTAAACACTTGCAGAACTTAGATAACCTTATAAACCTATGCCATAAACAAGCCATAGATATAGATGAGTATTCTAATTTGACTGCTCAGTACATATTTAAAATAGGTGAAATGAATAGCCGACTTAAAGATATGACAGAAAAATATTATATTAGCGAAAAAATACACGAGATAGGAGTGGACGAAGTAGTTAAACAATATCAAAGCAAGTTATGAAAATAACAAACGAAGATAATATGGAGCTAATGGCAAGGTATGAAGATAACCACTTTGACCTTGCTATTGTTGACCCACCTTATAGGGATAGAAACCAACCAATAAAAGAAATGAGGTCAAAAGGTTCTATGGAAAGTTTAGAGGGTAGACCAATCTCAGAATATTGGAATGAATTAATAAGGGTAAGTAAAGAGCAAATAATTTGGGGGGCAAACAATTTTCAGCTACCACAATGGAAAGGATTTGTTGTTTGGAATAAAAAAATAACTGGAGTAAAAGGTAAATATTCAGAATGTGAATTAGCTTCGATTAGTAATGGTCTTGGCAGTACATCTACAATGTTTTCATATTCAGTTCAAAATGTACCTGAATCTAAAATACACCCAACTCAAAAACCTATAAAATTGTACGAATGGCTTTTAATGAAGTACGCCAAAGAAGGCGACAAGATACTGGATACACATTTAGGTAGTGGCTCAATTGCTATTGCGTGCCATAATCTTGGTTTTGATTTAACAGCGTGTGAATTGGATAAGGAATACTACGATGCAGCGATGAAACGTTTGCACGACCATCAACTGCAAACTAAATTATTTTAAATATGAACCATTATTATACAAGCGAAGAGGAGAGAATATCTAAGAGCGTAATAGATGCTCGCACAAAGGAGGCTAAAAAGAACGCACTCAGTGAGCAATTTTGGGAGTACGGGTATAACTTCTGCGTAGACTGCTTACGGTCTACTGGGGTATACTTGGACTGCTCTCATACTATCTCGGTAGATGAGGCTCAAAAGACAAGGCGGTCAGAGCTGGCGTATGATAAAGATAATATTAAAGTACGTTGCAGAGAGTGCCATATAAAACACGATAGTAAAAGTAAATTATGAAAGGATTAATAAAAGTTACTGCCACAAAGGGAGGCAAGACTATTACCAGCAATGTCTACGGAGACTTAGCTAATAAAAAAGTACTATTCGCTCGTCTAATGAACCGTCATAAGGTGCTACAACGCGACAGAAATTTATGGAAGTTGACAGATGTTAAACTTATCAAAGAAATTATTTAATAAAAAAATATATAGGTAGTGGGAGAAAAAGGGTTAGTAGTATCGTATGCAAACCAATAACCCCGAAAAACACGGTGAGAGCCCAGTTGTTAGGTATACTTAGCCATTACCTATATTTATTGTTTAAAAAAATGTTATATTTGTAGCAATGGATAACACAGAAAAAATATTTGCAGATGGGTTTATATTCAAAATGAACCCTAATTCTCCTGAGTTTGTAGTAGGCAGTTTAAGCCTTAAAGCGGATGACGCCATAGCGTTTATTAAGGAGAGACAAAGTAAAGGTTGGGTAAATTTAAACATTAAGATAGCTAAAAGCGGTAAGCCGTATGTAGAGCTTGACACTTGGAAGCCTAACCAAGCTAAAACTAACGACTCCGCAGTCGATTTTAACGCTGACGGGTCAAGTGATTTACCCTTTTGAAGTTAGAAGAGATATATTTCGATAAGAGCATACGAGACTATGCTCTAAAGCTAACCAAAAACCAAAACGACGCAGACGAATTAGTGTCTGTTGCGTTTGATATATGCACTCAAAAGCCTTTCAAAGATAATTTGAAGGGCTTCTTTGCTATGGTGATGCGTAACCAGTGGTTAAAGAAGTGCAACGCTAAAGACCCTTATTTCTTAAACGAAACTTACGAGGATACAGAGGTAGACGAGGTGCTAAATAGTATGACGCATTACCACGCTAACATACTTAGGGCTATCTATAACGGAGAGAACCTGACGCAGATACACAAAGGAGCTTCCATAGGTTACAAGACGTTAAAAGCCGACTATAAGAAAGCAAAAAAAGAGTTTAAAATAATGTACGAAAAAAATATTAAGGTAGCTATCGTCACTCAGTCTATAAGTGCGGTGTCATATCATAGGCTAATAGTGCCGCTTGTTAAGATGAGCAAAGACTACGGAATAGAGGTGGTCTGCTTAATGAACCAAAAGGACGACTTTTTGCAGAAGCTCGATGGCGTTACTCACGTAGTTTACAATCGTAACATATCTGCTCTTATGAAACCCGAAGAGACAATACTTCTATTAAAGGCAAAAGGGATAAAAGTAATATGCGATATAGACGACTACTGGATATTGCCTAAAGGGCATCCAGTTAAGCATTACTATGCTAAAACAAAGATGGATAAGTGTATTGTATCCAATATAAGAAACGCAGACCAAATATGGACTACTACTAAGATACTTGCTGATAAGATACTGCCCTATAACACAAATGTAGAAATAGTAAAGAACGCCATAGACCCTCTCGAAAAGCAATTCGCATACGAAAGCCTAAGCATAGACTTTGACACCTTCTTTTATTCAGGCGGCAGTACTCACTTAAAAGACTTAAAGCTATTAGGCGATGCGTTCAATAAAGAGGAGCTATACGTAAAGACTCCCAAGCTACCCAAGCGAATGAAAGGTATAATGCAGCAGATAAACTCTATATCTGAATACGCTAAGGATTATGAAGACTGCGGTATCTGTTTAATACCTCTACAAGAAAACACATTCAATAGCTGCAAATCAGAGCTAAAAATGATAGAGGCTGGACACTTTGCAAAGCCAGTAATGGTTAGTGCGGTAATGCCTTACAATTTGCTCTCGACAACAAAAAACAGTATAAAAGTATATAATAATAACTGGGCTGCTGCTATTAAGAAGATAAAAGGCAATCACAATATGCAAGTAGACTTAGGGCTAAAGCTAAAGGAGGACGTAAATATGAAGTACAACATAGTTAAAGAGAACGCTAAAAGGCTACAAACGCTATGACAGACGAGTTAAGAGACAACATAATAACCATAGTAAAACAAGAAGGAGGCAAGCTAAACTCTGACCTACATCCTGAGTTTGTTAAGCTATGCCAGCAAGACTTTAACTACCGCCCAGATACTGGCTGCGGTAAGTGCATATATAAACACGTATTAAAACTATATTTTAAGTACCTACAATGAACATAAAAGAAATAAAAAGCAACCCTAACAACCCTCGTATTATTAAAGACGAGAAATTTGCCAAGCTAAAGAAGTCTATATCTGAGTTTCCTAAGATGATGGAGCTTAGACCTATGGTAGTTAATTCGGAGAATATAGTCTTAGGTGGGAATATGCGTCTAAAGGCTTTAAAGGAGTTAGGCTATACTGATATACCTAATGAATGGGTAAAGCGAGCAGACGAGCTTACAGAGGACGAGACGAGGCGATTTATTATAGCAGATAACGTAGGGTTTGGAGAGCACGACTGGGAGATGTTAGCTAATGAGTGGGATACTCAAGAACTTGAGGACTGGGGTTTAGAGGGTTTCCCTTTTGATGAGGCAACAGAATTAGAGGCAGAGGAGGACGATTATATCGAGCCTGAAAATATGCAAGTAGATGTAGTCTTAGGCGACCTGATAGAGATAGGAGAGCATAGGCTACTTTGTGGAGATAGTACGGATAGTGACCAAGTGGCTAAGTTGATGAATGGTGAGAAAGCCGATATGGTTTTTACTGACCCTCCTTATGGAATGTTTTTAGATACTGATTATTCTCAAATAAAGGGAAGTGAAAAAAGTATTGGGTTTAAAGGGAATAAGGTAGGTAATAAATATGATAAAATAATTGGAGATAATGAGGATTTTACTCCTGAATTGATAAATACAATCTTTGCTTCTTTTGGATATTGCAAAGAGATTTTTATTTGGGGAGCAGATTATTTTATTGATTTAATACCAAACTATGGTAAGAGCGGTAGTTGGTTTGTATGGAATAAGAGAAGTAGTGAGGCACAACAACGAGGCATCGGAAATACTTTTGAGCTTTGTTGGAGTAAAAAAAAACACAAGCGACTCGTTTTTGATTTTGAATGGTTTGGGTTTTTAAGCAAAGATGACCCAAATGAAGCCCGAAATAGAGTTCACCCATCAATGAAACCATCTAAACTTTTGAGTCGTTTAATTTCAGATTACTGTAAAGGAAATATAATTGCCGACTTATTTCTTGGCTCTGGCTCAACTATGGTAGCAGCACATCAACTAAAAAGAAAATGCTACGGGATGGAATTAGACCCTAAGTACTGCCAAGTTATTATAGATAGGATGTTAAACTTAGACCCTAATTTAGAAATAAAGATTAATGGAAATGAGTACAAAAAATGACATACAAAAGGCTGCAATGCTTGAGGCTTTAGAAAAGTCGTTAGGTATAGTTACCTCTGCTTGTAAGTCAGTAGGAATAAGTAGGAATACGCATTACACTTGGCTAAAGCAAGACGACATATATAAAGAAGCCGTAGAAGATATAGAAAATATAGCTTTAGACTTTGCAGAAAGCCAACTACACAAACAAATAAAAGAGGGCAATACATCAGGTACTATATTCTACTTAAAGACCAAAGGTAAGAAGAGAGGGTACATAGAGCGTACTGAGGTGCATCAAGAGACTACCTACAAGAGCCTTGACATTAACATCATAGATACTGGCGTACCGTTTGCCAATAGCGAGAAAGATATAGTTGATTAATACCTCTGCTCTATATCGTCAGAACTTTGAATGCACTGCGGACGTCGTAGTCAATCAGGGAGGCACTTCCTCAGGTAAGACCTATGCTATTTTGCAAGTATTGTTTAGTAAAGCGATAGCTGAGACTTGTACGATAACGGTAGTAGGGCAAGACATACCTAACTTGAAGGTAGGAGCGTTAAGGGATGCGATAGATATACATAACGCAGACGAGGCGATTAAGCAGCAAGTAACATTCTACAATAGGTCAGATAGAGTGTTCAGTTTTAAGAACGGCTCTATAATGGAGTTTAATTCATACGATAACGACCAAGACGCTAAGAGTGGTAAGAGAGACTATCTATTCATTAACGAGGCAAACGGCATACCATACAACGTCTACGAGCAGCTTAGCCTTAGAACTCGTAAGCAAGTGTACATAGACTATAACCCTGATGCCAGCTTTTGGGTACACGATAAGCTAATACCTTTACCAAATACTCATCTCATCATATCAGACCATAGGCATAACCCTTTTTTAAGTGATAAGGTAAGGGAGAAGATAGAGGCTCTAAAGAATAATGATATAGACTTATGGAAGGTATACGCAAGGGGTAGGACTGGCAGAATAGAGGGGCTTGTGTTGCGTAAGTGGTTTGTAACTAATGAGGACTTTGCAGATAAGAAGCTAATAGGCTACGGAATGGACTTTGGTTTCTCGAATGACCCAAGTACACTAATCGAGGTTAGGATGCAAGATGGCGAGCTATGGGTCAAAGAGCTTATCTATGACACTGCTATGACTAACAATGATATAAGTAATAGGATGGAGGCTTTAAACGTAAGCAGAGGCTCTCTAATAGTCGCAGATAGTTCAGAGCCTAAAAGTATAGAGGAGCTAAGGCGGCTAAGGTGGACTATTGATGGAGTAAAGAAGGGTGCGGATAGTATAATGTTTGGAATAAACCTATTGAAAGGTTATAAAATAAACGTACATTCGAGCAGTAAGAACTTAATAAAGGAGCTGGAACAATATAAGTGGAAAGTGGATAGGTCAGGTAAGAGCTTAAACGTACCAATAGACAACTATAACCACGCTATTGACGCTCTAAGATATTTAATAATGCACAAATTCAGTAAGAAAGGATATGGGAAATACAAAGTTATTTAATCTGTCGGTAGGGCAGTATCAATTACTAACAGAGATAGATTCAGAGCTATCTCCAATAGAGCAAAAT
>Ga0213863_10000660_pt1 | contig 25749 bp, 17 predicted proteins | sample PICome_8_FD_160128 | JGI IMG/M metagenome (GOLD analysis project Ga0213863, IMG submission 160128) | Coastal seawater microbial communities near Pivers Island, North Carolina, United States - PICO497 | ecosystem: Environmental > Aquatic > Marine > Coastal | place: USA: North Carolina... | reverse complement strand
CATTTCTGGACCCATTCCCTCTAAAAACCTTCCTAAAAACCCACCCAATGGTCTTTTTGGGGATGAAAACGGTACCAACTATGTTCAATTTTCCCATTCGCTCTATTCCTACCTCCACCTGCTCTCACCAAAACTACAGGCACAATGGACCTCAGATGCGCCGTTCTTACTGCCCTTGGTACAAGCGGTACTTCCACCACTTCTGGGAGATTCAAGCCTCCATCTCCTACCTGCTGAATTCCCAGATTCAGGAACCGTATTCATCAATGAAGTCCACGCCGCTCCGGACCAATTAGAAGAGTTCATAGAATTGGCCTCCACCAGCCATCGGCCCATTCGCCTTGACCCACTGCGCCTTCTAAAAACTACCGCTTCTGCAACCTCAGCATACCGATTTTACGATGCCCCACCGGCCTTTTGTGCACTACAACAGGCCCTCTTCCCGCTACTCGCCCCAAAGCAACTTCGTGCCTTTCCAAGCCCCACTACCTTACCCAACGATACAACCACGCTACTCCTGCAGGGAGCCGGTGCACAAACCTTAGACGAAATCACTTACAATCCTTGGGAAGCACCGCTCGAACACCGCAGTTGGGAACGCATTTCCCTGCACAGCCCTGGTCGCGCTCCCTCGAATTGGGCACCCCACCATGCACGCTGGTGCTGCCCTACAGAAGCCTCTCCGAACACTACCAACAGCTGCGCCTCCTCCACGGGCGGCGTTGAACTCAGTGCGCATCTTAAACGCTCCCACCTCAGCTTTGACCCTAATCATTACCTCCCTTCGACCGATCTGTGGGTGTCCATGGCGGCCGGAGACATCCTCTCCCTTCGGCTTTTAGATCGCGCCGGCCGCCCCATCACCCAATGGCATTCTTTTCAAGGAATTGCAGGAGAAAACCCCATCAGTATAGGCCCTTATCTGTGGGGCGAAAGTCTCTTAAGGACAGGAATTTACACGGTTCAAATCCGACTTAAAAAATCTTCATCGCAACGCATAAAAAATCTACCGATATCTATCTACAATCCGTAATTTTCGCCCAATAACTACCCAAATGGATAAAGAAGCCAAAATCGTGGCGTTTGATCCGAACGAACCGGCATTAAACACCCACTTATTCGGTCTGCCTTTCGACGCAGACGAATGCGACGTACATGTTTTTCCAGCGCCTTGGGAGGTGACTGTGAGTTATGGTGCAGGAACTGCTGAAGGACCTGCAGAGATTGAGGTGGCCTCCGCACAGGTGGACCTGTTCGATGAACAGTTTCCCAACGGATGGCAGCGCGGCATCTGGATGCATCCCATCGACGAAGCGTGGGCGGAAACCAGTGCGAATCTGCGTGAAAAAGCCTCGCAATATCTTACGGCATACGAACAAGACGATGTCAGTGACCTCGAATTGCGTTTATTGGATGAAATCAATGATAAATGCGGACATTTCCACCGTTGGGTTGAAAAGAATGTAAGCCAATTATTAGCAAAAGACCGCAGCGTCATTCTTTTAGGTGGCGACCACAGTACTTCCTTAGGATCCTTACGCGCTCACAAAGCGAAGTACGGCAGCTTCGGTATACTGCAGATTGACGCCCATGCGGACCTTCGAAATGCTTACGAAGGCTTTACTTATTCGCACGCGAGCATTATGTACAACGCCTTGTCAGAGCATTTAGCGGACCAATTATGTATTGTCGGACTACGCGATTACTGCCATGCAGAAGCAGCAATGATCGAAGAAGACCCGCGCATTACCGTTCATACCGACCGCGCAATGAACGAGCAGCTTTTTAGCGGAAGCAACTGGGCACAGGTCACCTCAAAAATTGTTGCAACCTTACCTCAGCAAGTCTATCTGAGCGTTGATATCGATGGACTCGATCCTGCACTGTGTCCGGGAACGGGTACACCTGTCCCGGGTGGTTTGTCCATGGGCCAATTCCTCCACCTCATTGACGCCGTTGTTGCCTCAGGCCGTAAAATAATTGGTGCCGATTTAGTAGAGGTGGTCCCCGGCGAAAACCAATGGGATGCTAATGTAGGCGCTCGTGTATTATATGCCTTATCCCATCGTCTTTCCTGATCTCATATTCGGCTAAAACCACGTACCTTTGCTGAAATTATTTTAAGCACGTTGCTATGAAATTCGGTGTAATCACCTTCCCAGGGTCCAACTGTGACCAAGACATGATTTATGTACTCGGAACCATTATGGGGTACGAAACCGTCAACTTGTGGCACAAAGACACGGACCTTCAAGGTGTGGATTGTGTGGTGTTGCCAGGTGGGTTCTCGTATGGAGATTACCTCCGTTCAGGCGCCATCGCAAAGATGAGCCCCATCATGGGCAGCGTGATTGAGTTTGCGAACAACGGCGGTTACGTTTTAGGTGTATGTAATGGGTTCCAAATTCTAACCGAAAGCGGATTATTACCGGGAGCGCTTCGTCACAACGACAGCCACAAGTTCATTTGTAAAAATGTATACATCAAACCGGTTTCTAAATCTGCTGGAATTAGCGCTGATCTCGATCATACACGCGGCTATAAAATCCCTATCGCACACGGTGAGGGAAATTATTACTGCTCAGAAGAGACATTGGCTGAATTAAAAGCCAACGATCAAATTCTTTTCCAATACAGCACCGCTGAAGGTGAAGTTGGACCAGCGGTTAATCCAAACGGCGCTCTAGAGAACATTGCGGGCGTTTCTAACGCAACTAAAAACGTTTTTGGAATGATGCCTCATCCAGAGCGTGCAGCAGACGCAGCGCTTAAGAATGAAGATGGATTGGAGTTATTCAAAAGCATGATCGCGCACATGGTTGTAGCGTAATTGCTCGAACCTTTTAGACATAAAAAAGCCCCGAAGCACAATTGCTTTGGGGCTTTTCTTTTGCTCGGTGCTTATACCTACTGTAGCACTATAGCTTCATTCTCTACACCCGTATCGGTGATGATTTGAAGTACATAGGTTCCGCGCGCCAAATCCTGAACATCCAGCTGCATTTCTCCGCTCACGCGACCGGTGTAAACCAATCTGCCTGCAGCATCTAAGAACCGTACTTGTGCAGCACCTTCAACACGAAGGGTCAGTACTTTTTGTGCGGGATTTGGATAAACGCTCCACCCTGAAGTTAAGGCTTCACCTAGACCAATATTTACAACGCTATACACGTCCGAAACATTCGAACACTGGATGTTTGAGAAAATACGAACGTAGTAATCACCGTTTGATTGTGGTAAGAAGGTTGCGCCGTTTGCGCCACTGATTGGATTCATGTTCGCGTCCAGCCACTCGTAAGTATACGTTCCCGCAGGCGTAGCAGCCTCGAGCTCACCAGTGGTATTCTGAGAAACCGTTGGCTTACCCGGTGCAGGTTGTACACTGATGGCACGTTGTTTTGTGTTTGAACAGCCCGTTGTTGCATCCGTATACGTATAGTACACCCAATGAGAACCCACACCAGCGGCAGCCGGATCGATACTATCGTTAGCGATGCCCGAACCGCTGTACACACCACCCAACGGTTGACCTCCAGAAAGAAGTTGAGGTCCGTCCAGTTCACAAACGTAGCCCTGTGAGCTTAGCGAAACCGCCGGTAGACTGTTCACTGTCAATGTTACTGAGTCAGCGACTAGCGGATTGGCGACACAATCGTCGGAACTCGCCATTTCTACTTTCAAAACATCATTGTTTGCAAAAATTCCTGCGTAAGTAAGCGTATTGCTCGCGACCACTGAACCGTTCAGTACCCAATTAATGGTAGGACTTGCCCCTCCGTTAGTAGGGGTAGCTGTAAAGGTTGCACTATCGCCATTACACAAGGCCGATGAAGCTGTTGTAGAGAGGGCAATACTCGCTGAAGGTGCACTGATGATCGTAACATAATTGGACAGTACAACAGAATCTACACCTGCTGCATTAGCCACTACGAGTTTCACATCGTAAGTCCCTGGAGTCGAATAAGTCACTGATGGATTCGCAGCAGTGCTTGTGCTCGGTGTTCCGCCCTGGAAAGACCACAAGCGCGATGCAGCGGACGGTGCTGTATAATCATAGAATTGTAATGTCTTACCCGTACAACCGGCAGTATCGCCCGAGAAAGCAGCAACAGGCGGGAATTGCGCTTGGCCAGAAATGTTGATGTTGTCGAGATAGAGGTTATTGCCGTAACCATTGACTGAAACGAATTTAATACGTACCCCAGCGCTACCACTGTAGGCATCTAAATCAATCGTAGGACAACTCACGGAAGATGAACCGTGACACCAATACGTGGAGTCGGCAGGTACAAAGGCAGAGCTCACTGCTCCCGCCGTGGTAAAGCTCGCGTCAGAAGCGTCGTAAGCCGCCACTAAATCCCAAGTTGACCCACAATCGTCGCTTGCATACACTTTCAAACTGTCTTTATAACCGCTCGAATAATAGGCTGAGGCATATTCAAATTCTAGCTGAATTAACGTATCGTTAGAAAAGTCAAGTGCTGGACTGATTAATTCGTCTAAAGCACCCGTAGTGCTGTAGGAATAATGGTTCACCGTCATTGAAGTATTTCCCGGGCTCGTTCCATTTGTTGTGGCTGCTACCCAAGTAATTCCCGCATCAGGATTGGCTATTTCCCAACCTGAAAGGCCCGATTCAAAATCCTCTGTGAACGGCAGCGGTGCACCTCCCACACCTAAAATCTGGAAGGCCGTTGTATCGTCTGTACCGTAGGTATTGCTTGCTGTTAAGGTTACCGTGTACGTGCCGGTCGCAGTAAACGTTACTTTGGGGAATTGAGAACTGTCGTTAGTTCCGCCAACAAAGTTGTAGGTAGCCGGAGTGATCTGCCAATGCCATGAAGTGGGAAGTCCACTTGATAGGTCGGTAAACGAGACTGTATCTCCCAACGAACAAGTCGCTAATGGATCCGCCGTAAAGGATGCTATAGGTGCAGTGGTGAAGCCGCTCATTAAAGGACTCTGCCATACGCCACGCCCATAGGTACCAATGCGAATAAGTGCATCATTCTCGTAAATTTCAATGTCCGAAATAATTACGTTAGGCAAGTTTTTATTGAAACTGATCCACGATGGGAAGTTAGAGCTGGTATAGTACACGCCTATATCCGTCCCAACATAAATACCGTCACTGGCACCGCCTTCAAAAGCCACTGCTGTGGCAGGAACGTTAGGTAATCCCGAACTGAGATTAGACCATGTTGCACCTGCGTTGAAGGACTCCATCACCTTTCTGTTACCGGCATAACCACTAATGGAGATTATAATGTGCTCCTCATCATTTGGGTCAACAGCTACACCCGAGATGTTATTGGGGGAAGGACTCATAGAGCCCGAAGGCGTAATACTCGACCAGGTGCTTCCACCATTTGTAGAAATGAAGATATTACTGTTGATAAGCACGTAGATGTAATCTGTATTGGAAGGCGCTACCTCAAACTCATCAATATTCGAATTACCGCTGATGTTGTTTGAAGAAGTTGCCGCCCACGAGCCTCCAGCATTTGTTGATTTCCAAATTTTCTTGAATCCTGCGTAAACGGTATTCGTTGTAACTGGATCCACATTGAATGGCGTCACCCAGTTTCCCGAACCTGAAACAGATAGCGTGTTGATGGAGCTAAAAAAGCCACCGCCGTTGGTGCTCTTGTAAAAATCACCGTAATAGATAGAGGTATACATGAGGTTATCATTCACCGCGTCTACACCATTATCCATTCCATCACCCCCTGTTACTTCAGACCAGTTGACTGTCGTGCTTCTTAAGTGCGAGCCGTTGTCTTGAGCACCGGCTAAAATGACAGCGGTATCTGAAGTGCTTTGACTGATTTTATAGTATTGCGTGATGTTCATGCCGTCGTTCAAATCACTCCAAGAACTCCCACTATTCGTAGTTTTATAGACACCACCATCGGTTCCGACGTACAATTCAGAAGTACCCGGTCTAAAATCCGCATGATGATGATCTGCATGAACATAAGGGGTTGATCCGGCACCGTACCAGTGACCTACACAGGTCCAGTTGCTACCGCCGTTCGTTGATTTCCATATGTTTACACCACCTACATAAATGGTGTTTTCAGAATTGGGATCGCATGCAATGGTTAGATCATACCAGGCTTGACCACCAGATCCAGAACCTGTATTTGACCATCCCATAATATTAGGGGTGGAGCTCATTAAGCTCCAATTGGTCCCTCCGTTTGTGGAGCGGTATAAGCCGCCAAAACCATAGTTTGAAGATCCATAGACCAAATAAACTACGCCAGGTACAGCGCTTACTGCTACCTCACAACGGTAAACGCCATTCGTGGGTAGACCGCTCGTCATTTGTGTCCAGGTTTCACCAGCGTCGGCAGAGCGGTAAAGCTTGGGGCTCGATCCGCTTGTCGTTGCATAAACCGTATCTCCATGACCCATGCGCATGCCATAAAAAGATCCACTTTGCTCTAATGTAAAGTTCTGACCGTAATTCGTACTACGATACACACCGCCGTTTGTAGCCGCAAGAACAATGTGCGTACTGTCGGGATGAACCACGATACGACCGATGCGATAATTCTGTGAAGGAGACCAAGACAAGGAAGTGCTGTTCCACGTGATACCACCGTCTGTAGATTTCAACAAACCAAAACTATACGTATCTGCACCATCACGGTCACCCGTTGCGAGATACATCGTATCCGGATGTAAAGGATCGATGGCTAGATCACTTACCCCGAGGTTGGTGAGCTCGTCCGTAAACGTGGTCCAACTTTGCCCGTCATCGTAGCTTACCCAAAGGCCGCCTGCTGGAGCACCTGCATAAATGGTATCGTGGTGATTAGGGTGAAAGGCTACTCCGTTGATACGACCTATCCCACCGCCTGATGGAGCGTTCACAGGGCCCATAACAGACCAATCTCCATATTCCGTTGTAGACGATGCTTGTTGCTGCTGAATGGCCTGATACAATACCGATGGATGTGGACGTTCGCCAGTCTCGCCAACGCGCGCTCCCATCATGTGTTCCCAACGCTTGAATTGCTTCCAACCGTGCCCTTTTTCATAAGGCTTGCCATCAAAATCAGCATTGAACTTATCCACCACCGTATGAAAATTCACACGATAATCTTGCATTGCTTCAACCCACGTCATCTCACGAATCTCCTTGTCTGTCAAGGTTGTAGACTCACGTTCTTGGGCGTTTGCGATAAAAGTGGCGGCGATAAAGGCTAACGATACTGTAATCTTCCGTAGCATAAGGATATATTAAGGACCCTAAAGCTACAAAAACCGAGCCTTTTTATTCTTCCGTTTTCGCAGTAGTTACGAGCTTCAACTCATTCAGCTGAATGGTGTCTATAGTTGCTGGAGCATCAATCATTACATCACGGCCCGCGTTGTTTTTCGGAAATGCAATAAAATCTCTGATGACTTCCGCACCGCCTAAGATGGCCACTAGTCGGTCAAAGCCGAAAGCGAGACCACCGTGAGGAGGAGCACCATATTCGAATGCACTCATCAAGAATCCGAACTGCTTCTCTGCTTCTTCCTTGCTAAATCCTAACAAGTCAAACATGCGGCTTTGTAGCGCACGATCGTGAATACGTATGGATCCACCACCGATTTCATTTCCATTCAATACAAGATCGTATGCGTTTGCACGAACGTTCCCCGGATCGGTGTCAATGAGGGCAATATCTTCCGGTTTTGGTGAGGTGAAAGGATGGTGCATTGCGTGGTAACGCTCCGTTTCATCATCCCATTCTAAAAGTGGGAAATCCATCACCCATAGTGGCGCGAATTCTTCTGGGTTTCGCAAGCCCATTTCTTCTGCGATATGAAGACGTAATTCAGAAGTGGCTTTACGCGTTAAACGCTCTTCTCCAGCTAAAATCAAAATCAAATCACCCGGCTTCGCATCAGTAGCTTTGGCCCATTCAGCTTGCTGTTCTTGCGTGTAGAATTTATCAACTGAGCTCTTGTAGGTACCGTCTTCGTTAACCTTACAATAGACCATGCCTTTCATGCCTATGTCTGGACGCTTCACCCAATCGGTCAATTTATCGATCTGCTTGCGCGTCCACTCACCGGCACCAGGGACAGCAATACCGAGAACAGTTTCGGCCTGATCGAAGACCATGAAGCCTAGATTCTGTGTCAATGCATTTAGGTTGGCCAACTCCATCCCAAAACGAATATCAGGCTTGTCATTTCCATAGCGCTCCATCGCCTCCGCATAAGTCATGCGCGGCACACTGTCGATCGCTACGTTTTTCACTTCCTTGAGCAGGTGCAACAAAAGGCCTTCGAACGTATTCAAAATATCTTCCTGCTCCACGAAAGCCATCTCACAGTCAATCTGTGTAAATTCCGGCTGACGGTCCGCACGTAAATCTTCATCGCGGAAACAACGCGTAATCTGGTAGTACTTATCGTAGCCACTCACCATCAACAGCTGCTTAAACGTCTGTGGACTCTGCGGCAATGCGTAGAATTTTCCTTCTTGCATGCGCGAAGGCACAACGAAATCGCGCGCACCTTCTGGGGTAGATTTGATTAAAAACGGTGTTTCTATATCCATAAAACCTTGTGCATCTAGGTACTTCCGTACCTCAATGTTCACACGATTTCTCAAAGCTAGATTGCGCTGTAGCGGCCCGCGACGCAGATCCAAATAGCGGTACTTCATGCGAAGCTCTTCGCCGCCATCGCTTTCTTCTTCAATGGTAAACGGGGGCGTGTTCGCCGCGTTTAATACAACCAGCTTCGCACTTTTTATCTCCACATCACCTGTAGGCATATTGGAGTTTTTACTGTGGCGCTCAATCACCTCACCTTCGATTTGAACTACCCATTCGCGGCCCAAACTACGTGCTGCCTTCAATAACTCAGCGTTCCATTCCTCATTAAACGCAACTTGTGTAATCCCGTAACGGTCACGTAAATCTAAGAAGGTCATGCCGCCCAATTCGCGCGAACGTTGCACCCAGCCGGCGAGGGTTACTGTTTGTCCTATATGTGATGCGCGCAATTCGCCGCAAGTATGAGATCTGTACATCTTTGATGGTGTTTGAACCGCAAAAATAGCCAAACTTGTGGGCCAATTCCCTATTTTGCGTAGAAGATGATAGACCTAAACGATCACAATGTGTATATGAGGGCCGCCTTGGCAGAAGCGCAGGTCGCTGCAACCGCAGGAGAAGTCCCTGTAGGAGCGGTAATTGTTGCTGCCGGGCGCATTATAGCCCGAAGCCATAACCTAACGGAATTGCTCACTGATGTGACCGCACACGCTGAAATACAAGCAATTACAGCTGCGAGTAATTACCTCGGTAACAAATACCTTCAAAAATGCACCCTCTACGTCACGCTCGAACCTTGCCCTATGTGCGCGGGAGCCTTGTTTTGGTCACAAATGGGACATGTCGTTTACGGAGCCAGCGATGACAAACGTGGCTACCAAAAACACGGCGGTCCTATGCATCCAAAAACTAAAATAACGAGTGGTGTAATGGCAGAGGAATGTGCCCAATTACTCACTGATTTCTTCGCAAGCAAACGAAACTAAACCACGCCATGATTCTCAGCACAACGGACATCATTGTTCTCGTCGTACTTCTTCTCTCGACCGTTTTAATCGGTCTGTACTTTGGTCGAAGTAAAAAGAAAACGCTCAGTGAATACTTCTTAGGCGGCCGCTCACTTCCTTGGTACATCGCAGGGATTTCCATGGTCGCTACTACCTTCGCTGCGGATACGCCTTTAGCCGTAACCGAGCTTGTAGGCCAGTACGGTATTAGCGGGAACTGGCTTTGGTGGAATTTACTCGCTGGGGGCATGTTAACTACCGTATTTTTTGCCCGATTGTGGCGTCGCTCTGGACTTACGACTGAAGTTGAATTTATTGAATTTAGGTATTCCGGACGTCCTGCTGCCTTGCTTCGCGGGTTTAAAGCCATATACCTCGGAGGCATTATGAACGTACTGATCATGGGCTGGGTAAATGTTGCCATGATTACGCTGCTCGAAGGATTCTTTGGAATGACCCACGAATCTGCCTTTGTGTGGACCGGCGTTGCACTGCTCATCGTAGTTTTCTACGTCAGTTTTTCGGGACTTAAAGGAGTCGTATATACCGATGTATTCCAATTCGTCTTAGCCATGTCAGGCTCCATCGCCTTAGCCTATTATGTGCTTAAAGCACCAGAAATTGGTGGGCTTGCAGGCCTTCGCGCCGCGCTCCCTGAGGAGACGTTTTCCTTTTTACCTTCTGTGGGTGAAGGAGCTGCCGGAGGGCGCTACCAAATCTCACTGGCCTCGTTCCTTGCTTTCTTCGGAATGGTATGGTGGACCTCTTGGTACCCAGGAGCTGAACCCGGTGGCGGGGGGTACAGCGCACAAAGAATGCTCTCTACTAAGGACGAGCGCAGTTCTTTTTTAGCGAGCGCTCTATTCCAAATTGGCCACTACGCAGTGCGCCCTTGGCCATGGATTATCGTCGCATTAAGTGCGATCGCTTTGTATGGTGGACAGCACAATCTCGCAGAGCAAACGCCTGACTTTATTAACTACGAATGCCTCACAGGCATCCATGATTGCGAACCACTTACCGCGGAGCAGCAAGCTGAATATGCACAGTGGGTAGCGACCTGGGAACCCGTTTATGGAGACCGACTTCCTGAGGCCTTGAAGTACCAACAAGATTATCGGTTCGGCTACATCTTCATCATGCGCGACTACTTGCCTAAAGGAATTTTAGGTATGCTGCTTGCTTCTTTCTTCGCCGCCTACATGTCCACCATGTCTACCCAATTAAACTGGGGAGCATCCTACCTTATTAATGACTTTTATTTGCGCTTCCTTCGGCCCAACGCCCCACGCCGACTAAGCCTAAGTATTTCTAGAGCGACTACGCTCTTGCTTGCAGTTTTTGGCCTACTCATTACCGCACAGATGAACAGCATCGCTGGCGTTTGGCAGTTCATTATGGAATGTGGCGCGGGATTAGGTTTGGTGCTGATTTTACGTTGGTACTGGTGGCGCATCAATGCATGGACGGAAATAACTGCCACCGTAGCTCCTTTTATCGCTTATGCAATCGCTCATTACGGATTAGCGTGGGCCTTCCCCAACAGCTTCTTCTTTACCGTCGGCTTTACTACCCTCGCCTGGCTATTAACCATGTACATGACTTCACCAGAATCCAGCAGTACACTTGTAGATTTTTACGCTAAAGTCCGACCTGGAGGGGCCTGGAAACCCGTTGCTTGGAAAGTCGCAGATGATCCAGAAATCAAGGACGGCCCCGCAACACCACTACTCATACTGTACTGGCTAGGAGGAATTGCAGCAGTCTATGGCGCCTTATTCTTAGTAGGTGCCCTGCTCTTTAAATGGTAGCATTGTAGCGTTCACCAGAGTGGAAATCAAAAAAAATCCCCCGGGCGCGATGCACCCGGGGGATGGTATATTCTAAAAAATCGCGGCTTAGAGCGTACGCTTGACCTCTGTGAATCCAAAGGCTTCTACGATATCTCCAACTTTGATATCATTGAATTTCTCAATGTTAAGACCACATTCGAAGCCTTGACGTACTTCTTTTGCATCGTCCTTGAAGCGCTTGAGTGATCCCAATTTTCCGGTGTAAACCACAACACCATCGCGAATGATACGAACGTCATTATTACGTTCGATAACACCGTCTGTAACCATACATCCTGCGATGGTTCCAACTTTGGAAATCTTAAAGGTTTCACGAATCTCAGCCGTACCCTTAATCTCTTCTTTGACCTCAGCAGAAAGCATGCCTTCCATGGCATCGCGTACTTCATTGATCGCATCATAGATGATGGAGTACATGCGGATTTCTACTTCTTCCTTCTCAGCAAGCTTACGTGCTTGCGCAGAAGGGCGAACTTGGAAACCAACAACGATGGCTTGAGAAGCGGTAGCTAACAATACATCACTTTCAGAAATCTGACCCACACCCTTATGGATGATGTTCACTTGAATTTCCTCAGTAGTTAATTTTTGTAACGAATCCGAAAGTGCTTCAACAGAACCGTCCACATCACCCTTGAGGATAATATTGAGCTCTTGGAAATCTCCAACCTTCAAACGGCGGCCAATTTCTTCGAGCGTCATTTGTTTCTGCGAACGAACACTTTGCTCGCGCTGAAGCTGTAAACGCTTCTGAGCAATTTGCTTCGCCTCTCTTTCATCGTCCATAATGATGAAACGATCTCCAGAGGTTGGTGCACCGTCCAAACCTAAGAGGTTTACCGGGGTAGAAGGACCGGCCACTTTAATGCGGTTCCCGCGTTCATCCAGCATGGCTTTTACTTTACCGCTGTGTTGACCGGCAAGTACGTAATCACCCACCTTCATGGTTCCCGATTGAATCAACGCCGTACACATGTACCCGCGTCCTTTATCCAACGAAGCTTCGACAATAGTCCCGCTTGCGTTTTTGTTTGGATTGGCTTTCAGATCAAGCATCTCTGCCTCTAAAATCACCTTATCCAAAAGCTCTTCGATATTCAACCCGGTTTTTGCAGAAATTTCTTGACACTGAACGTTACCGCCCCAATCCTCAACGAGGACATTTTCTTGTGCCAATTGTTCTTTAATCTTGTTCGGGTTAGCTACCTCGCGGTCCACTTTATTGATGGCAATAACGATAGGTACACCCGCCGCTTGCGCGTGAGAGATGGCTTCTTTCGTTTGCGGCATCACCGCATCATCCGCAGCAACAACAATAATCGCTATATCAGTGACTTGCGCACCACGTGCACGCATGGCTGTAAAGGCCTCGTGACCTGGCGTATCTAAGAACGTAATGGTCTGTCCAGTATGTACCTTTACACTGTATGCACCGATGTGCTGGGTAATACCCCCGGCTTCTCCGGCGATCACGTTTGCCTTACGCACGTAATCCAACAATGAAGTCTTACCATGATCGACGTGTCCCATTACGGTAACAATTGGCGAGCGCGGTTTTAAATCTTCTTCTTTATCTTCTTCTTCAAGGAAGGTCTCAGTAACCTCTTCATCAACGAAGTTGACACTAAAGCCAAACTCCTCTGCCACCATCTCGAGCATCTCTGCATCCAAACGCTGGTTCATGGTTACCATCACGCCTACACCCATCAACGAACCAATTACTTCGTTCACCGATGCGTCCATCATGTTCGCTAGCTCAGTTACCGTAACGAATTCCGTTACCTGCAATACTTTGCTGTCTTCAGCCGCCTGAATGTCCGCGAGTTCTTCTCTTTCGCGACGTTCTGCACGCTTATCACGACGGATTTTAGCGCCTTTATTTTTCTTTCCAGAGGTCAACTTCTCAAGGGTTTCCTTGATTTGTTTCTGGATTTGTTCGTCAGTTAATTCTTGCTTGGCAACAACAGGCTGTTTACGACCGCGACCTGCAGCGGGTCCCTTTTTCTGAGGACCGCGAGTATTGTTGCGGTTTTTAGGATCGTTTTGAGCTGGTGTCGCTGCACCCGGACCTTGTTTTTTAATCCGCGTACGCTTCTTCTTATTGTCCTTCGGTTTTTCAACCGGAAGCTCAATTTTCTGTCCTGTAAACTTAGGACCGTCAATTTTAACGTATTTCGTTTTGATCTCTTGATCCTGAGGCGTCTTAGGTGCCTCTTCCTTCACAGGAACTGGCTCCACAGGCTTCGGTGCGTTGTGCGCTCCGCTACCCGAAGATTTCTTCGTTGGCGCTACCTTTTTTGGCTTTGCTGGGGCTTCTTTCTTCTTCGGCTTTTGAGCGTCCAAATCAATTTTACCCATCACCTTAATACCTCCAGCATCAGGAGTGCTTTCTTTCGGTACTTCAACTTCGATTTCCTTAGTTGCCTCAACTTCTGGTGCCGCTTCAACAGTTGGCGCTGCTGCAGGAACCTCTTCTGGGGCCGGCGCTGGCTTTTCGGGAGCAACCTCCTTTGGTGCCTCAACGACGGGGGCCTCCTCAACGGGTGCTAGCGCCGGGGCTGCTTCTTCAGCAGGGGCCGCAGCCGTGTCCTTAGTCCCTCTAAGAATTTCTTTTTCCTCTTTTACTTGCTGACTTACCTCTTCAGAGCGCTTTTTACGCGCAAGGTCATCGGCAAATGCCGTCATTAAAACCTCGTACTGATCGTTCGTGATTTTATGGTTGCGATTGTTAGGAATTTCATGACCGTGTTTGGCCAATTCCTCTACCGCACGGTCTAAGGAAATGTTAAGCTCTTTTGTGGCTTTACTTAATCTGACGCTACTCATAGAGTGTCTTTAGGTGTTTTCTTATTCTTCGTCTTCGAATTCTTTCTGAAGTACGTTTAGGATGTGCTCTGCAGTTTCAACTTCCAAATCCGCACGTGAAACCAATTCCTCTTTGGTCAGTTTCAACACGCTCTTTGCCGTATCACATCCAATCTTTTTCAATTCTGCGATCACCCATGATTCAATCTCATCAGAGAATTGATCCAATTCGATATCGTCTTCAATTTCAATATCATCGCGGTAGACATCGATCTCCATATTCACCAATTTACTGGCAAGACGGATGTTGGTACCACCACGACCAATGGCTAAACTCACCTGATCCGGCGCTAAGAAAGCCTCTACGCGACCCGCATCCTCATCAATGTTGAGGCTGGTCACTTTTGCAGGGCTTAGTGCACGCTGGATGTACAATTGCAAGTTCGTCGTGTAGTTGATTACATCAATATTTTCATTGCGCAATTCGCGAACGATCGAATGAATACGCGAACCCTTCATACCCACACAGGCACCTACCGGATCGATTCTATCGTCGTACGATTCTACTGCAACTTTCGCTTTTTCACCAGGAATACGTACCACACCTTTGATGGTGATCAAACCGTCGTATACCTCCGGGATTTCTTGCTCAAACAATTTTGCCAAGAAGCGCTCATCTGTACGTGACATAATCACGACGGGCTTCGTTCCGCGGAACACAACCTCTTTAACAACGGCGCGGATTGGATCTCCTTTACGGAAGAATTCGCGCTCACCTATCATTTGATCTTTTGGAAGAATCAGTTCATTTCCTTCGTCGTCGTAAACGATGACTTCGCGGTGACGCACGTGGTGTACTTCGCCTGTAATGATCTCACCTTCTAAATCTTTGTAACGCTTAAACAATTCAGAGCTGTCGTGCTCCTGAATACGACTTACTAAGTTTTGACGGAATGCCAAGATGAATCGGCGTCCTAAATCGATCAATTTAACCTCTTCAGAAACTTCTTCACCTACTTCGTAATCTGGCTCAATTTTCAACGCTGCACTCAGTTCGATCTCCATGTTCTCGTCCTCAACTGCTCCGTCTTCAACTACCGTACGGTTACGCCAAATCTCCAAATCACCCTTATCCGGGTTAACAATCACATCAAAGTTTTCATCGTCTTCGTACTTCTTGCGCAACTGGTTGCGAAAAGCCTCTTCGATGAATGCCATGAGCGTAATTCTGTCGATATTTTTCTCCTCCTTAAACGCGAGGAAGCTTTCAATAATCGCCTGATTTTCCATTGTTTATATCTGAATAATCCTATTTAAACTTAATTGCCACTTTTGCTTCGGTAAGCGCCGTGAATTCAATTTTTAATTCCTTGTTGGGGTCACTCTTCTTTTTCTGAGGCACGCTGAGCACAATGTACTCTTCCGCTACTTCAATGAGCTGACCTTCGTCTTCTCTATCGTCGTATTTCACTTTTAAGAAGCGACCTTCGTTCTTTTTGTACTGGCGCCAAATTTTTAAAGGACGATTCAAATCTGGGCTACTCACCGTCAAATTAAAATCTTCCTCATCACGGTCTAATAACGTTTCCATCTTGCGATTGATCATTTTAATCTGCTCAATCGTAAGGCCAGAATCCGCATCGACATAGGCAACAATCACATTATTTGGCTTGATCTCGAGATCCACCAAAAAGGCGTCGTTTTCCTCAACTGCCACTGTTAATGCTGATGCTACTTTGTCGTGTTCCATAAATTACCGCCAATAAAAGAGGGGACTCGAGGTCCCCCTTTTGTACGTCAAAAAGTTTCGACAAATATAGTCATTTATTTTATTGACAGCGCGTTGTGAATAACCACAAGCCTAAATACTTACGTTTTTTTGTTTTTAAGCGATTAATACGCTCTCAATCGATGCATTTTAAGCATTTTCACTACCTTAGAAGTTCGCTTACATGTCAATTATGAACAAAACCATTAGTATTCTCGTAGTGGACGACCATCCTATTGTACGAGGCGGCATCAAAACCATGCTGGAAATGGGCAAGTTTGAATCGTATTCGTTCCAAGTGAAAGAAGCCGGAAACATTCTTGATGCCTTAAAATTGGTCGATCAGCAAACATTTAGTCTCATTATAACGGACTCGCAACTGGGAAAACATTCCGGTGCCGAACTTACTAAATCGCTGTTGCGTCTTGCACCCGAACAAGCAGTTTTAGGATTCTCCGAATCCGACGACATGAACGTGGTGGAGCACATGCTGAAAGCTGGAGCGAAAGGTTTCATTAAAAAAAGTGTCGATACCGGCGAGCTGATCAAAGCCATCACGGCCATTCTTGACGGTCGTCTGTATTACGCCCTAGATATTGCAAATTCGCTTATAGAACGAAGAATTTTGGGCAAGACATTCGCTGAATTCCACAGCAATAATCCGGCCGTTGCACGATTGAGCAAGCGAGAGATTGAAATTCTCAAATACATCGCGGACCAATTGACCAATGAAGAAATTGCTAAAAAACTTTTCTTGTCGAAACGCACCATCGACAACCACCGACAAAACATCTTAAATAAATTGGGAATGAACAACACCGCTGGCCTAGTGCGCTTTGCAGTAGAAAACGGTTTGCTTCACTAAACCGCTCCACAAGCACAGAATGAAAAGCGCGCCCGATGGGCGCGCTTTTTTTGTGGGGGTAAGGGCTAAAAAAATCCCCCGGGCGCTGCGCGCCCGGGGGATAGTGAGTTAAGAGGAAAGGTGTAGTTTATTCAACCACCACCTTAAGCGTTTTCGTTGCGCCATTGGCGTCGGTAATGTTTACATAATACATACCGCTTACCATGTTGTTGCGCTCCAAAGTGATATCACCTTGAACGTTATCGAAACCAGCAACCACACGGCCAGTGATATCGAATACGCGAACTGCATAGCGTCCTGCATTACCTAAAGCAATCGTTGCGCTTTCATTCATTGGGTTAGGACGGATGCTCACTCCTGAAAGTGCATCTTCTGCTACTCCGATAAATGAACACTGACCAAAGATGTGTTGTACAGTATCTGCACTACCTGAACGCGCAAAGAAACGGTTGTACGAACCCACACCATTGTCTACACCACAATCCATAGGAACCGGCTCGTGATTTGATACATCCGTAGGATCCCCGTTAGAGAAACGGTATTCCATCGTACCTGGACAGTAGCTTGCTTCAGTAGCAATGTACTGACCTGGAACTGAATGAGGAACCATAGCGATGGCATTCGCATCCCATTGTGTGAAGGTTCCCATCAAATAGATGGTATCGGCTGGAGTAAAGGCAGCCTGAGTAAAGTCAACAATAAAGGTTACGTCTGCAGTAGCTGGAACAGCCGCACAAGGACCGTAGGTATCGTTACCGAAACAACGCGTTGCAACTACAGAGTCAGAGCTCACGGTAATGACTTTATTACCACCGCCTTCCCAGTTGGTGTTGCCGTTTTCGTGGAAACGCGCTTTGAACGTGAAATCGCCAGAATCCACATCGTTGTAAGTTATGGACCAAATGCCATCACCGTCCGGGTCAGACATGGTTTCGCCGCCCCAACCGTTGATTGGGCCCGCAAGTGAAACTGAATCCACAGTACCACATGCTGAAATCGAACTTACATCAACATTTACTGTAATATCATATGTAGGTACTACCATACAAGGGCCACACATCGTGTAACATACCTCGTAAATGCCACTAACCGTATCCGTGTAATAACGGTTGTCGCCTTGGTTGATACCTGCTGTTGACGCCTGACAAGATGTAGGAACCGTTTCAACAGCACTCCATCCATTTCCATTGAGGAACTTGAAGTAAATAGAATCCGTTTTACCTGCGTACGCGATGTAGCGGTGTACGCCGTCAAAGTTGACCATCTGCGATTTTGCAGGATCCCAACCCTGGAAGCTTCCAGCAACGTGCGCTGAATCTGCACTAAGGGTTTGCAACGAGTAATCCACCTTGAATTGGATTGCTTTCTGACCTGCAGGAGCAGCGCCGGCAAACATAACGGCAGGAAGCGTGGTATCTGAAGAGATCACCGCCCAACGGTTTCCATTTCCGTTGGTACCCACATTTACTGATGAAGGGACGCTTTCGTCGTCACCCCATGCATTTCCGTTGAGGAATTTGTATTCCAATTGGCCTCCAGAAACGCTGACAGTTGCCGCGTAAATAGAGGATGTTCCGACTTGAGTTAAAGAAGTCGTAGATGGCGACCAGTTCTGAAATGAACCTGCCACGTGCACACCGTTTGAATTCGCAGATGTAGATCCTAGATCCACCTGGAACGTAACGCTGTACGATTGAGCAAAAGCGGCAACACTGAAAATGAGCGCAGATGCAAGAGCGTAGAGTTTTTTCATGTAACGAGAGATTGATTAGTAAAATGTACTTTGTACCTCTCAAAGTTAAGCCAAACAAATACAGGTGTTAAGCGGATTTTGGCCGATTTTTAACCATATTATTGCATATTACTGCATCAAATGAAGAAATCTGCTCTTATACCCGTTTTCCTCACCGCACTACTGCTTGCCCATTTCTCACTTAAAGGGCAAAAGGTCCATCGCATGGATCCGCCCAATTGGTGGATCAATCACCCCTTAGATACGGTAGAAATCTTACTTCAAGGCGAGGGTCTTTTTAAATGGGCTGCGGAGGTTGAGAAGCCGGTGGGAAAAGTGCTAAAGACCACCCATTACGGCGACCACTATTCCCACGTCCGATTATGGATTCGTCCCAATTATACCAAGGCGGCCATTCCAATAAAAATTGGTCCTCACACTTTCAATTTTCCCCTTCTCAAACGAAACGACCACGAGCCACAAGGATTGAGCGACAGCGACCTCATCTACCTGATCACCCCTGACCGATTCCACAACGGCGACACCACCAACGACGACATACCTGGCATGCGCGAGCGCGGCACGAACCGCGAGGCACCCTACGCACGTCACGGCGGCGACCTTCAAGGAATTCAAATGGGTCTCGATCACATCGAAAGGCTTGGTGCAACGGCACTTTGGATCAATCCCGTTTTAGAAAATGATATGGAGCGCGACAGCTACCACGGCTATGCCATCACGGACCATTACAAAATAGACCCCCGGCATGGTGGCAACGAGGCCATGACCCAATTGGCCACCGCACTCCAAAAACGGGACATGAAACACATCATGGACATCGTGTACAATCATTGGGGCATTGAACACTATTTGCACCGTCAACTCCCCGACTCTGCCATGGTCCATTTCAATCCGGACGGCACCATTCCCTATTCAAATTTCAGATTTTCTGCTTTGGCCGATCCACACGCGATGGCGCAGGATAAACAGGCCTTTGAGCATGGATGGTTTGCCGGAGCAATGCCCGATCTGGACCAAACCCATCCGCTCACCGCATCATACCTGAACTACTCCACATTATGGTACATCGAGATGTTCGACGTCGACGCACTCCGTTGCGATACCTACGCCTTTTCTGACCCCCTCTTCTTGCGTCGCATGAACCAACGCCTCAAGCGCCTTTACCCTAACATCTTCATCTTCGGCGAAACCTGGTCGTACAACGAAGCATCACAAGCGTATTTCGCGCCAAACAAAATGTACGAGGGGCACTTTTCCCTCAATGATGCGGTAACGGACTTTACACTTTGGCGGGCCATCCATAAAATGTACAATGCGGAAAAGCACGAACAATTCGGCTGGAACACCGGGGCGGGGGAGTTGTATTACCGATTAGTGAGCGACTATTTATACGAAAAGCCAGAAGACCTGATCATCTTTTTAGACAACCACGACGACGGCAGATTCTTAGGCCAATTCAGCCAAGACACCACAAAACTCAAAAGTGCCTTAACCCTGCTCTACGCCATGCGCGGGATCCCTGTATTGTACTACGGAACAGAATTAGGCCTGAGCGGCCATCAAGACCATGGCGCTATTCGCGAGGACATGCCCGGGTTTGAAGGAGAGTTCCCTGATTTTGATAAATTAGGAGGGGATTTGTTAGATTTGTGTCAAGAATTGGGCGCTTCCCGAAAACTCCGCGGAAAAACCGAAGTTCGGCAAGAAGTTCCGAAAGACGGATGGTACGTACTATGGATTACCTCGGAACAAGGCACTTGGCGATTGGTCATCAACGCTTCCGACGAACAGCGAACATATACCAACGAGTTTGAACAGGAGGAAAACGTGTATGAACCTTGGGAAGCCCAAATGATGGAACTAGAACTACTGTAGCGTGAAAGCCACTATTGAAAATATCCGCATTGCCGAGCAGGACCGTAGCTACAACAGCTATGTTTTGGCGCAAAAGGCCGGGCAAAATTTCCCTTCCATATTTAATGATTATTGGCACTACCACCCAGAAATCGAAATCACCTACATTGTCAAAGGCAAAGGCCTTGCCTTCATCGGTAATAAAACGATAGAGTTTGAACCGGGCCAAGCGTTTCTCTTAGGCCCTTATTTACCCCATAATTTCGTCAGTACGGAGGAGGAAGATGTCCAGATGGAAAAAGAATGCTGGGGGCTCCAATTCACCCAGGAATGGCTCAACAGCTTCAAAGAGAGCGCCTCTCTTCAGCGCCTGTTCCGCGCCATGAGCTACGGCATTAATTTGGGCCAATTCAACCCCGCCGAACACCAAGCCTTCACCACCATCGTCGGCAAAGACCCCCTCCGCAGCATTGGCGCATTTTTCAACCTCATGGCCATGATCGCCGACCGTCCAGATTTCCTCACCGTCTCCACCAACAACGCCTACTCCAACGTCATGAGCCAAAAGCTCAGTCAACGCATGGAACGCGTTTCAAAATACATCCAAGACCACTACCAAAACACCATCACCCTCAGCGAAATCTCCGACATCGCCAGCATGACCGAACAAAGCTTCAGCCGATGGTTCCGCCAGACCTCCGGCCTGACATTCGTAGACTATCTCATGCAACTCCGCACCACGGTCGCTAGCAACCTCCTCATCAACACGAATAAAGCCATGACAGAAGTCGCCACAGAAAGCGGTTTCAACTCCAGCTCTTCGTTCAACCGCGCTTTCCTCAAAATAAAAGGGTGCTCCCCACGAGAATTCAGGAAGAAGAAAAAAATATAACCCCAGAAAAAAGGCCTCGAAATCGAGGCCTTTTTCTTTGGTATTAATTTCAAAAAACAGGGATAAACGGATGTGTTTACTCTGAAGGTGTATAGGTCACCGCGTGCCTGTTGGTAATCAAAAGATTTGCTAAGCCTGCAATTGCAAGGGATGAGCCTGCAAGCAACATGGCATTGATCGGCTCTGCTCCAAACAAACTCTTATAAATGACCGTCAAAGAAGTCGCTGCTACAATCTGTGGAATAACAATAAACATGTTGAAGATACCCATGTAAACCCCCATTTTATTTGGGTCTAAGGTTGAACTTAACATGGCGTAGGGCATGGAAAGTATAGATCCCCAAGAAAAACCAATACATACAAATGACAACGTTAACATTGACGGTTCTGTTATGAAGTACATACTTATGAAACCGTATGCCCCAGCAAAAAGACTAAACATGTGAACGTACTTGCGATTGATACGACGCTTCGCTGTCCACAGTGTCAAAAGCAATGCAAACAACATAGAACTCAAACCATAATTCCCCATGTAAGAACCCACTTGGTTGGAAGCGTCATTGAATGCTTTATCCGCCAGTTGATAGGCCTCTATCTGGGCGGCCGATGACACGGCATATTCAATAGCTTCGGGCTTTGCGGCACCATAGACGTGATCGGTCAAAGCGGGATTCGCCATGGACCACATGCAAAAAAACGCGAACCAAGAAAAGAATTGGACCACGCCCAATTTCTTCATGGTTAAGGGCATGTTCGCAATATTTTTTCCAACCTCACGCAGGGTATTTACTAAGCCCGAATTCTCCTTCTGCTCCGCACGAAACGCTTGCATATCTTCAGGAGGATATTCATCCGTAGTAAATACGGTGTAGAGAATGGCCAGCAGAAAAATCGCAGCGCCAATACCAAAGGCCACCTTCACCGACATGGGAACAACCCCTGGATCGGCCTCATTACTCACGCCTAAAGAACTGACCAAAAGCGGCAAATTTGAAGCCACCCACGTGCTCACCCCAATAATTAAGGTTTGCACGACGAAACCAAAGCTGCGCTGACTGTCCGGTAATTTATCCGCAACCAACGCACGGAAAGGCTCCATGGAAATATTCATTGTGGCATCCAAAATCCAGAGTCCTCCTGCAGCGATCCACAATGCGGAACTGTGAGGTACAAACAGCAAGGTGATCGAAGCCAATATAGCGCCAATTAAGAAATACGGACGGCGACGGCCAAAACGTGGATGCCAAGTATTGTCGCTCATTTGCCCAATAATCGGCTGAACGATCAACCCCGTGAGAGGGGCAGCAATCCACAAGAGTGGGAGACTGTGCTCGTCTGCACCTAGGGTTTCAAAAATCCGACTCATAAAGCCGCCTTGTAAGGCGTAACCGAATTGGATTCCCAAAAAGCCAAAGCTCATGTTCCAAATCTGCCAAAAACTGAGTTTAGGTTTCTGTTGCATGCGTTTCAATGTATTAACGACTAAAGAGAAAAAACCCGGCACAGGCCGGGTTCAAGAGTGAATGAATCACGAATTTATTGACATTCGATTTGAACATTTACCGCCTCCGTTACGCGATCCGCTCCTGTAGCGAACACCTTCTTCATGGCAATAAACTCTACATAATCGATCGTTTTATTCGCAGGTACAGAAAAGAATTCCTGAGGAACGAGACGCAATTGGAAATTCCCGTCGCCCAAATAATCCATCTGTAAATCTGGATTACTTCCTACGTTGAAGGTATTCTCAATTTGATCGAAAGTGCCGTCTGTGTAAGTGACCTTAGCGTACATGTAACAATCGTCAGCGGCCAAATTTTGCATGCTCGGCTTTTCTTCGCGCCAATTTTCATAACGCAAAGTCAAAACATCATCCGCCATCACTTTTGCCGGGAAATGATAGAATGGATTGCGTTCTGTAGCCGGGGGATCTATGGCGACACTTTGATCGTCCGATTTTACATCGGGATCGCCATAACCACCACCGTCTTTTGCCTTGATCAGAAAGTGAATATCCTCAGCATATACTGTGGTAGCATCCACCTCGTAGAAAAGGGTAGGAACAATTTTCCAAGAGAACGTCCCGTCCGAATTCTTCGTCATTTTCATGGATTCGTTTGAATTCTTCCAAGGAGCAGAACCTGTGCCATTGACATACGGGTGACCATCGGGGTGTTCCGCAGGCTTCCAAGTCCATATGTACATGTCTTCACCGGCATCAACAGCCTGCTTCAATAAATCTTGATGACCTACGGCCAAATCCAGCGCCGCCGGATCAAAGATAATCTCTAACGAATCTGCAGGATCTATATTTTCATCTGGAACTGTCGTGATCTGTGCACTTGCTGAAAGGCCCAGAGTCAAGAGTAAAAGTGTATTTATTCTTTTCATAATGAGGGCTTATTTACGAGTAAACGTTAATTGGTAAGAAACGCTCGGCTTATCACAGCGCTCACGAGCGTAAAGAAAACTTACATGCTGGTCGATGCTTCTCGGCATGTTCCCCAAAGGCAAAACCACCATGGTGGAATCCTGTGTCAAGTGCAGCTCAGATGGATATTCCGGCGTATTGTAACGCCACGTTCCACCATTGCCAAACACATCAAAACCCGGCCCCTGTTGGTTCACAGAATACGTGCTGTCGCTGTTAAAAGCAACTACCCATTTATTCTGAGCATCTAGGTATAGATCACTGACATCCCGCGTTTCTGGTACCGGAAGTGTGACGTCGGTCTGCTCAACCATGGTAAGCTCCCAAGTTCCCAGAATTCCTGCGCCTGCCTCATAGCTTGGGCCGATTGGACCCACTTCAGGCTTACATGCACCGAGGGCTAAAAATGCAGCCACTACAATTGTACTAATTCTTGCTTTCATATGCTTCTCTGCTTAGTTGCAGCCTCCTTCTTCGTTATATACAAATCCTTGTGCTGTCCCCTCAAAATTAGGGAATTGCAGCACCATGCCTGGACAATCCCAATCCGCACCGCGAATGGTTTGGATTTCACCCAATACGCCTTGACGCTTGAGTTGGAATAATCGGTCACCTTCAAAAGCCAATTCCAAACGACGCTCCTTCATCACCTCAGACAATGAAAGACTGGTCAAATCTGTCAAGCCTGCGCGCTGACGCAACGCATTAATTTTCGCTAATCCCGTTCCATCACTATCGCCATTTAGGCGCACATTACATTCCGCATAAATGAGGTACAGATCGGACAAATGCAATAGGGGCACATCGAGGAAACTACCATCGAATTTACTCACCACATAGAACTCATCTGGGGTACCCGCATTGCGCGCCTCGTACCACAATTGGCCGCGGAGGTCATTCGTATCCGCCGTAGCTTCCACATACAATGACTGACTTGCTTTCAATGCCGGGTTCGCGTTAGGATCATCAGAACGGTAGTTCCAAGTAAAGCCCAATCCACGCTCATCTACGATAGTATCCGTCGCAGAACTCTCGTTTGTACTCACCAATGTAAAGATGAATTCTGCAGGAAGATTGCCATTTGCATGATCCGCAAAACGATTGGTCAAAACGGGATCTAGTGTATACGTTCCCGAGTTAATTACCTCAGCCGCCTTCGCTTTTGCATTCGCGAAATCACCCATTTCTAAATAGACCTTAGCTAAAAGTGCTTTCGCAGCCATTTGATTTGCGAAAATGCCGTTTGATGCTGGCAAATCAGCCTCCGCATCCAAAAGATCTTGCTCAATTTGTGCATAGACATCACCAACTGTCGCTCGCATCTGTGGGGTCTGATCTGCGCTCACCTTTAATGGAATCCCTAAGTGACTGTTGTCTGACGTATATCCATAAGGCAACGCCCAAATACGAACCACGTGGTAATGGCTCAATGCACGAATAAACTTTGCTTCAGCTGTAATGCGGGCAACTGCATCCGCCGTTGCGCCCTCAAGGTCAGCTACCTCTTCAATCAATGTGTTCGCACGGTAGATTGCGATGTAAGCATCGCGGTATTCCCCGCCAAACGACCCGTTAAAGAACGACGAAGTCCAACGCCAAATCTGGGCATACTCACCATTCAGCCCTAAAGGATCTGCGATGTGGTCAGACATGACCTCAGGAATGTTTTGGAAACGACCGTTAAAGGCGTTTGCTGCCACATCATATACACTCACAAGAAGCTCTTCAGCATCTTGTATGTTAAGGATTGCCGAATCTGCTGGAATCTGGCTATCGCTGTTCGCTTGAAAATCCAAAATTCGCTCGCAAGAAGAACTTCCGACTGCGATGGCGATTAGCGCAATAAATACTCTCAAATTTTTCATGATTCGCGCGGATTAAAAGTTAATGTTTACACCTAAGTTCACCGTCTTTTCTTGCGGCGGCGTGAGGTAAGTAATGTTTGGAGACATGT
>Ga0213863_10000659_pt1 | contig 25750 bp, 21 predicted proteins | sample PICome_8_FD_160128 | JGI IMG/M metagenome (GOLD analysis project Ga0213863, IMG submission 160128) | Coastal seawater microbial communities near Pivers Island, North Carolina, United States - PICO497 | ecosystem: Environmental > Aquatic > Marine > Coastal | place: USA: North Carolina... | reverse complement strand
AAAAAAGCCTCACATTTCTGTGAAGCTTTATGTGAGCCCTGAAGGATTCGAACCTTCGACCGCCTCCTTAGAAGGGAGGTGCTCTATCCAGCTGAGCTAAGAGCCCGTAATTTTTGAGTTGTTACGACCAACTGTGTCGGGGTGGCAGGATTCGAACCTGCGACCTCCTCGTCCCAAACGAGGCGCGATAACCGGGCTACGCTACACCCCGAATGCACTATTTTTTTGCGGAGAGACAGGGACTCGAACCCTGGCGACAGTTACCCGTCGACAGATTAGCAATCTGCTCCATTACCACTCTGGCACCTCTCCTTTTAATATCAAAATCGCGTTTAATATTAAAAATTGCGAGTGCAAATGTAGTATTACAATTAGACTTTCGCAAGGTTATTTTAATAAATTTCAGTTTTTTTTATTCGGGGTATTCTACCCGTAAATGATAGATATTCATTAACTTTTTCTTTATCACCTTCTTAATGATTTCAATCTCTCTAAATGTGATATCAGAATTTAAAAACTGCCCGTCATTCATCTGTTTGTCTATAATTTTATTGATCAACTCATCAATTAAAATTGCCGTCGGAATTTTGATACTTTTTGAAGCTGCCTCTGCAGCATCACACATCATTAGAATGGCCGTTTCTTTCGAAAATGGTATTGGTCCTTTGTACTGAAACTTCTTAATATCAACCCCCGGATTCTGAGCTTTCTCTTTCATATAAAAATAATAGGTAGTACTCGTACCGTGATGCGTACGTATAAAATCGATAATTCGATCCGGTAAATTGTATTTTTTCGCCAATTCAATACCTTTAATGACATGATCAGTAATGATTTTAGAACTGTCTTCAAAAGAAATATCGGTATGCGGATTTACCGCAGAAGTTTGATTTTCTGTAAAATACATCGGATTGGGTATTTTTCCAATATCATGATACAAGGCCCCAGTTCGAACCAACATAGAGTTGGCACCAATTTCGTTGGCTGCAGCTTCTGCCAAGTTAGCTACCTGCATCGAATGCTGAAAAGTTCCGGGTGCTTTCTCATTCAATTCTCTTAAAAGCTTACTATTGGTATTTGAGAGTTCCAACAAGGTAACATCTGAAACCAATCCAAAAATTTTCTCATAAATGTAAATGAAAAATATGGACAAGAATGACAAAACTCCATTGGCCGCAAACATCATAAAATAAAACTGATTTATTTGCGAGGCATCCCCTTCTTTAATAATTGAAAAAGCAAAATAAGTCACCATGTAAATAAGTGTAATTTGCCCCACTGAAATAAACAAATTGGCCCGTTTGTACAATTCAGAAACCGTAAGAATGGTAACAATGCCTGCTATAATGTGTAAATAAATAAATTCAAAACTATTCGGAACTATAAAACCAAGCAATAAGATCGTTAAAACATGTGTAAACAAGCCCAAACGTGCATCAAAAAAAGCTTTTAAAACAATGGGTAAAATGCTGAGAGGCACTACATACAAATAGTCAGAATTGTATTTAATCACCAACGTTTGTATAAAAATCATTAAAAAAACATTCAGAAAAATGAAGGTTACTTTGTTGTTGTTTTTATAGATTTCGATGCGGTACTTATACAAGAACAAAAGCAACATCAATAAGGCTAGAGAAACCAAGATCGTATACCCCAAAACAATCCAATTGTAATAAGACTCCGTCCAAACCTTCGATTCAAATTCACTTTTTAAAGAGTTTAAAATGGCTAAATTTTCCCCTTCTACAATATCTCCTTTCAAAATAATCAACTTCCCCTTAGAAACTTTGCCTTTGGTATATGAAATGGCTTTCAAGTCTGCGGCTAACATTTTCTCTGTAAAATCAGCATCAAATGAAATATTCGGCTTTATAATTTCTGATAAGATATTGAGAACATTATTCTTAACATCATTGTTTTGATTGCCTTCCAATTCTTTTTTGATCTCTGCAAACACATGATTTGAAGTTAGAAAAGTTTTGTAGGCGACATCTTCAATTTGATTGTTGTTTTTCAAAACTACCATCATATTCTTCTCAGGAATCATTCCTTCACTAGTCACTTCTAAAAATCCATTGGCATAAACTTTCTGAATTATTGTCGCTGCTTTTTGTTTGAAAGACAGTAAGACAGCCTCAGGTAAAGAATCATTTTCCAACAGGGGTGCGAAGCGATCTTGAAAATTGGCAAACACCTCCTGCGCTATCGCTGCGTTTTTTAAGAAATAGTATTTCGAGTTGTCAATAATCGCTTCTTTTTCCAGAAGAATCTCGGCCTCTGTTTTCTGAATAGCAAAATCAAAAGTTGCATACAAATTGTCATATTTCCATACCTTGCCATTGTTAAATTCATATTTAAATTGCCCACCCTTTGGAAACAAATACACAATAGCCAAAGTGGTCATTAGAAACAACAATACCTTATAGAGGATGGTATTATTTTGGTAAATTTTATTTACAATGTTGCGCATAGAAAAAGTATTACTTCAACAAATTTACAGTAAAAAAAGGAAGGGGTGAAATTCACCGAGGCATTATAAAACTTAAATTGATTAAAAAAGGTTATTTTCGCAATAGAAAACCTAGTTAAAAAAATATCCATGAAAGAAGTTGTCATTGTAGCTGTTGCTAGAACTCCAATTGGAAGTTTTATGGGAAGCTTGTCTTCCATACCAGCAACAACATTAGGAGCCATCGCCATAAAAGGGGCTTTGGATAAAATTAATATACAACCTCAACAGGTAGAAGAAGTATTTATGGGAAATGTTGTCTCAGCAGGCTTGGGACAAGCACCCGCAAGACAAGCAGCTATCTATGCTGGCATTCCAGATAGTGTCCCATGTACTACGGTAAATAAAGTGTGTGCATCGGGTATGAAATCAATCATGCTCGCCGCTCAAACCATCGCTTTAGGCGATGCCTCCATCGTAGTTGCAGGAGGAATGGAAAACATGAGTCGCATTCCACATTACCATCATGCCCGAAGTGGCAACAAATTTGGGCCAATTTCCCTAGAAGATGGCATGCAAAAAGATGGCCTTGTAGATGCCTATGGTGAAATGGCTATGGGGGTTTGTGCAGATGCCTGCGCAACCGAACATGCTTTTTCTAGAGAAGCACAAGATGCCTTTGCTATACAATCCTATGAACGCGCTGCAAAAGCCTGGGAAGCAGGATTATTTGCAGACGAAATTGTGCCTGTAACCATTCAACAAAGACGAGGAGCTCCAATTATTTTTTCGGAGGACGAGGAATATAAAAACGTAAAAATGGAAAAAATTCCGGCTTTGCGTGCTGCTTTCACAAAAGACGGAACCGTTACCGCTGCAAACGCATCTACCATTAATGATGGAGGTGCCGCCTTGGTGTTGATGTCTGCAGAAAAAGCAGCCGAATTAAAGATCAGTCCTCTTGCCAAAATTCGAAGCTATGCAGATTCTGCTCACGCCCCAGAATGTTTTACAACTGCACCCGCAAAAGCAATTCCAAAAGCATTGGAAAAAGCCAACTTAGCCATAGATGCCGTAGATTATTTTGAATTAAACGAAGCATTTTCAGTTGTTGGTTTGGCCAATATGAAACTCTTAGGCATTACCGATAAAAACGTAAATGTAAATGGTGGTGCAGTTTCCTTGGGACACCCCTTAGGAGTCTCAGGCGCTCGAATTGTCATTGCGCTGACATCCATTCTAAAACAAAATAATGCCAAAATTGGTGCTGCCGGAATTTGTAATGGCGGCGGGGGTGCAAGTGCCATGATCATTGAAAACATATAAACTCAAGCGTAAAGAATTTGTTATACGGAATTTGTAATTTAAGTATTGTCCCGCTTCGCTTAGAAGCTACAGATGCCTCAGAAATGGTAAACCAAGTTTTATTTGGTGAATCTTTTGAAGTCCTGGAAAAGGAGAAGAAATGGAGTAAAATTAAACTCCAGCATGATGGTTACGAAGGATTTATAGACAACAAACAATACGAAGAAATCTCAGAGACACTTTTCAGTAAACTCTCCCAAGAACCAAAAAAGTATTCTGAAGCCTATGTCGACTTCGTTACAGATACTCAAAACAGTTTGACGACCATCCCACTCGGAGCGCGACTCCCTTTTTTGGAAAAAAATGCTTTTACAATTAATGAAAAACCATTTTCGTATGATGGTGCTGTTTCTAAAGAAAAGTTGCCCAAAACAGCCCTTGTTAAAAAAGCAATACTGTTTCTAAACGCTCCTTATTTATGGGGAGGAAGAACTCCTTTTGGAATTGATTGCTCTGGATTTACACAGATGGTCTACCGATTGTGTGGATTTCAACTATTAAGAGACGCAAAAGAGCAAGCCACTCAAGGAGAAGTTCTTAGTTTTATTGAAGAAAGTGAACCAGGAGATTTGGCATTTTTTGACAACGAGGAAGGAAATATTACCCATGTTGGAATAATTATGAAGGATTATAAAATCATTCATGCACATGGAAAAATACGCATAGATAGCCTAGATCATAGTGGAATTTACAATGTTGATCTTCAAAAACATACCCACAAATTAAGAGTGATTAAAAAAATCATTTAAGCACAAAAAAAAACCGAAACAATTGTTTCGGTTTTTTTATATTTTAAAATAATACCTTTATTTCATGCTCTTGTACAAAGCTCTGAACTCATCTGACTTTTCATCATTTTCTATGGTATCATAGATGTTTAAAAGTGTCTTTACGGTATCCAATGTTCTTTTCAATGAATCTGCTTTGATTAAATAAGGCAAAGCTTCATTACAAACATCTTTTTGCTCTTGCTCCAAAGCATCATACTTATCAAAATTATTTAAATTCTTATTCATTTCCTCAACAATAGCAACTCTTTTGTTTAAGATTGACAAACCAAGATTAAGATATGCATCTCTGTATGCTGGATCGAGCGCAATGGCTTTTTTGTAGTACCCTTGTGCTTCTTCAACTTTATCTTGGTTGTAGTTAACTACTCCCAAATTAAAAAACAATGTAGGATTCGTTGGATCCATTTTAGTCGCTTGTTCCATAAGCTCACCAAACAGATCCATTTTTTCTAATTTAATATACAATTCTGCTTCAGCTAGAAGTAAGTTTAAATCTTGTGGATTTTCTACTCTTGCTTCTTTAATTGCAGTGACTGCCTCATCTATTTTCCCTTGATCCTTTAAGATTAAAGCAATGTTTTTAACAATCGTTGCTTTTTTAGATTTAGATCCCTTATCCTGAGGGTTTGTATATTGTCCAGATTTTATATATAAATTTCTTTGGCTTTTAGATTCGATTCGCTCTTCCTCTCCAGTTTCTTTATTGGTCGCAAAATACTCTAGTACAATTCCAGTATATCCAATACTTTTTAAATCTCTGTAGTAGGTCAAGGCAATATCTAATTCTTTTGCTTGAGTAGCACTCACTGCAGCATTGTACATAAAAGAAGTATCTGCAGGACTCAACTTATAGGTTAAGTAAAACAACTCGGAAGCGCCCTTATAATCTTTCTCATTATTGTATAATTTCAATGCTTTTTCAGACACTTCTTTGGTGAGTTGACCTAGCATTGGTTTTGCTTTACTCGTATACTTTTGTTTTCCAGTTTGTTTTTCAAAAGCAAAAAGAGTGCTAAAAGAATCGGCTGCGGTACTGTATTTCTTTTGTCCTGCATAAGCTTGCGCTTTTAAGAAGTAAAATTTTGCTTTTAATTTTACATCCATATTGCTCATTAAGGCTTCTGCAGCGGAAATGGATGCAACGGCTCCTGCATAATTTTGTTTTTTAAGTGCTTTAGCCGCTGCTTTTAATTCATTTTTTTGTGCAAATATTCCCATTGACATTAGAGAAAGTGAGAATACTATTAGTTGTTTTTTCATTGTATTTAGATTTTGTTGTTTGTTACTCTTGGTTTTCTGTGGTATTCGTATCATTTTCCGTGCCATCTTCAATACCTTCTTCAAGGTCTTCTACAGCATCTTCATCATGGGCTACTTTTGCAACGGCTGCAATACTGTCTGAATCTTTAATATTGATTAAACGAACCCCTTGTGTGGCACGTCCCATCACTCTTAAATCTTCTACAGCCATCCGAATTGTCAATCCAGATTTGTTGATAATCATTAAATCATTGCTATCATCTACATTTTTAATAGCAACCAAGTTTCCTGTTTTTTCTGAGATATTGAGTGTTTTTACACCTTTACCGCCTCGATTGGTGATTCGATAATCTTCTAATTTAGAGCGTTTTCCGTAACCTTTTTCAGAAACCACTAGAATATTACTTTCCATGTCATTCACAGCCACCATACCAATTACCTCATCATTTTCATGTTGTAAAGTAATTCCTCTAACTCCAGAAGCGGTTCTTCCCATTGGACGGGTTTTGGCTTCTTCAAAACGAATTGATTTCCCAGAAGCCAATGCCAACATTACCTGGCTATCACCGGTCGTTAATTTTGCTTCTAGCAATTCATCTCCCTCCTTAATAGTAATGGCATTGATTCCGTTGGTTCTTGGACGAGAATATTGTTCTAAAGAGGTCTTTTTAACTTGTCCTTTTTTGGTGGCCATAATTACATAATGGCTATTGATGTAATCTTCGTCTTTTAGATCCTGTGTTACTAAGAATGCTTTAACTTTATCATCTTGTTCGATATTGATTAAGTTTTGCATGGCTCTTCCTTTGGTGTTTTTACCCCCTTCAGGAATTTCATAGACACGCATCCAGAATACTTTTCCTTTTTGGGTAAAAAACATCATATATTGGTGGTTGGTTCCAACAAATAAATGCTCTAAGAAATCTTCATTTCGAGTGGTTGCTCCTTTTTGACCTCGTCCTCCACGATTCTGAACCTTATATTCCTCCAGGTTGGTACGCTTTAAATAACCCGCATTTGAAATTGTAACGACTACTTTGGTATTTGGAATCATGTCTTCAATTCGCATATCTCCGCCCGCATATTCAATAGCAGATCTACGTTCATCACCATATTTTTCTTTGATGTGAATCAATTCATCTTTTATGATTTGATAACGTCGTGGTTCGTTCGATAAAATATCTTTTAAATCTGCGATCGTTTCCACAATTGCATCATATTCACCGCGCAATTTGTCTTGCTCCAATCCTGTCAGCTGTCGTAAACGCATTTCTACGATTGCTTTGGCTTGAATTTCAGACAATTCAAAACGAGCAACCAAGGCCTCTTTGGCAGCATCTGCATTGTTAGATCCTCGGATAATTTTTATCACCTCATCAATATTGTCTGATGCAATTATTAATCCCTCTAAAATATGAGCTCTCGCTTCTGCTTTCTTTAATTCGAATTCTGTTCTTCGAACAACCACCTCATGTCGATGTTCAACAAAATAGTGAATCAACTGCTTTAAGTTTAATTGCTCTGGACGCCCTTTGACAAGCGCAATATTGTTAACACTAAAAGAGGTTTGTAATTGGGTGTATTTAAATAATTTATTTAAAACAATGTTTGGGATTGCGTCTCGTTTTAAAACATATACAATTCGCATTCCATTTCTATCAGATTCATCGCGAATGTTTGCAATTCCTTCTAATTTTTTATCATTGACCAATTCAGCAGTTTTTTTGATCATCTCTGCCTTATTCACTTGGTAAGGGATTTCTGTAACAAGGATACACTCTCTACCCTTTACCTCCTCAATAACGGCTTTAGCACGCATTACAATCCGTCCTCGACCCGTATGAAAAGCATCTCTTACACCATCATAGCCATAAATAGTTCCGCCTGTTGGAAAATCAGGGGCAGTAATGTGCTGCATCAAACCATCTATATCAATATCGTTATCATCAATATAGGCAATGGTACCGTTAATCACTTCCGTAAGGTTGTGAGGCGCCATATTGGTAGCCATACCAACCGCAATTCCAGAGGCACCATTGACCAATAGATTTGGTATTCTAGTTGGCAACACTGTAGGCTCTTGCAAAGTATCGTCAAAATTCAAACGATGATCTACGGTTTCCTTTTCGATATCAGCCAGCATATCTTCCGATATTTTCTGCATTCTAACTTCTGTATATCGCATTGCAGCAGGAGAATCTCCATCCACAGAACCAAAATTTCCTTGACCATCAACCATCATGTATCGAACACTCCAATCTTGCGCCATACGCACCATAGAATCGTATACTGAAGTATCTCCGTGTGGATGATACTTTCCTAAAACTTCTCCAACAATTCTTGCCGATTTTTTATACGATCCAGTTGCTTTAATTCCCAACTCATGCATCCCAAACAATACCCTTCTATGAACGGGCTTTAAACCATCTCTTACATCGGGCAATGCTCTAGAAACTATCACTGACATCGAGTAATCGATGTACGCAGATTTCATCTGCTCTTCAATGTTAATCGGAATTAACTTTTCTCCGTCTGCCATATTTATATCCTATTAATTTTTAGTCCTTTTTTTTAAACAAGGCAAGATACTATTTCTCTCAGTATTTACAAAGGTTTTCGCATTTCTATACATCAAGAGTTATCAACATTTTTATGCATTTTTTAACATTAATTTATCTTACTGATTTTCAGTGACTTTTAAACCATTTAAAGCCCTAAATACCTACTTTTCTTCGCATCAAGCATTTTTTTGTATTTTTCTTGTAAAAAAAGGATTAAATTTACACTAATAAAAGAAAAAAGATATGGACGAGAATTTTTCACCAAAGGTTAGAGATGTAATCACATTTAGCAAAGAAGAAGCTTTGCGTTTGGGCAACGACTTTATTGGCACAGAACATCTTCTTTTAGGATTGATTAAAAAGGGAACTGGCAAAGCGATTGAAATTCTAAATGCTTTTGATGTTGACTTTCTACTATTGCGTAAAAAACTAGAACAACTAAACCCAGCGGAGCCTTCCCTTGAAACTCGTGCCAACACAAACAACCTACACCTTACAAGACAAGCTGAAAAAGCACTTAAAACCACTTTTTTAGAAGCAAAACTATATCAAAGTGAAGCCATCGATACCGCGCATTTATTGCTCTGCATTTTGCGCAATGAAAATGACCCATCAACAAAACTACTTCACAAATACAATGTAAATTATGATGGTACAAAAGCCCTCTATAAAGAACTACATGTAGACAATGACTTGCCTACAAATCCAATTGCTGAAACCCCTTCTGACGATGAGTTTGAATCAGAAAAGTCAAACCCATTTGAACCCAAACAACCTCAAAAAGGGAAAGCTTCCAAAAAATCCAAAACACCCGTTTTAGATAATTTTGGAAGAGATTTAACAGCCCTTGCTGAATTGGGGAAGCTAGATCCTGTAGTTGGACGACAAAAAGAAATCGAACGAGTTTCTCAAATTTTAAGTAGAAGAAAGAAAAATAACCCAATGCTGATTGGTGAGCCCGGTGTTGGTAAATCTGCCATTGCAGAAGGATTGGCGTTAAGAATCATTGAACGAAAAGTTTCTCGAATTTTATTCGACAAACGACTGGTTTCTTTAGACTTGGCCAGTTTGGTTGCGGGAACAAAATACCGGGGTCAATTTGAAGAACGCATGAAAGCGCTCATGAACGAACTCGAAAAAAATGATGACATTATTTTGTTTATCGATGAAATTCATACCATCGTAGGTGCAGGAGGTGCCACCGGATCTTTAGATGCCTCCAACATGCTAAAACCTGCACTTGCAAGAGGAGAAATACAATGTATTGGTGCAACAACATTGGATGAATTTAGAACAAATATTGAAAAAGACGGTGCGCTAGAACGACGTTTTCAAAAAGTGATTGTAGAACCTACCTCTGTCGAAGAAACCATTCAAATTTTACAAAATATTAAAAGCAAATACGAAGCCCACCATCATGTAAACTTTACCAACAATGCCATTGAGGCATGTGTAAAGCTAACCAACAGATACATGACAGATCGCTACCTGCCCGACAAAGCAATCGATGCATTGGATGAAGCGGGTTCAAGAATTCACATCACAAACATAGTTGTCCCACAACAAGTTTTAGATCTTGAAACAAAATTAGAAACAATCCGTGACCGCAAAACAAAGGCAGTCAGTGGGCAAAAATATGAGGAGGCTGCAAAATTACGTGATGATGAAAAAAATCTCGAAGCAGCATTGGATTCTGCACAAAAACAATGGGAAGATGAATCGAAATTAAATCGAGAAGTAGTCACCGAAGACAATGTTGCAGAAGTCGTTTCTATGATGACTGGAATTCCTGTAAATAGAGTTGCAGAAGCAGAAACAAATCGCTTGCACGAATTACCTCAACTCATCAAGGGAAAAGTAATTGGACAAGATGAAGCAGTCGCTAAAGTAGTAAAAGCCATACAAAGAAACAGGGTCGGTTTAAAAGACCCAAACAAACCAATTGGTTCTTTTATTTTCTTGGGGCAAACTGGAGTTGGAAAAACACAGTTGGCAAAAGTGTTGGCACGCGAACTCTTTGATTCTGACGAATCTTTAATTCGAATTGACATGAGCGAATACATGGAAAAATTTGCCATATCTCGTTTAATTGGAGCGCCTCCAGGATATGTAGGTTATGAAGAAGGTGGACAACTGACAGAGAAAGTAAGAAGAAAACCCTATTCAGTAATTTTATTAGACGAAATTGAAAAAGCGCATCCCGATGTATTTAACACCCTATTGCAAATTTTAGATGACGGACACATTACTGATAGTTTGGGACGTAAAATTGATTTTAGAAATACCATCATCATCATGACCTCCAACATAGGTGCTCGCCAATTAAAAGATTTCGGTGGCGGGGTCGGTTTTGGAACCTCATCAAAAACAGCACAAGCAGATGCCTATGCAAAATCTGTCATTGAAGGGGCTTTGAAAAAATCTTTCGCTCCAGAATTTTTAAATCGAATCGACGATGTCATCGTGTTTAATGCACTCGAAAAAGAAGACATTCATTCCATCATCGATATCGAATTGGATAAATTGCTTCAGCGAATCTCAGATTTAGGGTATACGCTGCATCTAAGTGACAAAGCGAAAGATTACATAGCTGAGAAAGGGTTCGATAAAAAATACGGAGCAAGACCTCTTAAAAGAGCCATTCAGAAATACATTGAAGATGCCTTGGCAGAAGAAATTGTAAATTCAAAACTCTCAGAAGGCGATACGATTACCATGGATCTGGACAAAGCTAAAAGTACATTGACCATCAATATAAAAAAAGGAAAAAAAAAACCTGAAATAAGAACGGAAACAGAAACAAGCCCTGAAGTAACTTCTGAATCCTAAGATCACAATCCCAAACAAATGTTTGGGATTTTTTTATGCTATTTTTAATCAAACAATTCGTTCGAATCTATTTCGAAAGAAGCAATAAATTTTGAGGCATTCGCAATGTCATTGTATAAAACCCTGTCTTCTTGCACAATCGAAACTTCTTGTCGAAATAAACCCACCATCGATTCTAAAAATGGAGACGATTTTCCGTTCCCAAAACTGAGTGCTTGCGAAGCTGTAAAAAGTTCAATTGCTAAAATAGTTTGTAAATTATCAACTATTTTTTTACACTTTGTAGCAGCATTTGCACCCATAGAAACATGATCCTCCTGCCCATTGCTCGATTCTATCGAATCGATACTTGCAGGTGTAGCGAACTGTTTGTTCTGACTCACAATACTTGCAGCCGTATACTGAGGAATCATAAATCCTGAATTTAGACCAGGGTTTGCTACTAAAAATGGCGGTAAATGGCGGTGACCAGATACCAACTGATAGGTTCTTCTCTCAGAGATATTCCCAAGCTCAGCGATCGCAATGGCTAAAAAGTCAAGTCCCAAAGCGAGTGGCTGACCGTGAAAATTCCCGCCAGAAATAATAGCATCTTCATCTACAAAAATATTAGGATTGTCCGTAACGGAATTTACCTCCGTTAAAAAGGTCTCGGTTACAAAGCGGAGGGTATCTTTTGTGGCACCGTGCACTTGTGGCATACATCGAAAAGAATAGGGATCTTGAACGTGCTTTTTTTCTTGTGAAATCAATGCACTGCCTTCTAAAAAGTCTTTAATTCTTGACGCTGTTTTGAGTTGTCCGTTGTGGGGTCTAGCATAATGAATCAATTCATTAAAAGGTTCGATTCTTCCATCAAAACCTTCCAAAGAAAGCGTTCCAATTAGATCCGCCAAATACGAGAATTTATGAGATTGCAACAAGCAATAAATTCCAAAGGCCGACATGAACTGGGTTCCATTAAGCAGCGCCAGCCCTTCCTTGGACTGTAAATTTATTTTGTCCCAAGCGAATATTTCCAATACTTTTTCTCCTGTAATTTTTTCATTTTTATACCATACTTCCCCCAAACCAATTAGCGGTAGCGACATATGCGCCAAAGGCGATAAATCTCCGGAGGCTCCCAAAGAACCTTGGGAGTACACGACTGGAAAGATGGCATTGTTGTAAAAATCAATCAAACGATTTACCGTAATCAATTGCACGCCCGAATGCCCAAAACTTAGGGATTGAATTTTAAAAAGCAACATCATTTTCACAATCTCTTGAGCGACCTCTTCACCCGTTCCACAAGCATGACTCATTACAAGATTTTCTTGAAGTTTTTGTAAATTATTGCCCGCAATTTTTACGTTATACAAGGCTCCAAAACCAGTATTAATTCCATAAATAGGTTTCGAAATCGATTTCATTTTTTGATCCAAATAAAATCTGCATTTCTCGATTTTCTGAATGGCAACATCTGACAGTGCTAATCTTGCGTCCGAGGAAATAATTTCTTGGATTTTTTCTAAATCAAGTGGCTGGGAATCGATATAATGTATTGTGCGCATAGCGGTTGAATTGTTTATCAAAAATGCAAATTTGTAGCTGCATACACAACTAATTTTAAGTATTATTGTTCAATAATGTACTATATTTGCTGACAAATTTAAATTTTAAAGAATGAAAAAATTAGGAATATTACTATTAAGTATCGCTATCTTAACATCATGTGCACAAGAAGCTCCTAAAGACTATGCGAAAGTTTCAGGTAAATTAGAAAACAACAAAGATTCTTTAATTACTATCAGTAACCGAACAGGCATTCTTAAAACGATTAAAATCAACGCCGATGGTTCTTTTAACGACACTTTAAAAGTAGCGAAAGCAGACATTTATACTTTTCAAACAAGTGCTGCAAAAAGAGCCCCTTTGTATCTTAAAAATGGATTTGACATTCAGATAACTGGAGATGCAGAGGTATTCATGGAGAGTTTTACCTATACAGGAACAGGCGCCGACAACAGCAACTATATCTTAGCTCAAATTGCAATGAGTAAAAGTATTGGAGATCCTGGATTGATTTTGAAACTAGACAAACAATCCTTTGAAGAAAAAGTAGCTAGTTTAAAAAAAGATTTTGATAGCATAGTTGGTTCTTATAAAAATTTGGATAGTATTTTGTCTGTAGATGCCAAAAATCAAAGTGCGCAAATGGTCAATTTCTTTCAAAAGGCTTATGCAGAAAATCTTCAAAATGCACCTGGAACACCCTCCCCAGCTTTTACAGATTATGTTGCTTATAAAGGAGGCACAAAATCCCTAGCTTCATTTAAGGGAAAATATGTATATATTGATGTTTGGGCTACTTGGTGTGGACCTTGCATTCAACAAATTCCTTATTTAAAGAAATTAGAAGACGCCTACAAAAACAAAAACATTGAATTTGTAAGTATTTCCACGGATGAATCAAGAAGAAATGGTGGTTCCTGGGAAGCTGCTGAAAAAAAATGGAGAGATTTTGTAAAAGCTAGACAAATGGGGGGCGTTCAACTTTGGTCTGGAAAAGATTTTTCTTTTCAAAAAGCCTATAAAATCAATGGAATTCCTCGTTTTATATTAATTGATCCAAAGGGAAATATTGTCGATGCAAATGCACCGAGACCTTCGGAACCAAGATTGACAGAATTGTTTGGTTCTTTGGGAATTTAAAAAGCTCAATGAAGATCAAAAAAAAGCGAAGTTTTTCAACTTCGCTTTTTTTTGTACAATTTATTGATTACTGATATTTCTCAGGCATTTTTCTTGTTTTTGTTATTTGCTCAAATGCATAGCCCAATGCGAATAAGTTGAGCTCTGTAAAAGGTTTTCCAATAAAGGTTAAACTAATAGGCTCCCCAGATTCTTTATACCCCATAGGCACCGTTAAAGTAGGATGATTTGCCATTGCTGCCATGCCAGAATGATAGTTATTTATGGATAAAACCGCCTCTAAATTTAAGGTATTCAAATCCTGGAAATAGGTGGCTCCTTCCAATTGTAACCGCTGCTTTATTACTTCCAACTGTGTCAAAGTAGTCGTGTCATTGACAATGCCTTCAAAAAGTTGTTGTCCATAGGGTGCGCGCAGCACACTGTCTTTTCTATTAAAATCCAGTACGCTTTGTATGCTGTTTATATTCACAGATGAACTGGCGTGAGCAGCTAAATAGGTTGGTAAATCGTGTTTCATTTCAATATTCAGCAAGGTAATAAAACCAGCAAATGAAACTTCTGGTGGTGTCATTGTAATCAATTCAGCACCTGCCTTTCGCAAAATGTCCATTGTCTTTGCATATATTGAATCGGTTAATAAGGGTTTTAAAACTCCAACTCTTTTTCCTTTTAAAGGAGCATCCATTTCTAGTTCCGCATCCAATTCGTAGTCAATTGAAGCAGCATCTGAATTGTCTTTTCCTAACATTGCCTTCAATAGAATGTAGTTATCGGTGACATTCTTGGTCATGGGCCCAGGGGTGTCTAGAGTAGAAGAAATGGGTACAATACCGGTTCTGCTTAACACCCCTACTGTTGGTTTCAATCCTACGACTGAATTCAGACTCGAAGGTGATGTTATAGACCCTGAAGTTTCGGTTCCCACAGCAGCCACAGCAAAATTTGCCGCTACCGATACTCCACTCCCAGCCGAGCTTCCTCCAGTTTCAAAAACAGCGCGACCATAAGGATTTAGCGTCTGCCCTCCTATTGCCGAATAGCCCAAAGGACAACCTGAACAGAAGAAATAAGCCCATTCACTTAAATTTACTTTCCCTAAAATAAGCGCACCCTGTTCTTTTAATTTTTCAACAATAAAAGCGTCCTTTTGGGTGTCGTTGTATTGCAGTGCAACGGCACCCGCTGTGGTGGCCATGTCTTGGGTATTGATATTGTCTTTTAGCAAAACAGGCATCCCATACACACTGATATCAAAAAACAAGTCTGATACGTTGTTTTTATCTTTCTCTCTAGCTTGCGCTAATACTTTTGGATTTAATGAAATAATACTATTTAATGAAAGGGTTGAATCACTTTCAAATTTCCGAATTCGATACAAATAGAACAAGGTTAGTTTCTCGTAAGTTAACTTTCCTGCGCGCACGCTTTTTTGAAGCGTAGGAATGTCCTGTTCTAGAATTAAGGGTTTTAACGCTTCGTAATGGGCTTCTGAAAAGGCAGAAAGTTCTTTTTCGAAAGGCTTAAAAACGTCGTTTAAATCGATGTGTTTCGATTGAAAAAGCTGAAATCGCATGCGTTTATTTTCATGTGCTTGCTGTTTTTCTAAAGCAACGGTTTCATTGTATGTTGTAAAAATGGGTGTTGGCGCTTTTTGTTGACAAGCAACTAAATAAAGGAGTATCAGTAGTAAAAGTGGGCTCGTTTTCATAAAAATAGATTTGATTCTCAAAGATAAGGAATAAAAAAAAACCGCATGAGGCGGTTCTTAGTATCGGAAAATAAGGTGCATCTTATTTTTGGCAGTTTACTTGAAAAAAGAATCTACAAACTCATGTTTGTTAAACACTTGTAGGTCGTCAATGCCTTCACCCACGCCAATGTATTTAACAGGAATTTGAAATTGGTCTGAGATTCCAATCACAACGCCTCCTTTTGCAGTCCCGTCTAATTTTGTAACTGCCAAAGAAGTAACTTCGGTTGCTTTGGTAAATTGTTTGGCTTGCTCAAAAGCATTTTGTCCTGTAGAACCGTCTAAAACTAACAAAACTTCATGCGGTGCGTCGGCAACAACTTTTTGCATAACCCTTTTTATTTTGGTCAATTCGTTCATCAAGTTTACCTTATTGTGCAAACGTCCTGCAGTGTCTATAATCACCACATCAGCATTTTGTGTAAGGGCCGAACTAAGCGTATCAAAAGCTACCGAGGCTGGATCGGACCCCATTTCTTGTCGAACGATTGGCACCTGAGTTCGGTCTGCCCAAATTTGAAGTTGATCAATGGCGGCAGCCCTAAAAGTATCTGCTGCGCCTAAGACTACTTTTAAGCCTTGTTTTTTAAACTGACTGGCCAATTTACCAATTGTAGTTGTTTTTCCCACTCCGTTTACACCCACTACCATAATCACGTGTGGACTGTTAGCAATAGGCACTGTAAATTCAGTTTCGTTGCCAAGATTGGTTTCTGATAATAATCCGGCAATTTCTTCTCGTAATAATTGATTCAGTGCATCAGTACCCACATATTTGTCTTTGGCTACACGTTCCTCAATTCTCTCAATAATTTTCAAGGTAGTTGCAACGCCAACGTCAGAGGCAACCAAAACTTCTTCTAAATGGTCTAAAACATCATCGTCTACCTTAGATTTTCCTGCAACAACTTTAGATAGTTTTGAAAAAAAACTTGTTTTTGTTTTCTCCAATCCTTTGTCTAAGGTTTCTTTTTTTTCTTTTGAAAATATGTTTTTAAAAAAACTCATGGTTTGTATTTGTGCTATTTCGTACTTCCTAAAAAACATCCTAGCTCCTGAAGCCTACTGCATCTTTGGTCATCAAATCTCGTGGAAACGCAGTTCAGAATCGAAGGATCGAAGGAAATGTAAAGATATAAAAAAAGCTACTTTCTGTATCAGGAAGTAGCTTTAAATATTTTGTGTGTAAAGTAGTTACTTTTTAGCTAAAAAGTCATTTACTTTAGAAGGATCTAAAATTGTTTCTACAAACATGTAAGCTCCTGTTTTTGGAGACTTTACCATTTTTATAGCTTTGGTTAGTCTTTTTGCTCCTGTCTGTAACGATGCTACTGATTTCTTTGCCATGTCCTAATTATTTAATTTCTTTATGAACTGTCATTTTCTTTAAGATAGGATTGAATTTCTTAATTTCCATTCTATCAGGAGAATTTTTCTTATTCTTGGTTGTGATATATCTTGAAGTTCCTGGCTGACCAGTTGCTTTGTGCTCTGTACACTCTAATATTACTTGAACTCTGTTTCCTTTTTTTGCCATCTCTGTATCTTTTTATTGAGCTGCGTTTACTTCGTTAAAAATCCGTTCGCTTTCGCGTTCTTGATAACTGCAGAAATACCCAATCGATTAATGTTTTTTAATGCAGATGCAGATATTTTTAGGCGTACCCATTTATCTTCTTCTGGTATGTAGAAACGCTTGGTTATAAGATTCGCGTTAAATTTTCTTTTTGTTCTATTCAAAGCATGAGAAACATTGTTTCCTACCATGGCTTTTTTTCCTGTTAATTCACAAACTTTAGACATCTCTTCTGGGTCGTTTTTATTGTATTATCTCTAAACGAGGTGCAAATTTACACATTTTTTTAAGTTCCAACAAAACATATTTGCTAATTTTTTTGAATTTCTTTCGATAATAATTCAAGTGCTTTGTTTACAGTTCTTTTGATGACTTTATCCCGGGGCTGCCCGAAATTAAACTCCTGGGTTATAACGCCCTTTTTCGAAGCAATACTAATATACACCAATCCAACTCCTTCCGAATTGACTTCCGTTGTAGGACCCGCATTTCCAGTTACAGAAACTGCATAATCTGTTTGCATGATGGTCCTTGCATTGATCGCCATTTGCTGGGCAACTTCGGGGCTTACCACACTGTGTTTTTCAATGAGTGCTTTTGGAATATCTAAAAGCGTTTGCTTTAACAAAGCTGAGTACATCACCAAGCTCCCTATAAAATAGGCAGAGGCACCAGGAACGGCTACTAAATGTGCTGCAATACTTCCTCCTGTGAGACTTTCTGCAGTACAAATTGTTTGATTTCTCGCTTTTAATAAGTCGCCCACTTTTTTCTCAATGGTACCTGTTTCATCCAAACCTGCAATAATATCTGGTATGCGTTGATACAATTGTTCAATTAGGGCTGCTAGGGTATCTTCTAAAACTTGTGCATCGTTGCCTTTTGCCGTCAATCGCAATCGAACACGTCCATAATTTGGTAAATAAGCTAGTTTGACATAGGAGGGTAAATTGTTTTCAAAATCCTCGATTCGTCCAGCAACAATGCTTTCTCCTTGTCCATAGGTCATGATGGTCTTATGAATAATAAAGGGTAGCTTAAATTCTTGTTGAATTTTTGGCAGTACATAATTCCGCATTAAATGTTTCATCTCATTGGGCACCCCAGGCATCGAAACAAAAACAGTATTGTTTTCTTGAAACCACATTCCCGGTGCAGTTCCTACTTCATTCTTAAGATAGGTTGCCTTTGTGGGCAGCATACCTTGCAAACGATTTAGATTGCCAAAAGGTATGTTGTAGGTTTGGAACAACTGCTCTATATGAGCAACAACTTCTTGATTTAAAACCAAAGTATCTTTAAAATACTCAGCAATGGTATGTTTGGTAATGTCGTCTTTTGTAGGGCCCAACCCCCCTGTAATCAACACGATATCAGCTCTTTCTTGTGCTTCTTTAAGGGCATTCAAAATATGCTGTTTGTCATCTTGAATGGAACTTATTTGGTGAACAGAAACGCCAATTTTGTTCAATTCAGTCCCAATCCATTGTGAGTTTGTATCTACAATCTGACCGATTAAAATCTCGTCGCCAATCGTTATAATTTCTGCTTTCATTTTATTTTTAATTTCTTAAAAGGGCACTTACTGTATTTCTTTGTTGACCTCATGAATGTAAACGTTATTTCACTCGAATATGAAAAGCTTCTTGCCCATCGATCGTTCCCACTAAGAGATCGTTTTCAACAACGCGTCCTACTCCTGCAGGCGTACCAGTAAAAATAATATCCCCTTTTTTCAAGGTAAAATACTGAGATACATAGCTAATCAATGGATCGATTTTCCAGAGCATTTCATTGGTATTCCCATCTTGAACTAGTTGGTTGTTTTTGGTCAATTGAAATTTTAAATTTTCTAAATCAAAGTCTTCTTTCGAATAAAATTCACCAACGACAGCACTTCCGTCAAAGGCTTTTGCTTTTTCCCATGGCAATCCTTTTTCTTTGCATTTTGCTTGCACATCGCGAGCGGTAAAGTCGATTCCCAAACCAATTTGATCATAATATTTGTGCGCAAATTTTTCTGAAATGTGTTTTCCAACTTTATTAATTTTCACCAAAACCTCTACCTCATAATGAATATCATCTGAGAAAGGGGGAATAAAGAAAGGGTTCTTTCTGGGTAAAATGGCAGAATCTGGCTTTAGAAAAATTACCGGGTGTTCGGGTTTTTCGTTGGCCAATTCTTCAATATGTTTTGCGTAATTGCGCCCAATACAGATAATCTTCATCTTTGTAAAAAATTAAAAGATTTAAAAATTTGCTCCTCTATGGGATCCACTTTTTTGGAAAGTTGGGCTTTCTTTTCTCTAAAAAAGCATCTCTTCCTTCTTTGGCTTCTTCGGTCATATAGGCCAATCGTGTCGCTTCTCCTGCAAAAACTTGCTGTCCTACCATCCCATCATCGGTTAAGTTCATAGCAAACTTTAACATTTTTATAGAGGTTGGTGATTTTTCTAAAATTTCTTGAGCCCATTGATAGGCAGTATCTTCCAACTCCTCATGGGGAATTACAGCGTTTACCATGCCCATTTCATAGGCTTCTTGTGCCGAGTAATTTCTCCCTAAAAAGAAAATTTCTCTTGCGCGTTTTTGACCGACCATTTTTGCCAAATACGCAGAACCATAACCCCCATCAAATGAGGTAACATCGGCATCTGTTTGTTTAAAAATAGCGTGTTCTTTTGAAGCCAATGTTAAATCGCAAACCACATGCAAACTATGACCTCCACCTACTGCCCAACCTGGAACAACGGCAATTACTGCTTTTGGCATAAAACGAATCAATCGTTGAACTTCTAGGATGTTTAAACGATGGTAGCCATCATCTCCTACATAGCCTTGATGCCCTCGGGCTTTTTGATCGCCACCAGAACAAAAGGAATACACTCCGTCTTTGGTACTTGGTCCTTCTGCAGACAATAGCACTACACCAATAGTAACATCTTCGCCTGCATCGTAAAAAGCGTCGTATAATTCTTTGGTGGTTTTTGGTCGAAACGCATTTCGAACATCGGGTCTATTGAAGGCTATTCTTGCAACTCCGTTTGATTTTGTATAGGTAATATCTTCGTATACTTTCGCTGTTTTCCAATCCGCTTTTATCATATTTTACGCTTTTATTAAGACAATTCGATCTGATTCTATACTTATTCGTTTTTGCTTGTATAAGTTTCCAACGGCTTTTTTAAATGCCTTTTTACTCATTTGCATTTGAAATCGAATCGCTTCTGGGGAACTTTTATCGGTCAATAAAACAAACCCTTCCCTACTTGCTTCCAACTTACGAAGGAGTTTATCTACATCCGAATCGATTACATTTCTAAAACCTTGTGGTCGTAATGAAACATCTATTTTACCGTCTTCTCGAAGTGTTTTTATATAGCCAGTAACTTCCATGCCTTCTTCCAAATCTTGAAAAATTTCATTTCGATATAGCAAACCGTCATATTCCTCATCAATTAAAACCGTATATCCTAAATTGGTTTCGGTCTCTATAATGAGCTGCACTTTATCTCCTTCCTGTAAATCCATTACTTTATATATTTAAAATAGGTTGTTAAAACTATATTATTTTTTTCACTTGGCGTAAAAATTTCTAAAATCTTTGGCTTTTCCGAGGGTGCATAAAATCCTTGCAATTCTTTATGTACATTCTTGGTAGTTGCTGCAACCTGATATTCAAACCCGTGCATTTTACATAAATTTTCTGCAGTTAAACAATGTGGGGTTTCAAAATAACCTGTTGCATTGGTAGTGGAAGGACCTGGAATGATTTTAAAAATACCACCGCCTGAATTATTAATGATGATAATTCTAAAATTTGCAGGAGTGTGTGAATTCCACAAGGCATTACTATCATAAAAAAAACTCAAATCACCAGATATAAAAACGGTTTGTTTTTCGCTTGAAAAAGCAGCGCCAATTGCCGTACTTGTACTCCCATCAATTCCACTTGTTCCGCGATTACAAAAAACATTGATCGATTTTTTTATAGAGAACAACTGTGCATATCGAATGACAGCACTGTTACTTATCTGTAGGTTTGAATGTGCCGGAATACTCTCTAAAACCTGTTCGAAAACTTTAAAATCTGAATGCGCTATGGTGGACAAGTAGCTCTGATGTTTGGTTCTTTTTTCATCGCGTAACTGCAACCATTTCTGTTGGTAATCGGTTGCTACTTTACGAACTTGTTTGTGAAAGGTTTCGAAAAAAGCAATGGGATCTTGTTGAATAAATTCTGTGAGACAAAAAAAGGTATTTGTCGCTTTTTTAGTAGCTATATCCCAGTGGTGTTTTGGAGGGTACTTTCGTAAGAATTGCTTGACTCTTTTGGAAATTACCATCCCTCCAAAAGTTATCAGTACTTCAGGTTGCAAAGCTTTAAACTCTTCATCATTCAGAGAAAATATCAATTGATCGATGGCGTCTACGACATTTTCATGGTGCAAATTTGAGGTGGTTTCCGTAAGAATTAAAACAGATGGATCGTCGGCATAAAATTGAATGAGTGTATTTAGTTGTTCATTGGGATAATTGACACCTACTAATATAATTTTCTTCTTAGCCGCATTCCAAACATCGCCAAAAAAAGTATAATTTACGTGTGAATTATCTACTGAACTCATCGAAATATAAGGGAAGTCAAAGGTATCTAAAGTCTTAACGGTTTCGTACAGCGGCTCGTCAAAAGGAATATTTATATGTACAGGACCTTGATTGGATGTTGCAACTTGTAAGGCTTCTCCTAGTAACTGAGAGTTCCGAGCTTTGAATCTTGGATTCTCGATTAAGTTTGCTGAAAATAAAATGTGATTTTCAAAGACATTTTCTTGGCGAATTGTTTGTCCATCGCCAATATCAATTAAATGTTTCGGACGATCGGCAGAGAGAACAACTAAAGGAATATTACTATAAAAAGCTTCGGCTATGGCAGGGTAATAATTTAATAATGCAGAGCCTGAGGTACATAATACAGCAACAGGTCTTTTGGTTTGTTGGGCGATACCCAATGCAAAAAAAGCAGCACAACGTTCATCAACAAGGCTAATCGTTTTAAAATCTTTATGATTCGAAAATCCAACGGTTAATGGCGCATTACGCGAACCTGGGGATATAACAACGGTATCAATTTCAAATTGATGACAGGCTGCAATAACCAATTGTGCTAATTCTTTTTTTGGGTACATTTTTTTAAACCTTTTTTGAAAGATTTAAAAAGTTATCAATTAGAAGTGAGTCACTTAAAACGAAAAACTTTCTAGTTTCCTTTTTTATAATCTGCCAAGAATTTTGCCAATCCAATATCTGTCAAAGGGTGTTTCAGCAAACCTTCAATAGCACTTAGTGGACCTGTCATTACATCGGAACCTATTTTTGCACAATCAATAATGTGCATGGTGTGACGCACAGAAGCGGCTAAAATTTGAGTTTCAAATCCGTAGTTATCATAAATCAGACGAATTTCTGAAATTAGATTTAATCCGTCCGTAGAAATATCATCCAAGCGTCCAATGAATGGAGATACATAGGTAGCACCTGCCTTGGCCGCTAACAATGCTTGTCCTGCTGAAAACACTAGGGTTACATTGGTCTTGATTCCTTTTGATGAAAAATATTTACAGGCTTTTATTCCATCTTTTATCATTGGCAATTTTACCACGATCTGCGGATTTAAGGCCGCCAAAGCTTCACCTTCTTTCACCATTCCGTCAAAATCAGTTGCTATTACTTCTGCAGACACATCACCTTCAACCAATTCACAAATTGCTTTGTAATGGTCAATAATGTTTGCGTGCCCAGTAATTCCTTCTTTGGCCATTAAGGAAGGATTGGTGGTGACTCCATCTAAAATACCAAGGGCTTGTGCTTCTTGTATTTGATCTAAATTTGCAGTGTCAATAAAAAATTTCATAGGAATGTATTTAAAATTGTAAATTCAATGTTTTGTTTGATTTGAAGCGGTTTTCACCATGTATTACTGCATGGGCTACAAAAAAAGAAATCGCTTCTCTATTAAAAGCAAAGATAGGCACTCAAACACAATTTTATATCTGGAATAAAAAGTATTTTTTTATGTTTTATAAACAATTGTAGAAGATAGACTAAAAGCATCCAGAATTGGGCGTATTGTTTTGGAAAATGAAGTGGAAAATTACTTGATTTGAATGGAAATACTGGGGAACAAAAAATGGCAAGCTACCTACATCACACTGCTACAACCTAATACCTTTGCTGCGTTCCCGCCCTGGAGGATTCAAAGGGAGCTAGTTGTGTAGAACTTGCCGTGGCAAATTTACAATCTATTTTTAATTCTACCGTTAAAAAAATGTCAAAATTTATGTAACGTATATAAAAGTTTGTCTACTAATAAATTGATTTTTCAAATCTCCAAAAATGAAAAGGAATTTGATACATTTATAAACATCAACTTAATCATAACAAAATATGGAAAACCAAGCAAGCAGTAAAGGAATTATTCTAAACAACGGAGTGTACTATGGAATTATACTCATATTATCAAGTTTAATAATATTTGCACTAAACATGCACTTTGATCCGAAAGGTGGGTATTTTAATTTTGCGGTATTAGCAATAACTACCATTTTATTCCCAGTTCTTGGAATGTCTGCATTTAAGAAAAATAATAATGGATTTATGACCTGGGGTCAGGGTGTTAAGATTGGTATTGGAATTGTCCTTGTTGGTTCTGTAATTGGTGTGCTATACCAACACATATTTACAGGATTTATTGAACCTGAATTTTACACTCAGTTAGAAGAAGTTACAAGAATTGGCCTGGAAGATGCAGGCTTAACAGAAGAACAAATAGACAGTCAAATAGCCATGCAAGCTAAATTTCAAGGCACTGCTATTGGTGATGCTGTTGGCTTACTTTTTATGGCATTTGTTGGTTTTGTTGTTTCTGCGATAGTAGCAGCTATCAAGAAACATTCTGAAGAAGACAATTACTAAATTCAAGTTAAAAAGACTCCTTTTTAGGTAAAAAGTAGAATTAAGGTTACTTTTGTTTCTTCAGAAATTAGCTTTAATTACAAACTATGGATATTTCGGTAGTCATACCACTTCTTAACGAGGACGAATCCTTACAAGAATTACACGATTGGATTGCAAAAGTCATGCAATCCAATCGTTATATATATGAACTTATTTTTATTGATGATGGGAGTACCGATCGTTCTTGGAAGGTAATCGAAAAATTATCTCAAGAAAACAAGTCCGTAAAAGGCATTCGCTTCCAGAAAAACTTCGGGAAATCACAGGCTTTGGATGCTGGTTTTGAATTGGCTCAAGGTGATGTAGTCATTACCATGGATGCCGACTTACAAGACAACCCCGATGAAATTCCTGAACTCTACGATTTAATCATCAAAGAAGATTTCGATTTAATTTCGGGATGGAAAAAGAAACGCTACGACAATGTTATCACTAAAAACATCCCTTCAAAATTATTTAACGCAGCAGCCAGAAAAACATCTGGATTAAAATTACACGATTTTAATTGCGGATTAAAAGCCTATAAAAATAGCGTTATCAAAACCGTAAAAGTAAGCGGAGAGATGCATCGCTACATTCCTGTTTTAGCTAAAAACGAGGGTTTTACTAAAATTGGAGAGAAAATAGTACAGCATCAAGCAAGAAAATATGGAGTTACCAAGTTTGGTATGGAACGTTTTGTTAATGGTTTCTTAGATTTAATTACCATCTCTTTTCTTTCAAAATTCGGAAAAAGACCCATGCACTTTTTTGGGCTTTTGGGAACTTTCATGTTTTTATTTGGCACCACCTCAGCACTTTACATTGGTGCCGTAAAATTGTATAAATTATACAAGGGATCGAGTACTATTTTAGTGACCGAAAACCCATGGTTTTACATCGCACTAACCGCTATGATTTTGGGAACCTTATTGTTTCTATCTGGTTTTATTGGGGAACTCATCATAAAATCTAAAGACACAATAAAACACTATACAATTAAAGAAAAACTCAATTCCTAAACTGTATCTTTGCAATTGATAAAAAAAACGAAAATGAACAAAATTTTAGAGAACGCAAAGCAATGGCTTTCTGCAACTTTTGATACTGAAACACAACAAGAAATTCAGCAACTCATAGATAGCAATGCAGCAGACTTGGAAGACCGATTTTATAAAGATACCGAATTTGGTACGGGTGGAATGAGGGGTGTCATGGGTGCTGGAACCAACAGAATCAATAAGTACACACTCGGTAGAGCTACTCAAGGACTTTGTAATTATTTGATCAAAAACGTTCAGAAAGAGCAAATAAAAGTTGTCATTGCCTATGATTGCAGACACAATAGTGAAAAATTTGCAAAACTCGTTGCCGATGTATTCACCGCAAACAATATCAAAGTGTTTTTGTTTGAAGATTTACGGGCAACTCCCGAACTGTCTTTTGCAGTTCGTCATCTAGATTGTGATGCGGGTA